>QWCF01000825.1_pt1 | contig 27174 bp, 24 predicted proteins | sample 1972521 | NCBI WGS metagenome assembly QWCF01 (sample SAMN09866715, study PRJNA288562) | Human oral metagenome isolate term4_saliva, whole genome shotgun sequencing...
CCAAAAAGAAACTTGGGATTTATTCCTTAAATATATCGGACTTCTAGGGGTGCCTTTAGCTGGTACATTCGCACTTGGTATCTTCACTAAACGTGCAAACGGAGCTGGAGCACTATTAGGATTATTAGTAGCAGGTATCGTATGTTGGTACATCCAAGATTTCACAACTTATGCTAAACAAAGTCCATTCATCTTCTCAGGATTCTCATTCTTAAGTGCATTAGTATTCGGTTATATCTGTAGTTTCTTCTTCAAATCTACTAAAAATATTACTGGTCTTACTATACACACTAAAGATCAAGAATACGTAAAAGAAGCGAAATAATAAATTCAGATTTTAGATAAATATAACGAATTTACAAAGAAACAATCCTCGACTTAGTGTTGAGGATTGTTTCTTTGTCGTATGTTTAAAGGATGAGAGTTTAATATTTTTTACAAAGACAATGTAAAAAAGTAATGGGATTAAAAATCCTAAATTTTAAAAAAGTGTATACTATAACTTATAGACGCAGTGATTTATTGATATCTAATAAACTACTGCGAAAAGTGACTCGACAAAATCGATTTCTTCGAAATCGCGATTTTTGAGCCACTCTCTTTTTTGTCTTTTTGTGGTTCTTTGTTAAGTACGCTTAATCTTGGAAGTAGATTTTGAGAAGATATTTCTTTGTTAAGTACGCTTGATCTTGAAACCAGATTTTAAGAAGATATTTCTTTGTTAAGTACACTTGATCTTGAAACCAGATTTTAAGAAGATATTTCTTTGTTAAGTACGCTTGATCTTGGAACCAGATTTTAAGAAGATATTTCTTTGTTAAGCACGCTTGATCTTGGAACCAGATTTTGAGAAGGTATTTCTTTATTAAGCTCGCTTGATTTTTGAAACTAGGAGATTGGAATGATTTGCTATTTTTATAGTCTGTAATGAGGTATAATTGTATTGGAATGTAAATCCTAAGAAGGTGAGAAAATGAAATTAGAAAAAGAAAGAAAATTGAATTATAAGATTAATGTTATTAAAGATAATCTTGATTTCAGATTATTAACGGTTGAATTTGATGCAATAGATAATTCGAAAATTTATGCTGAATTTGTTGTGAAAAAAATAAATTCTAAAGGTATAATATTAGAAATTCCAGACTATGAAGAAGTGCCAAGTGGTATGATTAAGCTTATGAAATATTATACTTTAGGATATGGTGGTGCAACAATTCATGTTAGAGGAGATAGGGGAAGAAGTGAAAATAGACAGCCAGCTTCAATATATTTTCCTTTTGTGACTAATAATGAAAATGATGAAATTTATTATAATTATACCTATCAAGATACGATTGATTTAGTGAATATTCTAAAAAGAGAATTCCCAGATTTAGAGGTCAATGTTATTGCTAAGGGGCAGGGGGCGGCGATAGGAATAGTGGCTTCGGCGGTTGGAAGAAAAGTAGATAGATTATTTATTTCAAATGTACAAAATTTTGATTTTAAAAATATTTTTGACAATAATCTTGATGTTGGGGTATATGAAGGAATAAGGGAATATGCACGTAATTATCCAGAAAAAGAAGAGTATTTATTAACGAGATTGGAAGAAATAGACGTGATGCAGTATTGCCAGCAAGTAGATGCAGATGTCTATTTTGGATATTCAAAATTAGATGAAAAGTATAATGTTATTAATAAAAAGTTAGAAACTATGTTTAAAAGAAAAAATGTTATTATTTTTGAATGTGAAGAGGAGAATCTTCATGAACGTATGTTGGAGGTATGGCTGATGGGGAGTATGAGTGCAGTGACGAACAAATAGAGTAAGAGTAGGAGGAAGAGCTCCAACATCAGGGGGTGCTCTAAAAGTCCTAAAATTTAACAAAGTTCATATGAGGATTCATAGACGCAGTGGTTTATTGATATTTAGATTTGCTTTATAAAAGCTTTTTAGATATCTAATAAACTACTACGAGAAGTGACTCGACAATAAGAAATCACGATTTTCGAGTCATTCCCTTACGATAATTAAAAGGTGAGTATACAAAAAAATCCGAATCTAGTTAGTTACAGTGTGTTTGAAGGAGTAACCATAAGGTTAGCTTCATTAACTGAATAACTATTAGACTCGGATTTTTATTATTTAAGTTTTTCTATTTCTTTAGTTAGTAATTCTTCTGTTACACCACCAGCAATTCTATTTCCGATTGTACCATCGCTGTTGATGAAAATATGTGTCGGGAATGAACGAATTGCGTAGTTTATGATGAAGCGGTCGTTAACATCGAAAAGAACAGGATAAGTTACGCCAAGTTCTTTCGCTTTTTTTTGAATTACATCTTTACTTTTATCCTGAGGGCTTTGGTTTTTGAATTCTGCATCATTAGGAGAAGTCATAGATAGAAAGACGATGTCTTTGTTATTTTTATATTTTTGATATACTTTTTCTAATTCTGGGATTTCTCTCATACAAGGTCCGCACCAACTAGCCCACATATTGATGTAAACTTTTTTACCTTTAAAGTCACTAAGCTTTACTGTTTTTCCATCTTTGTCCATAGCTGTAAAATCAAAAGCTTGAACAGCTTTATTTTCGCTAGTTGAAGATGTCGAAGTTTGTTTGTTTGTTTCTTCTTTTTTCTCTGAAGTGCCAGAAGAACACGCATTTAAAATAAGAGCACTACTAAGAAGAGTTGCACTAAGTATTGTTAGTTTTTTCATGTTATTTTCCTCCAATTCAAATCACAAGTTTAAGAAAAATATCTAGTTAAAGTGATAAATGATCCACTCAGGATTAAGATACCGATTAGAATAAGGATGATACCTGAGATAACCTGTGTGTATTTTAAAATATTTGTATGTTTTTTGAATAGTTCTAATAATTTTGAAGCGAAGAATGCAACAAGGATAAATGGTAGGATAAATCCTAAACAGTACGCAAGAATTAAAAGAACACTCATTATTCCGGTATGACTAGATGCATACAAGAAAACACTAGCTAAGATTGGTCCAATACAAGGTGTCCAAGAAAAGCTAAAAGTAAATCCCATTAAAAAAGCAAGAATAGGAGTAGTTTTATTTCCTTTTCTTTTAACTTTGTTTTTTATTGAAAATTCTTGTTTTAAAAATCCTATCTTAAACACACCAAGTTGTAATAATCCCATAAAGATGATTAAGACACCGCTGACGATTTGCAATGTTTTAATATTTTCATTTAAGAAAATGCTAATAAAACTAGTAGCAAAAGCTAGGATGAAAAATGTTGAACAAATACCAAAAACGAATGATAGTGTATTTGTAATAGTATTACGTTTGTTGAAAACTAGTTCTCCGCGTTCGTTCATTTCTTTTTTTCCTGCAAGAATACCGATATAGATAGGTAGTATAGGTATTACGCAAGGAGAAAGAAAAGAAAGAAGCCCCTCTAAGAAGACAAGAATCATCTTTAAGGCAGAGCTAGCTGTATTAAAGTCTGTCATAAAACCCCCTTGAAAATTAAATTTAAAATTACAGGTTTACTATATAATAAAAACGCTTAAAATGCAATTGAACTGCTTATAGAATAAGGTTAATATTACGAACGTTGCACAATGTAACAGAGAGTTATCGTTATTATTACAAAACTGTTACAAACCTTGAAAAAAGTGATATTTAAACATATAATGATAATATCTCAAGATTGTAAAAAATTCGATTTAGAGTTGAATAAAATCATTGATACTTAATAGTTTAGAAAATAGTTACAGAAATTAAAATTTAGAAATTAAAACAGTATTTATTTTATAGATAAATGAGTCGCTTGGCTCGAACTTAATTTAAGGAGATAAAAATACATGAGTAAATTACAAAAATTAGTAGCCGCTACGGCAATCGTATCGACAGTAGGAGTAGGATTAGCACAAATTGCAGATGCTGATACATATACAGTAAAAAAAGGTGATACTCTTTGGGATATCGCAGTAAACAACGGAACAACTGTTGAACAACTTATGCAAGATAACAACTTAACAAGTTCATTAATCTTCCCTGGAGATAAATTAACTTATAACACAACAGTAGCACAAGTAGCTCAAGCTAAAGAACAAGGATACTACACAGTAGTATTAGGAGATACTTTAGGAAAAGTTGCTAATAGATTCGGTGTTTCAGTAGATGAACTTGTTAAATTAAACAACCTTTCAAATCCTAACCTAATTTATGTAGGAACAGTATTGAAAGTAGATGCAAGTGCAGCAAAAACTGCTGAAGTAACAGTTCCAAAAGCGACTGTAGTAGAAAACACTGCTGAGAAAACAGTAGTTAAGGTTGATCCAGTTCAAACAGTGGCACCAAAAGTAGCAACTCCATCAAAAGCTGTGGAAGCTAAGAAAGAAGCTCCAGTAGTTACGCCAGCTGTAGCAAAAGCAGAAGAGAAAGCAGTAGTAACACCAGCGGTAGCTACAGTTGCTCCAACTGTAACTGCTGAAACTCAAGCTCCAGCAGCAGCGGCAACAACTCAAGTTGCATCTTCAAACAAGGGAGCAGCAATCTACCAAGCTGCATTAGCTCAATTAGGTACATTCCAAGATTGTACATTATTAGTAACAAATGCTCTTAAAGCAGTAGGGATTAACTTCCACGACTGGCCAGCAGGATACATGAGCTTAGGAACTGTAATTCCAGCATCTCAAGCTCAACCAGGAGACCTAGTTTACTATGCAAATGGAGGAACAGGATTAGCACACATCGGTGTTTACGCAGGTAATGGACAAGCTGTTCACGGTGGATGGTTAGGTAACCAAACGGTTCTTAATACTGCAAACTTAGGTAGCGGACCAGTTTACATCCGTGTTAAATAATTAAAGAATTAAATAGAAATAAGCGATTGGAATTTCCAGTCGCTTATTTTTGTTTTAGATTTAAAATGTAATGGGAGTGACTCAAAAATCGTGATTTCGGAGAAATCAATTTTGTCGAGTCATCCCCGCACAGTTTATTAGATATCTAAAAAGCTTTTAAAAAGCGGATTTAGATATCAATAAACCACTGTGTCTATGAGTTCTCATCTGAACTTTGTTACATTTTAGGACTTTTGGGTCAGCCCGATATTTTGATGAATCATTTTAATTGGTTTAATCCCGTTAGTTATAGGATTTCCGACTAGTTTTTTAGTATAATAAATTAGTCGTCGCTACTCAAAATTTCCCCAACAGCTAGTTCGTTGTGAACCGTTATGAGTTCCAATAGCCATATAGTGACGTTCGCCCGAATATGAGATATAACTAATCCAAACGAAGCCTTCTTTAATTACATAGCTATCATAAAATACTTGTTCACCTTTGTGATAGACACTGACGATTTTTCCAAGTTTACTTGGCTTATTCCTTACATTAATAGAAGGAACGCTAACGGTAAAACTACCTTCTTCATCTATTCTATTCCATTCTTCACTAGAGTCATAACTAGGTCTTATAAAACCTGCTAGATATGTATCATCACGGCTCATAATACGTGCCATTCCACCACGTTCAGGTGTTCCGTCTACATTTTGTTCTACAGATGTGATGATATCGTCATCTACATCTATAACAATACCTACGTGACCAAATTTATCCCAATTCCCCCAATGCCATATCGCTATATCCCCAGGTTCAATCTCGGTATCTCCTTTGTAATATCTTTTCCAACCTGGAGGAATAGGATTAGTTAGATAATCGATAGCATTACCGTAAATTTGAAAATTTGCGAAATTCTTGACGTATGCCATAGTAAGATCTACGCATTGTGCCCCGTACATACCATCCATATCTATCCACTTATAGACATTATCTTTTGCCCAGTTTATCATTGTTTGTTGACTTGTCATAATATTTACTCCTTTATATCGATTTATTCTTTAATGTTTAGCTTTGTTTCTATAATACGAGTAAGATCATTTAAACTTTTCCCTATATTTTGAAGAGTGTTATCTAATTTAAGTAGAAAAAATACTGCAACAAAAATAGGAAATCCTACAGTATTGATGAAATTTAGTATGTCCATAAAAAAAGGTGCGGCTTGGACCGCACCTCCCTCCCTTCTATTATTGAAGTTCGCTTACTTCACGAGTTGTGTAAGTAGCTTTTTTAAAAGTTGTAAGAGTATGTTTATCGTTATTTAGTACTCTCGTGTCGATAATCTTTTGTGCAACAGCTGCAACAGTAGCTTTACTTAAGCCATCTTTTGGATATGCCAAAGTAATGTGATAAGTTTTTTTATTATCTGTTGTAAAGTAGATGTTTAATTTTTTTTCCATAATTATTCTATCCTCCTAAATTATAGTGATTCTTTAGTGCTAGTGACGATGTCTTCGATATTTTTAGCGATTAATTTTTTTAATTCTTCGCCAACTTCTTTCAAAGCAGTGTCCTCGGCGTTTGGAGCAACTTCAAAGTTATAACTTTTAACAATGTGTTTATCTCCCTTTGGTTCAGTATAGTTTAAATGTAAAACTTTTCTTAAAATTTTCATTGTGAAATCTCCTTTTTATTTTGATATTTATGTCTTTGGCCTCTGACATTATATATATCGAAAAATGGGATGTGTTTTTCTCAAATATTAACAATTAATTTAAGTTAAATTTAATTTTAATAAATTATAATTATATAAAGTAGTGGAAATATGCAAGAAATAGTATTATAATATATTAGGAACAAAGGAGGGAAAAACAATGAAAGATAATAGATTATTGAAAGTATTATGGGGAATTGTGTTGGCTATTTTCTTATGTAGTGCCTTATTTATAGGTATAAGCTATTTTACAGGTGGAGATAGCTCTAGTAGTAAGAAAAAAGACAATGAAACTACTTCGTCATCAAAAGATAAAGATAAGAGCAAAGATAAAGATAGCTCGAAATCTAAAACAAAAGAGAAAAGCGATGAAGAAAAATACAGAGAGGCTAAGGACTCTAATAATGGGAATAACTCATCATTATCTTCTTCAAATTCATCTAAGACAGAAAGTAATAACTCAAATAATAATAAAAAACCTATAAACAACACACAAAACAGCGCTAATAATAGTTCAGCAAATAATTCTAATAAAGAAGATAAAAAAGAAGTAACTGAAGCAAATGGAGGAGCGGTAGCACCAGGAACATTTAATAATTCAGAAGCTGCGCATAATTATGCTAAAGAAGAGATAAATAGATTAGCAAAAGAGAATAAAAAACATTATAGTTATGCATTAGAAAGAAACAATAAAGGTGAAGTTGTTGTTAAAATAACAGAAGGGTAATGGAAAAACTCATAGTACTTTAGAAAGTGTACTATGAGTTTTCTATGTAAAGAAGGATATCTAATATCTGAAAATCTTCGCAAAATGTAATAATAAGTGGTATAATAGAGAGTAAGTATGAAAGAGGATATGAGATTATGAAGAAAAATAAACTCACTAAGGGTTTGATATATAGTGTTAGTTCAATTTTGATTGCGATTATCGTTTTTTTAGTAATTAGTTATTTTGGTAAAGAAGAGAGTGTTCAAAAAAAAGAACTGTCTAAAAATGATAAAAAACAAGAACAAGTAAGTTATCAAAAAGATACTAAAGATGAAATGGAAAACGCGAAGGAAGAACAAAAATTAGAATCAAAAAATACAGAATCACTAGAAAACAAAGTTAAACCAAAGGGACAAAAAGACTCAGTAATTGGAAATAAGGATAATAATAAAGTTTCGAAAACTTCTGGAATTCAAGCCAATGATAGAAAGAAACTATCAGAATCAGAAAAGGATAGAACTATAGGTAGAGTTTTTAATTCTCAAAAAGAAGCGTTAGACTTTGGTAAGAAAGAAGTTAAAAGACTAGTAGATAAAGATAAAAAGCCGAGACAGTTCGCTATAAGTAAAGTTGTTTCTGAAAATGGAAGTTTAAAGGGTTGGACGGTTGATATTTTTGAAGATAATAATATTGAAAAAATAGTATCTAACTCAGGGTTGATTGTGGAAGAAGATAAAGAATAATAAATAGAAAGCGAGGAGGTTACTGGTTAAGTAAAAAACTCGCTATCTTTATGTATTTATATATAATAAGTAAAATTGTGGGTGAGAAAATGAGAATTGGAATAATTGCAGAATTTAATCCGCTACATAGTGGACATAGGCATTTAATTGAATGTGCTAGGGGAATTGCTGATGCTAATAATGGAGAAGTTGTTTGTGTGATGAGTGAATTTTTTACTCAAAGAGGGGAAGTTGCCATCGTAGATGGATATACTAGAGCTGAGGAAGCTGTACGATGTGGTTGTGATTTAGTTATTGCTTTACCCTATCTAGGCAGTGTGGCATACGGGGATGATTTTGCTAAAAAGAGTATAGAGATACTGTCAGGAGCGGGGATAACCCACCTTATTTTTGGCACTGAAAATGCAGATGTGGATATTTTCGAGGAAATATACGCAAAACAGCAAAATACTTCACAAGAAGAATATAAGAAGTTGATAAAAAATGGTTTTAATTATGCAAAAATTAACAGTCTTTTGTATGGATTAGAAAAAAATAGTCCAAATTTTAGCTTAGCGTATAGTTATTATAAAGCAATACAAGACATGGGATTAGACATACAGATGATTCCTATAAAAAGAGAAGGGCAGGGGCTTAATAGTTTTGATATCATAGAACAAAAACATCTTAGTGCAACGGCTATAAGGAAAAATTTGAAGGATGAAAGGATAGGAAAATATCTTTCAAAAGAGATGCTTTCTGTGTTGAAAAAAGATAAAATAGCATCAGAAGAGAAGCTGTTTCCGTATTTAAAATATAAAATCTTGTCATTGGGTAAAACGGGAATAGAAAAAATTTATGATGTAAATGAGGGATTAGAAAATAGAATTTATGAAGCGGTATTAAAGGCGAAATGTTACAGTGGTTTAGTGGACTTAATAGCGACTAAAAGATATAGTAATAAGAAAATTCAAAGGGTGTTACTTCATATTTTAACCAATACTACAAAAGAAGATTATGAGAGATATTTTGCTACTAATCAATACAGGGTTCTTGCTGTAAAGAAGGATAAGGCGGCTATGATAAGGGAAATTAATAAATTAGGGATGGTTTATCTTAATTCTCTTTTGAATAGTAAGAATAGTATGTATTTTGAACAAGATATTAAAGTGGCAAGAATATATGAAGTGATATTTGATAATAAGGATATTTTTAGAGAAAATATAAAAATAGTAGATTAAGTTTTTAGTATAGAGTTTTGATAAAAATAGTTTTTTGCCAAAATTCGAAATATGAGAAAAATTATAGTAAAAATCTATACAATATTCTGCTACTTAGATTTTTTACACATAAAACTAGGGGGATAGCTGTAGAAATCTCGAAAGGGTCCTTTAAAAAATTAATAGATTAAATATAAGAATACCCACTTTACTGGATATTGTTTTATTCAGTAAAGTGGGTATTTGTAATTACTAAGATTTTTACATTAGTAATATATATTTTTTAAGTAATCTAAAAACTATAGTGTTTAAATTACTTGGTGACTCTGTCCTGATGAGTTAATTGCTTTGTTGTTCTTATTGTAAGAGATGTAAGTAAGAGTTGTGAATATTATTCCAAGAACAACTAAGATTAACATAGCGCTGTTGTACATTCCATTAGTTAGTCCACCAAGTACAGCTTGACGAATAGCAGTGTCACCGTAGAATACAGGGGTAAATGGAATCATACCGCTATATAGTGAAGGTAACATTTCTTTTGGGAATAATGGTGTAGTTAGAACGAATTGTAATGCTACAAATCCGATACTAATACCATGACCAACATTTCCAAATGTGTATGATAAGAAGTGTGTAATTATCATAAACACTATAGCTGAGATTATTAATCCGAAGAAGTACATTCCGAAGTTTTGCACTTTAAAGTCGAAGAATAGACTCATTGCTGTAACTTCGATGATTACTGCGAAGATTGCGAATATAGTCATAGAAGTTAAGCGTGTACCGAATAGGCTATTTATTGATTCTCCTTGTTCTCGTTTGCGCACTGGGAATAAAATGTTGAATGCCGCAGCTGCGATTAGTAATCCGAATACTAAGAAGAATGGAGCCATTGCATTACCATAACTTGTCTCTTCAGATATATCAGCAATATTAGTTTTAATTGGATTAGACATCATGTCTACATTTTTGTCGCCAGTTTTAGCTGAACTTAATTTATCAGCTCCACTAGAAAGTTTTTCAGCTAATAGACCAGAACCATCTTTGGCTTTATCTAATCCGTTGATTAATTCCGGAGCTTTGGCTTGCATTATTGATAGACCATTATGAAGTTTATCAGAACCATCTTTAGCGCTGTTAAGTCCGTTGATTAATTCTGGAGCTTTAGCCTTCATAGTAGATAGACCATTATAAAGTTTATCAGAACCATCTTTAGCACTGTTAAGTCCATTGATTAATTCTGGGGCTTTAGTGTTCATAGTAGATAGACCGTTATAAAGTTTGTCAGGCATATCAGTTAAACCTTGATATAGTTTTTTACCACCGTTGTCAAGCTCTTGAATTCCGATGCTTAATTCTGGAAGTTTTTCTTTTAGTTTGTTAAGACCTGCGTTGATTCTTGCATTTCCGCTAACTAAAGCGTCGATACCACCAGCTAATTCTGGAAGTTTTTCGTGTATTAGACCGATACCACCAGCTAATCTGTCGAATCCACTTTGTAGTTCGGCTCCTTTACTTGCAAGAGTTCCTACACCTTGAGCTAATTCTCCTGTAGTCATAGATGTAGTAAGCGCGTTAACACCGTTAGTGTAGTTTGTTACTCCTGCTTTTAGTTGTGGAGTTGCGTTAGCTAATAGGTTAAGTCCGTCTGCTAGGGCTCCTCCAGATGTAAGAGATGTTACTGTTGCATCTACGCCACCTTTATATTGATTGAATCCTGCAGCAAGAGTAGGAGCTTTTTCGTTCATTATTGTTAAACCAGCTTTTAATTGACCACTTCCTGCGGCAAGTTTACTTACAGCAGCTTTAATACTTGAGAAACCGTCGATTGATCCCGCAAGTTCAGCTGAAAGTGCATTTACATCAAATTTATCAAGCTGAGTTTGAATGTAGTTCAGTTTACCTACACGATATTTCATGCTTGAATATTGTTTGTTTGCACTAGATAATGCTGAAGCAAGTTCAGCTTTTACTTGACTGTTATTGTTATTTGCTGTTGTATTAGGTTGAACAGTTGTTGTAGGTTGAGATGCCGGTGCAGTTGGTGTAACGGCAACATCGTTTTTGGCAGCATCTAGAATTTGAGCTTTTTGCTCTGGTGTTAATTTCATTGTTGAAAGTGTTTGTTCCAATCCTGAGAAGTTAGTAGTAGGTGTTGATACAGATGCAGCAGCTACAGTAGTTGTAGTAGTCGTAGTTTGTGTATCTATACGATCTACAAGAGCTTTTATAGCTTCTAGTTGAGTACCTAAGTCTGCAAAAGCACTAGATAATGGATTAAAGTTAGTTCTATAAGTAATTTTTAATCCTTTTATTTTGTCTAATGTAGAAGTTAGGTTAGATTTTTTAGCCGCTAAATCACGTTCGCTTGGTAACCCTGCATTCAAGGCGTTTAATCCGTCAGTGATTTTACCAGCTCCGTCTACTAATTTAGGAGCACTTTCAGAAAGTTTATCTACACCTTCTTTTAGTGCGTTACCACCTGCAGATAATCTATTTAAATCATCTTGTTTAGCGGCTAGTCCAGAGTTGATTTGAGAAATACCATCTGATAATCTGTCAATGCCGTTGTTTAGTGTAGTACTTCCGGCGCTAAGTTTTTCCAAATCACCTTTTTTAGCTAGTAGTTTTTCATTAAGTGTAAGTACACCGTTAGTATATTTTAAAAGACCTTCTTTAAATGCTTGGCTTCCTTTGTGTAATTTATCTATTCCATCAGTCAACATAATACTTTTAGTTTTAAATGTATCAAATCCGATAGTAAATTGATTAGAACCTGCAGCAAGTTCATTTACACCTGAAATTAGAGCATTTTTCTTGTCGTTTAAAGTACTTAAACCGTTTGATAATTTTCCAGCTCCTGCTTGAAGTTGAGAAATACCGTTATTAAGTTTTTGTCCCCCTTCACTAAGACGACTAAGACCGGCAACAAGACGACCAGAACCATCGGCAAGTTGATCGACACCGTTACTAAGTTTTTGTCCCCCTTCGCTAAGACGACCAAGTCCGGCACTAAGGCGACCAGAACCATCAGTAAGTTGATTTAATCCGTCGCTAAGTTTTAGCCCCCCTTCACTAAGGCGACCAAGTCCAGTAGCAAGACGACCAGAACCATCAGTAAGTTGATTTAATCCATCGCTAAGTTTTAGCCCCCCTTCATTAAGGCGACCAAGTCCAGTGCTAAGGCGACCAGAACCATCAGTAAGTTGATCTAACCCGCCGCTAAGTTTTAGCCCCCCTTCGCTAAGGCGACCAAGTCCAGCGCTAAGGCGACCAGAACCATCAGCAAGTTGGATGAGCGCGTTATTAAGTCGTTGCCCCCCTTCGCTTAGATGGATAAGCCCAGTAGTAAGGCGCCAAGAACCATTAGTAAGTTGATCTAATCCGCCACTAAGTTTTAGCCCCCCTTCGCTAAGACGACCAAGTCCAGTAGCAAGACGACCAGAGCCATCAGTAAGTTGATTTAACCCGCCGCTAAGTTTTAGCCCCCCTTCGCTAAGACGACCAAGTCCAGTAGCAAGACGACCAGAACCATCAGCAAGTTGATCTACACCACTACTTAATTTTAGCCCTCCTTCACTAAGGCGACCAAGTCCTGCAGAAAGACGACCAGAACCATCAGTAAGTTGGTTAATACCACTACCTAGTTTTTGTCCTCCTTCGCTAAGACGACCAAGCCCATTGTTTAATTGGTTTGTAGCATCTGCAGCTTTTTGAAGTGAAGAACCTAGTTCAGAAAATTTACTGTATAGAGTTGCTGTATAGGTTTTTACAACTTGATCTTTAACTGTGTTTGTTAAATTACTCGCTACAGTTTCCATGATTTTTTCACCGTTTTTACTCTTTGTAAAGTTAGTAGTAAAATCAATGTTCATTTTCTCTGGATTTTCGTTTGATAATGAGCTGGCATTTTTAGAGAAGTTTTCAGGAATAGTAACTACCATGTAGTAATCTCCTTCGCGTAATTCTCTTTCGGCCGTGTCTTTATCGACGAATTGCCAATTTACTTTTTTGTTTTCTTTTAATTTTTCAACCATTGAATTTCCGACTTCTAGAGTTTTCCCATCAAGGTCGACCTTTTTGTCTAGGTTAACAACACCGACTTTCATATTTCCGGTGTTATTATATGGATTCCAGACTGCTTTTAAGAAAGTTCCCGCATATAAAATTGGTACCAGAAGAACGATAGCCATGGTGATAATTAACCCTTTACTTTTCAAAAGGCTATTAAATTCTTTTTTTATCATAATTCCTCCTAAGAAATTCTATAGCTAAAATTTCAATATTTAGTTTAATGATATAATAGTATATCACTTTAGTTATTCTACAATTAATTTTAATAAAAGTCAAAATATTTTAAAGTAATAGTGAAATTTTAATATTTAAACATAAGGTGTGTTGTTTATATAAGAGACAGTGATTATAACTATTAAGAGTGATTTCGAACTTAAAAGTCGCTAGTATTATAAGTTTTATAAGGGTGTGGTTTTTATAAAGTAAACTTATAAATTGATATATATTAATTAAAATAGTTTAGTTAATTTATATTATTAAAAGTCCTAATTAATGAAAAAATTAGTTTACTATATATTTGTTTATAAGATGAGAATTGATAAAATAGAATTTTAAAAATAGTATATTGTGTAAAAAAAAGGTAGAAATCCTTAAAAATGGATAACTACCTTTGTTTTAGTGTTAAGTTATACTAATGCGTGTGATATTTTATGTTCTAGTAGATTGCTAAAACAACTTTGAGCGTCTTTTAAATCTTTCGAATCTGGGTGTTTTTTTGATTCTTTAACCATGTCGGCAAGATCTGGTGTAACTTTGTGAATAAAGTTAGGATCACGCCAAGTAAGGATTTTGAAGACTATCATAACTTTAGGGTCAACTTTCCCTTGACAGACGAAAGTTTCATGGATTCTATTGTTTCTTTCTTCCATAAATGCAATATAGTTATTTATAGAATCATCGGCGTGATAATGTTCACGTGGGACACCACAAGTTAAAAATAATGCTACGTCTTTATTGTGTATTTTTTGTTGATCGATAAAACGTTGCATATTTTTGTTGGCGTTAGTTTTATCTGTCCAAGCCCCTAGAATATAGAAATCATATTCTTTTTCTAGTTTTTTTCGCTGTTTTTTTATGTCGAGTAAATCTACTTCCCCTAAGGTTTTTATCTGTTCGTAGATTGCTTCGGCTACTTTCTTAGTATTTTTTGTTTTGCTTGAATAAGCAAGTAAAATTTTCATAAATAAGCCTCCTAGTTAGGATGTTAGAATAAGTCATACGATTAGAGTAATTTTGTATTAATTAAAATCATATAATTATTATAACAAAAAAATATTCTATTTTAAACTAATAACTGAAAATAATAATCAATTATAAAATTTGAGGAGAATAAAAATTAAAAAAATTGAAAAATTAACCTATTAGAATCTGATTTTAACTAAAAAATAGGAAATAATTCATGGTTTATGATAAAATACTAATTGATAATATAGGAAATCAAATTGTATAGTGATAGGAGAAGAGAATGGAAAGGTTGTTTGAACTAACTAGTTATGCATCGTTTATAGTGTATCATGTAGAAGCGATGGATAAAATAAAAGTACCTAAGGCTATGATACGAGAATATGTTAATTTACAAAAAACTGTAGGAAGTTACCCAAAAGAATTGAATTATGTGACTAGCTTTTATGATAAGAAAACAGGGAGTAGTGGAGTGTTATTTGAAAACTCCGCTGAAGAGAATTATATTTTATCTTATACGGGAACGAATTTTTATTTCGATAGGCAGAAAGATATGTATGCTGATGTAGTAGGTATTTGTCTCGGACAAGCGGAGCATATGACGCCATGTTATAGATTTTATACACGCATGAAGAAAAAGTATGGTGATAATATTATTCTGACGGGTCATTCATTAGGTGGAAGTATTGCGCAACGTGTTGCGATAGAATATGATGTTCAAGAAAGTATAGTTTTTAATGCTGCACCTATTTATTTAATAGGCGGTATAGATATTTTTATGGATAAGGAAAAAGATGGTAAACTGTATGCTACGCGCATGAAAAAATATCTTAGAAATGTAAAGAAAACGGCTATTAAAAAAGCAACTTTCACAGGTGATGTAAAGAGAGTTGTTTCTGAATATGATATATTTACAAGAATTTCTGAGTTGTTGGCAATTGGCTATTATGTGGGCGATGAAATTATTGTAAAAGAAGCTGGAATGCACGGTATAAAAAGTTTTTTAGATGTATATAGAAAATCATTTGATGGTTCTTTTGAGAAGAGAGATAATGATGAGTTGTTATCGCTAGAATACAAAGATTTTAGCCTAGCCGAGGTAGGTATTCTTAGTAATTTTTCAGAAGAGCGCATAGAAGAATTAGAGAATCAACTGAATGCACTATTAGTAAGTGATACTGTGATCGATAACTTGAATAAAAATCCTTATAATGTTAATTTTAAGTTTTTTATAAAGGCTATATTAGCTAATATAGAGAAGAAAAAAGAAGAACAATAATAGCTTCTTTGTCTGACGTTTTTGTCGGATGAGGAGTCTTTTTATTGTAAGATTACTGGAATTGTTTAACATGGGATGCAGCTTGTTATAAAATTTTGTGTTTTTCACATAACTGATAGAGAGTTAATCGTTTGCTTTGTACATTTGTAAATGATGTGAGACAAAAAAAGTTAAAAATAAATACCTGATATGATAGAGTTATAGAGAAGCTAGCTTCTCTGTAACTCTTGCTTTTTTTGATTTGTCGTAATTTCATTATACAGGATTTACTCTTCTTTTTTTATCATAACTATTGAAAAAAGTATCGCCAACCAAATATACTTTAAATTTGTATTATAATAAAAATATAATACACCATAAACATATATACATAGATTAAATACAATCACTAATTTCAAATTTCTTTTAGAAAGGAATTTAAATAAATAAAAAACTAATATCCTGACCTAAAATGATGAAATGCATATTTAGTTGTATACTGCCCAATTAAACAATTTCCACCAGCACAAATAGGAACAGTAACTTTTTTAAAATAAGCAACAACTCCATTACCATCTGTCAAAATTAAACTAGGTACTATCTTCATCTTTGCATTCATCGTCTTTTCCTCCTATATTTGACATATATAATACATTTATCCAACAATAGCCAACTGGGTTGACCCAAAAGTCCTAAAATGTAACAAAGTTCATATGATAACTCATAAACGCAGTGGTTTATTGATATCTAAATTCGCTTTATAAAAGCTTTTTAGATATCTAATAAACTGTGCGGGGCTGACTCGACAAAATCGATTTCTTTGAAATCACGATTTTTGAGTCACTCCCACTCTAAAATATCACGAAAACCATATGTAATCAATATGTAAATCTAAATAATACATTTTCTAAAAATTAATCATTATATATGATATAATATAAGGGTTAGACACTTTAGTTCCATCATATTTTTTATTAAAGATGCTTTAGAAACTTTGTAACGTCTACAGATAAAGCTAATAGAGTTTTTATTTCTATATGTTTTTACCGTGGTTAATCTTGTTTCTAAAGTATGAGGTATATTTTTGTAAGTTTTCTGTTATAATAGTTTTCATAAGAGTAAATTCCTTTTTTTGATTTGTCGTAATTTCATTATACAGGATTTACTCTTCTTTTTTATATTTTGTCTCACATCAATTGTAACACTACACTGATAGAGAGTTAATCGTTTGCTTAAAGTTGTAACTTCATAGAAAAAAATGATATAATATTGATGACTATGTATATACTCACGGCAATGAGAGGATACAGGTTAAAAAATAAAAAGTATACTCTAAAAAATGTTTTATAAAAAATATAATTAGGAATAGATATATTATTTAATACTTAGTACAAATCTAAGGAGGAAGAAAATGGCAGAATATAAAATACTAGTAGTCGATGATGAAGAACCAATTGCTAATATACTGGAGTTTAATTTGAAAAAAGAAGGTTACGATGTAATCGTCGCTAATGATGGAGAAAAAGCGGTAGAACTTGCTTTTAATGATAATCCAGATTTAATTTTATTAGATTTAATGTTACCTAAAAAAGATGGAATGGAAGTGTGTAGAGAAGTACGTGCTAAGAAAAATATTCCAATCATTATGTTAACAGCGAAAAATAGTGAAATAGATAAAGTTCTTGGACTTGAGTTTGGGGCTGATGATTATGTGACAAAACCATTTTCGACACGTGAGCTTATGGCTAGGGTTAAGGTGAACTTACGTCGTGTTACTAAGCAACAAGAAGAAGTTGCTGAAGAGAAAACTGGCGGAGACCTTGTGATTAAGGATATTGTTATTTATCCAGAAGCTTATGTTATTAAGAAAAATGGAGAGGAAATTGATTTAACACGTAGAGAATTTGATCTTTTCTATTACCTTGCACAGCACCGTGGACAAGTTTTAACACGTGAAAACTTACTACAAACAGTGTGGGGTTATGACTACTTTGGAGATGTAAGAACTGTGGACGTGACTGTAAGAAGATTACGTGAAAAAGTAGAAGATGATTCATCACAACCTGAATATATAATGACACGTCGTGGTGTTGGTTACTTTATAGGTGAAGAGTAATGAGTTTTTTCGAGAAGAGATTTAAGAAAAGATTCTTTTCATCAATTAACATAATTTCATTACAGCTTATCGGATTGTTCTTTACAACGCAATTAAGAAATAGTAATATCAATACATTTGAACAAAATATTATTGAACAGGAAAAAATATTAAACTATCATGTGCGAGAAGAACTTGATAAGATTAATGGCAATAATAACGATAATTCAAAGATTTTAGGTGATAATCTTGTTCAAAACGAGTCTACAAAGAGTAATAAAGATTCGAAAAGTGGGATAGCTAAACTAGTTAGTGAGTTTAATATTCAAAAGTTAGTATTAGTAAATGTTATAGATAATGATTCAAAAATCTTAGCGACTTCTTCAAAAAATGGGAATGATGAGTATCTTGCTAAAAGATCATTTGATCCATTGGTAAGTCAAGTTATAAAAACAGGTGAGAGCATTAAGCAGATTCAAAATAACGCTGATAGTAATAAGCGTGTTTGGATTTATGTAAGTCCTGTTAAAAAGGATAATGGAGTTGTTGGTGTAATCTCTCTTATGGCAGATATAGAAAGTGTTTATCAAGAGGTAAATGGTATTTCTAAAATTTTCATTGTAGGAACTATCTTATCTATATTGATTACTACGGTTATTGGATTTATCGCTTCAAAAACGGTAACGAGTTCTATTGAGAAGATGAGTTCGCAGGTTAAGAAGATGGCTTTAGGAAACTATGGAACGGTAGTTGGAATAGATGCAGATGATGAGATTGGAGATTTGGCAAAAGTATTTAACCAAATTTCTAAAAGAATTGAAGAGGAGCAGGCTGTGACTGAAACGGAACGTAGGAAGCTTGCGACGATTATCGAGAGTATGATGGATGGGATTATTACAACTGATAATAATGGTAGAATAATCCTTATAAATACAAGTGCCGAGGATATGCTAGGTGGTCGTGATGATGAAATTTTCATCGGAAAAGATGCACTAAAGATTCTTAATATTACTGAATATGAGAGTATAGAGGAAATATTAGAAGCGGAAGATAGTCTTCTGGTGAATGCTTCAAAAAGTGATGAAGAATTACTTTTACGTGCTGAGATTTCTAAGATAGAAAAAGAAGATAAAGAAGATTTAACTCAGATGTCAACGGAGTTAGAGGGATATATTATCGTGCTTTATGATGTAACTGATCAAGAACGTCAAGAAAAAGAGCGTCGTGAATTCGTATCGACTGTATCACACGAACTTCGTACACCTCTAACGACGATGAACAGTTATATCGAAGCACTAGAAGAAGGGGTACTTGAAGATAAGGAGTTGGCACCACAGTTTATTGATACTATTCATAAAGAAACTACTCGTATGATTAGAATGGTAAATGAATTAATGCAACTTGGTAAGATGGATATCAAAGAAGAGCATTATGAAAAAGAATTTATTGATATCAATAAGATGCTTGAACAGATTACCGATAGATTTGCTTTAACACATCCTGAGAAAAACTTTATAAAACATATTCCTAAGAGCCCGATATTTGTAGAGGGAGATCAGGATAAACTTACACAGGTGTTCGATAATATTGTAAATAATGCGATAAAATATTCTCCAGATGGTAAAAATATCACGGTGAGAGTTAGACAAAATTATCACCATAATAGGGTAAGTATCTCAATTAAAGATGAAGGTGTGGGTATTCCATTAGTTCACATTGACAAAATCTTTAATAGATTCTATAGAGTTGATAAGAGTAGGCAAAGAAGTATGGGAGGAACAGGTTTAGGACTAGCGTTAGCTAAGACTATTGTAGATGCCCATAAAGGTCGTATTTGGGCACAAAGTAGAGAAGGGTACGGAAGTATAATATTTGTAACACTACCTTGTGAACAAATAGATGATGAATGGTTATAGAGGTAAATAATATGAAAAGAAAAAGGAAAGAAACTGTTAAATCAGTTGTATTAGGAATACTAGTTCTAATGAGTTTAACTCTATCTTATCTTATTATCACTTATCAACCAGATTACGAGATTTTTACGAAAAGATCTACTCAAAAGTCAGTTGAATCAGACAAAAATAGTCTTTTAAACTTTTTAATTCCTGATAGTGTTGTGAAAAACTATGAAGGATCAAGAGAAGAGCCGATAGTTCAGAATTCTATAACGAAGGTTGCAACTGTCGATGCTATAAAAAATAAAAGGGTATTGAAAGATTTGTTATCGATAATCTCAGATAGTGAGAGTACAGAGTCTAGGGTTAGAAACCGAAATATAGAGGATATTACAACAAATAATGTTGAAAAAATTATGATAAATTATCAGGTGACTTTAGACTCTGCATTGGTAAAACCACTATTCTTTTCTGGGGAAAATTCTAATATAAGTTTAGAATTTGATACGATAGTGTTACTTAAGGATAGACCTAATATGATTTATCTATATAAGAAAGATGATAAAAACTATCTTCAAATAACTTTGAAGGAAGAAATATATGGTAAAGTAAATGCTAAGTTTAATGAGAAAAAGCAAAATTATGCCAAATATAGTCTAAATAATAAGTTTATCTATTTGAAAGAATCTGACGAGGATAATACTATAGATGAATATAGTACAGAGGATGTTAACTTAAATAAATTGGCTAAGGATATTTTTGAGAAAAAAGATAATCTTAGAATTAGTAGTGAAGATGAAGTGACTGATGGTTATGGAATACTAAGATCTATAAATAATAGATTATTGTATACAAATCCATCTAATGAAGGTGGAAAAGAAGTTGAAGCTACTGTTGCTATAAATAATACGATAAGCTTTTTAGAGTTGGGGTATGTAGGGGATACAAACTATCAGCTTACAACAGCTTTAGAAGGCATCACTATTTTCCAAGAGGCACATAAAGAATCTATAGCTTTTAGTAAAGATGGGCATGCGGATATTATTTCAGAGGATAACAGTAGTGGAATATATAGGCTAACATCACCGAAAAAACTGACAAAAACGTATCTTTCATCAAGAGAAGCGGAACTGTATTCTGTTGAGAAGACTGAATATGTAATTAACTATCTTTATGATAGAGTAAACCTTAGAGAGATAAGTGATATAGTTTTAGGATATGATAAGATTTATAACAAAGATAGAAATAGTTTTAGTTATGTTCCAGCATGGTATGTGAAATATAATGATAGGTATGTAAGTTTTAAAAAATTAAAAGAAATGATAAACAAGGGAGAGAGATTATGAACTGGGGTAAGATGAAGACGTTATTTATTTATCTATTCGTTGCATTAAATGCTGTCTTGTTAACATTTTATGTGTATACTGTTCAGAAAAATAAAACTGAAATAGTTCAAGAAAAAGAAATAATAGAGCGTGCTATGAAAAATGATAACATAACTGTAGAAGAAAATACTACAAAACGTGATAATCTTGGCTATGTAAATGTAACAATTTCTGATTTGAAAGATGTTAGAAAAGAAGAAGGCAGTTTAAAGTACGAAGTTGAAAATGTAGACAGGACGTCAACATTGAAGGTTAGTTCGGAAAATGCTATTACGAATGTAAACAAAAGTAGTTATAGAGGTGAGTTAGATTCATTCCTATTAGAGAAGATGAAGCTGAGTGCAAATTATATATTTTCTAGTTACAATTCCTCGAAAAATGAAGTTATTTATGAACAACAAATAGATAGCTTTAGAGTATTTTCGAATAAGAATGCACGAATAGTTTTTAGTGTCGAAAAAAATGGAGACATAAAAAACTTCACATTAACAGGTGTTTCGAATATAAGAAAAGATAAGAATGAAACATTGGTCTCATCTAACCAAGCGATAAATAGGTTATATCATGAGGATTTAATTCCTAAAAACTGTCGCGTTCGGACTACTTTAGGCTATTATACATATATTTCGCAAACAGAAAATCAAGTGTTGATACCTACGTGGAATGTAGAAATAAGTGATAAAGATGGACGAGTTAGTAATTACTATGTGGATGCTATAAACTTGAATGTGTTGAATAGGAAAGGTCAAAGTTTATAGTAATAGATATTAAAATAAAAAACTATTCATTGCAGCAAGGAACCACACCAAAAGTTTTGGTGAATTACCTAATGTGATGAATAGTTTTTTATGATTTTATGTTAGTCAGCTAAGTAAGCTTTTAGCATCCAAACGTTTTTCTCTAATTGAGTTTTTAATCCTAATGCTAGGTCAGAAGTACCTTGATCTCCTTCATCTTCAGCTACACCCATAAGGTGAGTTAAATCATTGATTAGTAATTCGAAGTCGTGGAATACAGCTGCAACCATTTCAGAAGTTGTTTCTTGTTCGGTTGCTTCTTGGATTGTTGCGATTTCTAAAGCACCTTTAAGCGTAGAAACTGGACGTCCTCCAATTGCTAATAATCTTTCGGCAACCTCGTCTAGAGATTCAGTTGTGTAGTTGTAGTAGTTTTCAAATACTTCATGTAGTGTGTAAAAGCTACGTCCAGTTACATACCAGTGGAAGCTGTGTAATTTTGTGTATAATACTGTTAAATTTGCTACAAGTTTGTTTAATTCTGTTTTACGTGTCATTTTTAATTTTTCTCCTTTATTTTTAATTTATGGTTAAATTATAGCACTATGAATGATTTATGTAAAGTTAATAAGCTCATAAAAGTTATTGAGAATTATTCTCTAAAAAGAATGTTGATTTATCAATGTTTCCTGAGGTGAAAAATTATAAATGATAATCATTATTTATGATGAAGGACGAGAATTTTGGTTGAATAAGTTGAAATAAACATTCTATGTTGATAAAATTATTTATGAAAGGAGTAGAATCGATGGCAAGATTGTGCATATTTTTAATAAATTTATATAGAAGATACATATCTCGTTATACAAAACCAACGTGTAGATTTTCTCCTACATGCTCAAGTTATGCTTTAGAGAGTTATAAGAGATTTGGTTTTTTCTTAGGGACGTATTTAACGGTGAAGAGGCTGTTAAAGTGTCATCCTTTTTATAAAGGTGAGTACTTTGATAATGTACCTTTGTTTAAAAGGGATATTTTTAAATTTACAAGGAAAAAATAAAGAGACTGACCCAAAAGTCCTAAAATTCAACAAAGTTCACATGAAAACTCATAGACGCAGTGGTTTATTGATATCTAAATTCGCTTTATAAAAGCTTTTTAGATATCTAATAAACTGTGCGGGGGGTGACTCGACAAAATCGATTTCTTTGAAATCACGATTTTTGAGTCACTCCCTCTGCTACTGGAAAGAAGGTAACAGAGTTTTATTTTAATTTTGGAAAAAATTTGTTCAGTTTTATTTTTTACTTATTATCTTTTTTATAAGATGGAGGATTTTAATTTTTGTATTAGTATTTTTATTAGCTAATATTTTTTTCACGAAGTTTGGCATTTCAGGCTTTTTGTCATCCTTTTTATTAGCTAACATCTTTTTAACAAAATCTGGCATTTCAGGCTTATCCCCATCCTTTTTATTGGCTAACATTGCTTTAACGAAGTCTGGCATTTCTCTTTTTGGTTTATCCATTTCATTAAATGTTGTTTTCTCTGGATTATGAGAAATAAAAGGGTTGTTTTTGTTAGCTTCAATCGTTGACACAAGAGCATCGATTAAACGAGAATCATAGTTAGGCATAGGTGGTCTATGATAAGCTACTCCAAACTCCTCACAAAGTTCTCGACATTCAACATCGTTATCAAAAAGAACTTCGATGTGCTCGCTTATAAAGCTAAGAGGAACAAATATATAATGCTTAGGATGTTCTTCCTGCCCTCTTAAGTACTCAAGAACATCAGGCTTAATCCATGGCATCCCAATATCACTTTCACTTTGCCAAGTATTCGTATAGTTTTCTTTTTCAAGACCTTTTTTTATTTCATCAGTCCAAAATTCAATTAACTTCTCTTCTTTGTACCAAGATTTTATTATATTGAATTTAATTTTATCACTCTTAATAAATCTTTCGTAACCCATAATAGAGTAGAATGAATAATGTGGTTCAAGAATTAAACAAATACATTCTTCGATATCGTCATCTTCCATTTCTGAAATTACATCAGGGATATAAGGTGAAGAAAATTTATTGGCAAAGTATACTTTATATTCATCTTTTACAGATTCTCTTAAAAGTTCAACTTCTTTAAGTGTGATTTCTTGAAGGGGAGAGCCATCAATGCGAAGATAATTTTCTAAAAGTGTATTAATTTCTTCGTCGTTAGGACGGACTCCTCTTCTAATATTTGTGAAAAATTTTGCAATACCCTCGAATGTATATTCTTCAGGTGTGCCATATGTCATTACTAAAATAGCTTTACTCATTTTATAACCTCTCTAAATAGTCTAGTCATGTATAATTATAACATTTTTTGTACTAAAACACACGTATTAGTAAGTTATTACAGATAACCATTATTGATTAGAGATAGAAGGTGTATAAAGGTGACTTAATATGTTTATTTTACTGGTAGGAAATTGTGGTAAAATAAGGTAATTGCTGTTGTTTTGAGTTTGATAAAATTGAATTAAAAAAACTATTGCAAAAAAACCAAAAAAGTTATAATATAAAAGTTAACTTAAAAGTTTACTAATAAGAGAGTTTAAGAATCTCCAATTAGTTGAGGAAAAAGGAGGAAGAGTTAAATGAGAAAGAAAATATTCGGAGCGATAACTTTCATTGCAGCTATTGGTGGCGTTATTTATATGAAAAATAATCCTAAATATAAAGAGATTGTTAGAATCGTGAAGACTGCTGATGCACGTGGTTTTTACGAAAAAATAATTCTTTATGAAAAAGATGCAAATGTAGAAGAAGTATCGCATTCAGAAAAACTGGATGAATTGTTAAACAAATAGCAGTTAAGGGAGTCTGGATTCAAAAGACCTAAATTTTAATAAAGTGTATATGATAACTCATAGATGCAGTGGTTTATTGATATCTAAATTCGCTTTTAAAAAGCTTTTTAGATATCTAATAAACTGTGCGGATGTGACTCGACAAAATCTTGTTTCTTCGAAATCACGATTTTTGAGTCACTCCCATTTTTCTGCTCCTTTAACTTGAATTTTTTGATAAGTTTTTTAAATATTTCCTAGGAAATTTATAAAAACGGAATCCTCCATTACAGTAAGGTGATGTAATGGAGGATTTTTCATGGTTAAATTAATTAGTATCTAATATTATTATGCGAAACGGCTACGAATACTAGTTGGTATTGATTTATAAACACTCTTAGTAACGAAGAATAAGAATGTTACTAGAGCACCTTTAAGTAGATTGAATGGTATAATACCAGCCGCTACGATTGTTTTTACGTTAGTCACGATGTCTGCTAGGTTCATAATATATCCATACGCTGGAAGTAATACGAAGTAGTTAAGTAGTGACATGAATACTGTTATTGCTAGTGTTCCTAAGATTCCACCGATAATAGTCTTAGCAGTACCTTTTTTATAGAAAAGAACGATGATACTGATAAAAGTGAATTCTACTACTATATTAGCAATTGATCCAATTGGTTCATGTGATAACAAAGCGAAGTGTAGGAAGTTTTTTAAGAATGATACTAAAAGTGCATCTTTATATCCTAATAATAACAGCGCCATAAATAGCGGTATGAACGTAAAATCAAATTTTAGAAATGGTGGTAAGAATGGCACAGCAAAACTAAAAAAAGATAGAAGTAGAGCAATAACTGCAAGCATACCACTCAAAACTAGTGAGTGAACATTTTTTTTATACATTTAAAACCTCTTTCCTATCTTCATAGGCAATAAAATAGCCGCAATATTATTCTTAAAAAGGTGTATTTTAAATCTATATTAGATATAAAATACACCACTTTAAAAATTTTAAAGCGGGACTGAAAGGTATGAAAAATAAGCGTTACACTTAAATGAAGTACAGCAAATATACATACGTAATGTACTGTATGTGTAAGTTTATTTATTCTATATCTTCTATCATCCAGACTGTACTGTCGGTTTTGGAATTTCACCAAATCTGCTTGCGCTCGCGGACTTTGACCGCCGGTCGGGAATTTCACCCTGCCCCGAAGATAATTAAATTTATTATTTATACGTTTATTATAAACCTAAGTCTCTAGGTTGTAAAGTGAAAAGGTTTAACTTTTTTAAAAAAAGATGAGAGTAACTTTGTTAAATTGAGCTACTCCCATTATTTATAATATTTAATTATTATTCTACTGTTACTGATTTAGCTAAGTTACGTGGTTTATCCACATCTAGTCCTTTAGTGTAAGCTGCGTAGTACGCGAATAATTGTGTAACTACGATACTTGCAATTGGAGCAAGATCTTCGTTTACGTTAGGGATTGCGTAGTCACCTTTACGAGCTAATTTTTCTAATGTAATGATTAGAGTATTAGCACCACGGCTAGCTACCTCACTTACGTTACTGCGTGTATTTAAGTCTAGTTTAGTACTTGTTATAAGAGCTACAACAGGTGTTCTTTCTTCAATAAGAGCGATAGTACCGTGTTTTAATTCTCCTCCGGCAAACCCTTCTGTTTGAATGTAAGAAACTTCTTTAAGTTTTAATGCTGCTTCACATGCACTATAGTAGTCGATTCCACGTCCGATATAGAATGCATTACGCTCTGTGAATAAGTTTTTAGCTAAGTTTCTTATAGTTTTTGTATCATCTAAAATTGATTCGATTGCAGAAGTAATTACTGATAACTCTTGCTCGATATCAAATTTAGGTTGTTTAGCAATTTGCCTAGCTACTTCATAAGCTAGTATGCTTAATGTTGCGATTTGAGCAGTGTATGCTTTAGTAGAGGCAACGGCGATTTCAACACCTGCGTGAAGTAATAACGTATAGTCACATTCACGAGATAGAGTTGAAGCATCAACGTTAGTAAGTACTAAGAACTTATAATCTGCATTTACGCTGCGTAATTTTGTAAGTACGGCACGAAGGTCAGCTGTTTCTCCTGATTGAGAAAGGAAGATGAACATTGGTTTTTTAGATAATAATGGTACGTTGTAAGCAAATTCTGATGCTAAGTGTACCTCTGTAGGAATACCAGCCCATTTTTCAAAGTAGTTTCTTCCTACTAAACCAGCGTTGTAACTTGTACCACATCCGATAATGTATAATCTATCTGCATCTTTTACATTGTTAATAATTTCGCTGTTAATATTAATATCATGTCCATCGAAGTAGTGAGAGATGATGTTACGCATAGCTCCTACTTGCTCATGAATTTCTTTAATCATGTAATGTTCGTGGATACCTTTATCGATTTCTCCAGCGTTTAAGTTAGTTGAGAAACTTTCACGCTCTACAACATTACCTTCTTTATCTTCGATAGTTATGCTATCTTTTTTCACGATAACAAATTCACCATCATTGATTTCT
>QWCF01000540.1_pt1 | contig 27163 bp, 29 predicted proteins | sample 1972521 | NCBI WGS metagenome assembly QWCF01 (sample SAMN09866715, study PRJNA288562) | Human oral metagenome isolate term4_saliva, whole genome shotgun sequencing...
ATGGGCAGCTAACCGCCCATCCTGTGTATCTGCATAATATATGATCATGGCAGTTCTCTCCTAGAAAATGTAATTGGAGATATCTAACCCTGCAATTAGGTCCATCTTACTAGAATCGATTTCACGAATCTTAGCAATTTCATATTTGATATCTTCCACTGTGTATTGTTCGAGAACCCTTTCTTTATCTTTACCGATTACTGTATCATATAATTGGTCTTCGTTCATTTCCCCTAGACCTTTGAATCGAGTGATGTTTTTTGGTGCCAGTTCTTTAAACTTATTCAATAAGCCATATAAGGACATAGTCACACCATCAACTACATAATGGCTAGGTTGAGAACTAATGATATCAGTTACCAATTTATAATGCATTGTTTCAAAGAAGCTTAATAAGCGGTCATTGATGTATATAGTTTGGTACTTGTTATCTTCATAAAGACCAGTAATAGTCCAGTTGCCTTTATCATTCTTACATTCCAAATACTTATGATTCTTTGTAATCTTAGATTTGAATTGACTAAATGATAGGCCTTTACCCACATATAACAAAATTTCTTCCAATAAATACGGATTGATGGCGAATGAATTCGCTGCAGACTCTAAGCGTTCAATGTAGAATTCTGTAGAATTCAATAGCTTGATTAATTGATTATTGGTAAAGTTCACCTTACCAGGTAAGGTTACTTTATGGTTCTTTGAAAATTGTTTCTGTAAGTATGCATTGTACTCTGTACGGTCAGTGAAGTATTTAAAGTTCCTACCATCAATCTTACCGCCATATAAAGGTGGTACAGATGCATATACACGACCATCTAATACTAATGGTTCCATGTATAATAAGAAGAACGATAATAACAATGTACGGATATGTGCGCCATCAGGGTCAGCATCTGTACAGATTACTACACGTTCCCAATTACACTTACTAATATCAAAGTTTTTACCATAACCTGCACCAATAATAGAAATAATAGATGCGACTTCTTCATTCTTAAGTACATCTTCTCTTTTCTTAGCCAAAGCACTAATGATTTTACCACGAATAGGGAAGATACCTTGGGAATCATTGTCACGTCTATTACGAGCATTACCAGCAGCAGAGTCACCTTCCACGATGAATAGTTCATTATGCTTCTTACCTTTAGGCCTTACAAACTTAGCTGGAAGACCAGTAATAGCTGAAGCATTCTTAACTTGAATACGGACACGTCCTGCTTCATTTTTCGTACGAAGTTCTGCTACTTCTTTAAAGTATTTACAAAGTTTTTGTAGATCCGACGAAGAGGTCTTAGCCCATTGGTCTAAACCTTCTATCGTGATATCTTTAACAAAAGGGACTAGGTCTTCATTAGAAATGATTTCCTTTGCTTGTCCTGTAAATTCTGGATATAAGTGATATACAGAGTTTACACAACATAGTCCACTGAGAATATCAGCATTTGTAATCTTTAGTTTTGAATTCTTACCTAAGAAGTATTTATTCATATAATCTCTAAAGAATTTGGTAAGCCCTTCAACGAAACCCTTAATATGAGTTCCGCTAGGTGTAGGACAGAAGTTTGCATATCCAGCAAAGATATCATCTGCTTTTGTACTATCAAAAGTAAATAAGATATCAGCTTTCATCTGTCCATCTTCTTTAAGCTTGGAGATATGTATTGGAGCAATCATAGGTTTAGTTGCTAAGGAATCTAGGATACCAGCAATACCTTTATCGTTCACAATACGTACTTTATGACATTTACCATTAACATCAGTACCAAAGTAGTTTACTTTAGCACCAATATCAAGTAAAGGTATTAGACTTTCTAATAAGTCTAATACATCTTGCCATGTAGTAGTGATTTCACCCATAATAACTTTACCAGCTTGATAACCGTTGTAACCTTGTTTCTTAGTTGGCATAGTATGAATAGGGTTAAATGTAATAATTGTACCTTGGTAGTTATCCTTATTAGGGATAGACTTAACCTTGGCAGTTTCAGGGTCACCTAAGTATAAAGACATCTCTTGTCCTTTACCTAGACGATAAGATTTAACTACAAAGTGCTCACTACATGCACTCGTAGCTTTAGAACCTAAACCATGTCGACCAGATGAGAATGCACCTGGTTTCTTTTCATAGTTGGTTGACGTATTTTGACTAGTAAATGCAGTAACCATAATGTCAAATGGAATACCACGACCGTTATCTTGTATGGTAACTTCGTGATTTCTCTCATCATAGTATACCCAAATTTCATCACATGGAGAATCTTTCTTCATCAACTCATCGGCTGAGTTCTGAAAGATTTCCCTAATCATATTAATAAATCCTCGATTACCAGAGTAACCTAGGTAAGTACCAATATTCTGTCGTACGCCTTCAGTTGGAGTAAGAGTTAAAAAGTCATCGCCATAATTGGCAATATTATCTTGCATCTCTTTTGTTATTTTGGCCATTTTATCACCTCTCACTTAACTGTTAATCTTTGTTTAAAAAATACATATTGTAAAAGCCCCAGTAATGGGGCTTTCTGAATCAGTCTACATAATTGAAAGGCTGTATATTGCACCATTCAATGGTACCCCCAAGCTCTTCTTCAATATATTCTTCAAAGCTTGTTTCTATGGATTCACCAGGTTTACAAAACATTGATGGTACGAATGGTTTAACGTCTTTGATATTGAATTCGTCTCTAAGGACGTCATTCAAATACTTAGGTACGTCTTTATAAGTCTGTGGATAATACATATTATCACACATGCTAAAGTATTCTGGTTTATCTTTACCCTCTTCTGTTTTACTCCAACCAAAGTCTACATTTACAGTATCATCAAAGATAATATGATCTTTATCATTAGTATCATAGATAGCAAAGCCAGGTTCTTCTGCATAGTAGACAAACTTAATACTACTATTAGGGACTATCTTATCTATCAGAATATTAAACCCTGTAGTAATATAGGTCCATTTATTGCAATACTCTGTTTGGAAATACCATGCAAGAGTACCATCAGGTAAAGTAGTAGACCAAATTTCATTATCATCTGGTGGCCATACCATTTCACCACGTAATGTGGTCCCATCTTCACAGTCATCAGATAATTTAGCAAAGTCTTCTTCTGTTTCCCATAGCCCTAAATCTTTAAGAGCATATGGTAGCCAGCATTTCTTATCATTATATAGAGATATCAATTTATCTCTAAGTATCTCTATCTCCTCTCTTACAGGAGAATAGAATGCTACGTTTTGATAACAATCATTAGCCATTTTTATCACCTCAGTAAAAATAAAAGATTCCCCATAGGAGATGTACTCCTATGGGGTTGTCTTTATTTATAATTAGCCTAAGCTGATTGTGTCAGTTGTAATAGTTTCCTTTTGAGGAGCTGCTACAGCTGGACCAGGAACAGTTGCACCTACGGAAGCATTAGCATTGAATGGGTTAGCATTCGCTACCATTGCTTGTTGGTTTTGCAATTGTTGTACTGGGGATACAGGTGGTTGTTGCATTTGTGCTTGTGGGTTAAATGCTTGACCACCCATCATTTGTTGTTGCTGTTGTTGGTTAGGCATCATTTGACCTTGACCTTGCATAGGTGGTTGTGCGTTATAACCGAATGGTGCTTGTGCTTGTTGTTGCCATTGTTGTTGAGGCATTGTTTGTACAGGCATTTGACCATTCATAGTTTGTGCATTGTAGTATCCACCATTGGCCATGTTGTAGAAGTTAGGGTTAGCTTGTGCACCCCATGGGTTAGCATATGCTGGTTGTACATTACCATTCAAGATATTGTCGAAAGATGTGAATGCATCTGGACGTACAGCTTGTTGAGGTTGTACGTTTTGAGCACGGCTCATACCACGAGATACATCATCAAAGTTCTTGAATGCTAAGTGGTACAAATCAAGAGATTTTTCAGCGATTGGTAAGCTCATCATGAATTCAGTATTGATTTCAGCTGGCAATGTAATGCTGAACAATTTGATTTGTTGCCAAATGTGGCGCATTGTGCGCACTGCATTTTGAACTTCTTCATCGCTGTAAGGTGTTGTAGGAATACGTTCACCACATTGTGTACAACGTACCCAACCTTTACCATCAGCTACAGTTAAGAAGCCAGTGTGGTCTTTATGTGGACATTTAGCCCATGCTTCTTTTTCTGGTGGAATTTCCAAAGAGAAAGAAGCCTTTTGTTGAGGTTTCAACAACTCACGGTCTGCTTGAGTCATTGGATCTGTAGGTGTTACAGGTGCGTAATTTCCTACAGGCATTTGAGCAGTGTTGAATGTTGGATTTGCAAATCCAGTGTTTTGATTATACATATTGTTTCCTCCTATAATCAAACGTAGAATAAAAGTATGAGTACCATACCGTGTATAGGGAATTTCCCTATACACAGATATAGTATATAATTATAGATTTGTTTCATAGATTTTAAAATTTACAAATCTAAATTATTTCATAATAGTTATTAAGATACCATTGTTTTAACGGTAGCAATTAAGTTATCCACAATAACGTGGTCTACAGGGTTAGCATCTTCAGTTACTGTGATAGATGGTGCTGTACCACCATGAATATTAGCAAGTGTAGTGCTCAAAGCTGCCAATGCACTATTAAAGTCGTGCTTGGAAACTTGATCACTTGCTGTAGTTGTATATTCAGGTGTAATAGCATCAAATGCAGTAGTTGCAATAGTGTGACCTGCTAACTTGTCACTGATAATTTTATTGAGCTTAGTAAATAAATCAATAGCACCATTAGCACTTAAACCATTAACTGGTGTAGCTGGTGGTGTTACTGGAACACTTGGAGGGGCTACAATTGGTGTAGTCGTAGGTGCTCCAGGCGTTGGGGATGGTGTAGCTGTACTACCAGGTGTAACAGGAACTGTTGTACCAATAGTAGGAGCTACAGGTGTACCACTACCACCTTGTCCTTGAGAAGGTGTATGGGTAGTACCGCTACTTGGAGTTACTGGACTAGTAGTACTAGAACCTGTACCCGTAGTAGGGCTTGGTGTAGCAGGAGTTACTGCTGAACCAGGTGTAGGGGTAGCTGGACTTGGAGATACAGGTGTTGTACCTGTGCTACCTGTACCAGAAGAACTACCAGGTGTTACTGGTGTAGTTGTAGAACCTGCACCACTACTTGGAGTAGGAGATACAGGAGTTGCTGTACCACTAGTTCCATGTCCAGGTGTTGGGCTCACAGGTGGAGTAACATGCCCTGGAGTAGGAGCTGGTGCTACAGGTAAAATTGTACCAGTATTAGTTTCATCTACATGAACCCCTAAGTATTTCAAGTCAGGTACATGTGGTGTAGGATATGGATAAGAATCATTAATATCACGAGTTACACTATGTACTGCTGTAGGGTCATATAGAGGATCATCCAATCTGTATTGAACTACAGGAACGTTATCACTAGTTGTATCCTCTACTGGAGCACTAGGTGCTGTTTGAGGACCAGCCATTGGAACGTCTTTTGGATTATTAACCAAATCATAAGTAGGAACCCCAATACCACGAGAATGTTGTTCATTACGTAAACGCATAAGAGCAGCTTCTGCTTGGCGTTCTTGTTCCTCTCTGAGTTTGTAGATTTCATCGAGCTCACCTTTACGTACTGCACCAAATGCATACATATCGGTTGTAGGAGCTTGTTCATTTAAGAAGAGATTAATAATCTTATCTTCAAAACCAAACTCTTTCATAATAGCTCTAGCATTTTGTAAATCCATATTGATATGAAGATATTGAATCATTTCATAAGGTACTACTGTGAGCTGAAATGGTTCACGGTAAGTATCTGTAGATGGATCTGAATTTTGATGTGCTACAATAAGCACTTCATTATTATCATCCCAAATAGTTGGGACGAAGCCAAGGTTATATTTGTGATTATTATCACCATAGACAAGCATACCACTGACAGGAGTATCATGATTACTATTGACAGCTTTTCGCTTATCTCTTACTAGTTTAACTGCAGTTTTTTCCATAACTAGTATATTCTCCTTTTCTCTTAAGAGTTTTTACAAATTGATCGACAATGTCTTGAATCCAATCCGGCAGAGTCAAGACAGTTACGCCCATATTGTCATTAGTTGAGACAATTATATACCTGTTATAGATGGCACTTTTACAGCCTGGGTTGTACCTAACAACCCGTTTTAGGTGGTGATACAATAGAGAATGTCCTTTCGTCTCCTCCATTGTAACACCACGTTCAAATGCTCTTTTAAGAAACGTCTTCTGTTTCTTCTTCGATTTGATATTGACTCTTTCTTTCATTCTCTTAGAGAAATGAGTAGATAGAGTGTAATCATTATCGAGTTCGCATTTTTTCGTAAGGGTCTCTTGCATGTAACCCCAACCGCTCTTGATAAATCTTTTCTTGGACTTGATTCAAGATTTCTGGTTGGAACACTCCTTGCTTGAGATAGTCTCTGAATTGTACTAGAGCCGTATATACTAATTGGTTAATACGTGCTAAAGCTCTATAGTAGTTCAGAAATCCATCGTCATAGTAATTGAACTCTTCACCCTTTTCCATACATACATGCTTAAATGTTTCAGCATATTGTACGTTTCTACCATAGAAGTATGCTTGTAACTGAGCTGCTTGTAATAGAGAATCTATAAAACGTTCATTAGTAAATACTTCTACGTACATATTACAATCAATATTAGCATGAGTAAAATCAGTAATGATTTGCTTAGCTAATCTTGTGTATTCTTTAATGGCTTTATCGCCATAGTATAGTAAGAAGTTCTTATTCTGTTTATTATTATTGATTTCACGGTCAATACAATTCTTACGCTTCTTACCTTTCTTACCCTTAGCTAATCTAGCATCAAATGGTTTAGTACCAGTGATGATTTGTTTAGTTAAGCCAGTTTCTTCCTTAAACTTATCCTCATAGCCTCTACGGAAATAAATCTCCGCTTCACTAGTTGGTTCAGTTGGGAAACTTGGAACCATTATAGGTTGATTGTTTTGTCTGAAGAATGCTATATGCTCTTCAGCTCTTGCTTGACCCATCTTATAAGCTTCACTATTAGCAGTGATATTATATTTTGGGTCCACCTCGATATTAGGATTATACATATTAGATTTCTTCCCCTTCGTTCAAAGATGTAACTGCTTGAAGTAGTCTAGACCCTGGTTGTGATAAATGAACAGCATTTTCATAGTTTTGTCGTTCAGTTTCACTCATATTTTGGATCTCATGTAGACTATCCAAGTAGTCACCTAATCTGAATCCATCATTGTAAATATAGTTTCCATCTTCATCACCTAAATCTTCTAGATATAAGATGAAATCTTTCAATGATCTAAACCCATTAACTGGGTCTTCAGGTTTAATAGACCAGTTAGAGATAAGAGATTCTTCAAAGTCAATGATATCTACGTTTGCAATTACATACTCACGTACTACATCTTGACCAGTAATGAACTCAAATGTCTTTTCTTGGTCATAACCCTCAATAAAGTAAATAAATAAAGTGTATTTTCGATCTTGTGGATCGATATACTCTTTCTCTTTTGGTTCGTCCTCGACTTTGACGAACATTGATCGGATCGGCTTATCGCTGACCCCTTTAATATTATTATTATATGGCATAGTATACGCCTCCTTTCATACTTATAATATATAACTCTAGTAGAACTTAGGTTTGCGTTTTACATATATCATATAATCAGAGAATCTAGTTATACCAGTATAGATTAAGTTAGGCATAATATCCTTACGTAACCACTCTTCAATGAAGATACCAGAATAATACTGGGATCCTTGAGAGAGATGTGTAGTAATAGCATATGCTAACTCTATCTTATTCCCTGGAGAGTAAGGGCTATTACGTAGTCTATTCTTATCATCATAGTCTGCATTGAAATAATCGTAGTCACACTTGACATCTCTGAATAGTAGTCTACCCTGTCTAAAGTCTATCTTAAAGATATTACGTTCACTACCACGAGAAGATACATCTGGGAAGTTCTCTACTGTACCACGTAGTCCATTAACTAAGTTAATACCATCACACTCTATACTCCAATTATTCTTTCTACAGATAACTGGTTCACCATGCATTGGTAACTTAGACTTTACACCACGTAAGTCTCGTAGATAATCATTAATAGTTTCTCTTGTAGCGTTCTTACATGTCAATATTATAGGAGACTGTATCAAGAAGTCATCAGTAAGCATATCCTCATCTATAACTACAGCATTATTATAAGTGCCATAGTGTATAGGGAGCCCTTTAATAGCTCTATCTGCTAGATAGATGATACCAGAGTTCTCTCCTTGACGCATAATATCTGTTAAAAAATGAACCTTACCATCTACTAAGTAACCTGGTTCATCAGCTACAGGTGGTAACTGATTCAAATCACCACAGGCTATAATCTTAATACCAAAAGATTCAATATCTTTAACCATAGACTTAGGTGTCATAGATGCTTCGTCTATTAAGATAAGCTTAACACCCTCTAGTTGCTCACGTTTAACAAACTTAGTTGTGACTTTAGGCTTGTTAAAGTATGGGTCCATAATAGGTCTACCTAACCCATCATATTGGATTTGCTCTACAGGTTCATAGATAGATGCATGTATAGTCTTAGCAGTAAATAAACCACGATTACGCATAACTATAGCTGCTGTACCAGTAAAGCTCATAGGTAATAGCTCATCAATAGATAACCCTAAACGGTTAATAATCTCAAATAGTACAACAGTCTTACCAGTACCAGCGGCACCAGTATACTGAAATACTAATTCAGAGCTATTATTAAACCAGTTGACAGCAGCGTCAACGACTGCCTGCTGTCCTGGGTTTAATTGGAATTTCATTATCTCACCCTCTTGAATACAACAAAGGTTTCATAATGTCTATCATCAGTATATACTGTAAGTAATTGATATCCACGAGCTGTCATATTGTCAATACCATATGTAGCATACTTAGTCTTATAAAGCATAGACTTAGTATCCCCAACAGCTGGTGTATATTCTTGTAAAGATGTATTGTTTTGTGCTACAGCTACATTAAACTTTTGGTCTGATGTCTCTTGTCTTACTAAATCAGTATGGTAGTATATAAAAGACCCAATACCTATAAGAATAATAGCTATGACACAACCTATAAAAGTTTTCATATTATTTTACCCTTTCATACATAACCGTAGTTGATGGTGATTGGAATAGTGTAGCTGAAGTCTCTGATATTTGTTTTACCTTATATCCACGAGACTCCATATCAGCTATACCCTCATTAGCAAATACTGGACTATATTTGACTAGCTTAATACCACCAATATCTGGTGTAGCCTTTTCTAATGACTTATCATTAATCATAACAGCTACCTCAGGTGCTTTCTCAGCAGTAGGTCTAGTATCTATACCACAGCTTGCAACAAAGAATGCAAGTACTGTAAGAGTTATAATCATTAAAGTTCTCATATTATTGTACCCGTGTATAAACAACTACAGTTCTTCCATCATAACTAGTACTACGTGTAGTTACACCTTTAATTTTAAAACCACGATCTTTCATATCAGCTATACCATGATTTACTTCATCATCATAACTATAAGAAACCACAACAGTATCATTTATAGCTGGGGTTAAATCTTTTAATGCTTTTTCATTAAGATCAACCGCTCTATCATGAGTTGAACTAAAACTTGTAGTACAACCTGTAACTGAAACTAGAGAAATCATAATCATCACTAAAAACACAAATTTTTTCATTTTACTTCACCCGTTTGTATACTACAATAGCTTGGTCTTTAAAATTATCATAAATAATAGTCTCTACAGTATATCCTTGAGCAATCATGTTATTAATAGCATCGCTTGTTGGATAATCATAAGTTACTGCTACTTGTCCACCAACAGGAGGGATATGCTCTTCCAATATAGGTCTGATTTGTGCAGTTCTACCACCATCATGACTTCTGAACACACCAAATACTGCACCAGCTATAGTTATAGCAGTAATAATTGCTAATCCAGTAAATACTGCGTACATAATATATTTATTCAACTTTTCTTGAGTCTCTAGAATTTGTTTCATCTTTATTGGCCTCTCTTAGCTCTACTGCGTTCTTTGATAGCTTCCATTTCAGATTGAGTAAAGTCTATCTCTTTCAAATTAGAAGTATCATATCCGCATAAATAATTTATACAGTCCATATACTTAAGACTGTCATTGTAATAGATACCAGATGAGTAAGTGACACCATTATCCATTACAATTTGTACTTGACCCTTAATATCTCTCTTCTTAGGATTGACTTTAGCATAAGTAACCACCGTAGGAGATTCTTGGACCAAATCTAGATACATATCGAATAGTGTCTTCATAATAGCCACATTATTCAATGGATCATAGATAACTGGGTTTTGTAGAGTCAATGCTTGAGCATCTTGCTCAAAACATAATGGTCTACCTTTAATAAATACAGGAATTAACTGTCCTACATCAGTTTCAAACATAATCTGTAGAGACTTAGCTGGATTGTATACTAAACCACAAGTATAGAATACATCTTTCTCAAACTCTTGTCTCGTATAAGTTGGAAACTTTTGAACACTAACAAACATGCTTCCCATAAGAGTACCTTTCTACCTCTGAAACAGTATTGTAATCAGGAGGATTTACGACATGAACGAATATAACACTAATACCGACTTCCAACACACCGAAATCGGTATATTAACATCGCCTTGTGATAAATATAAGCCAGGATTTCAAACTTTCTATTTACCCTCATTGAATCCTATGAATCTTAAGTCTAACACAAAGCAAACTATAAACGTACAACCATCAAATCTTGTCAATAAAGAACCTATCAAAGGTGGCAAGATTCAGGTTGGGTCTAATATATTAGTGGAAATGCCTAAAGAAGTTGCTAGACAATACCCATATAAGTATATCCCACCTGGGACTAGATTTATAATCGGTTTCCCTAGTGGTGATATTACTAAACCAATTGTTATAGGGAGGGATTACGATGCCTACAGAGATAAGTAGTATCCAAGAATTCATTAGTATGAAACCAATGAATAATTCAGACTTTCATGCTTATTCATACTATATGAAATCGTCATCCAAAGGGACATTGGAAATCCCTTTTAGAAACTTAATCACTACAGATTATCTTAGTGACTTCAAGAGAGAAGCATATAAGATAACCTTAACTGATGAAGAGTTTCGTAAATACAAATATAAACCAAAGCTCTTAGCCAATGATATCTATGGTAATAGTGAATTCCATTATATCATACTAGCTATCAATGGTTTATATAGTATCAAAGACTTTAATAAGAAAACTATATACTTGATTCCAAAGAAAGAACTACTTAATTTACTTTCGTATGTCTATGCTTCTAATAAGAAGTATATAGATTCTTATAACTACTCACATGATATAACCTAATCTATCCACGGAAGAGTACACTGTACTCTTCTGTGTTTTTTATCCAATATCATACTTTGGTTCTTCTATAAACATAGGGATTGGTTCTGCACTTCTAAACATAGGTTTGATTTTATCTTTCATACCATGTTGCTCAGCAAAGTACCCTACAGATAATAGACTTTGATTTGGTAGTGCCACAAACATAGATGGAGACTTAAACTCACCTTGACGTGGAGACCATTTCTTAATAAGATTTAGATACTCTCTTGCCTGAGCTCTATCTAAAGCCTCATTAGCTCTACCCTTACGTACATATACCATCTCATCAAATTCTTCTGGTGGGATATATGGACATATATCAGATTCTAATGCATTAACAGGAATCTCTAAGTTATACTTAATCATATCTAATGAACGATCAGTATATTCAGACTTCTTAAACCCATTAATCTTATCTTGATTGAACTTGTCAACTGTCATTTCTAGCTTAGCTATAGCAAATGGATTAACTCCTCGAGCAATAGCTTTAGTACCACTAGGTAATGTACCAGAATACTCTGGTGTCATCTTTTTCTTTTGACGTTCTAATCTAGCTTGTTCTTTATCTACAGGTTTAACTTCCTCTTTAGGTTCTTCTTTAACAGGAATCTTAGGGTCTGTAGACTTTAATTCACTTTCAGCACTCTTAACTTCTTCTGGTTTAGTATTTCTTACAGATTCAGCATTTTGTGCTGCTAATGATAAGTCTGTCATAGTCAATCTATGAACAGGTGTTGTACATCCCTCATCACAGAGCAACTCAACTGGTTTCTCTGGATTGAATGGATGATAGAATCTCTTAGGTGCATTAGTACCATAACGACTCTTAATGAGAGAGAAGCCCATATAAGGATTATCTGCGGCATCTTTCTCTGGAATAATGATAATACCACTATCGATATTTTCTAGAATCTTGATAGACTCACCGATATTATTACGACCGACACATTCTACCAAGTTATTACGACTAATCTTACGTCCCTCATCGATAGCTTTAGCTGCTTCACGGTTCAACTGTGATGCAGTTATAACTGGAATATCTTTGTCTATAGCAAATTGTTTAAACTCATCGACTACAGAACCTAATGCCATGTATGGGTCTTTACCAAGAATATCAAAATCACGACATTTAATACGTTTGATATAGTCTTGTACCATACAAATGACTTCTTTATTACTATCCGCTAGCTCATCATACAATGCATATACATAGTCTGTATCTACAGTATTAGCTGGGATATATTTAATAACGATATCAATAGGGTCATCATCAGTTACAGCAAAGCCACTATTCTTAAATTGCTCTGTCATTTCTTCTAATGATAATCTTTTATCAAAATCTTTAGCTACTAAGATACCATGTGCACGTTCAATGGTTTCTTCAAGAGAGTTTTCCATTGTAAGATACACAATACATGGTCTTTTAGTTGGATCTTTAGGTTGATACTCTCTATTGAATTTCTTCAATTGCAATGCTAAGTTAAGCATTGTCATTGATTTACCCTCACCTGGTAGACCGAATAATAGATAGATACGTCCATTCTCGAAACCACCAGAGATGATATTATTAAATGCTTGCATACCAGTCTTAAGCTTAGTAGATGGGTTATGCAAACGGTCATATACATTACCCATAGTTCTGATAAATACATCAGAATCTGTCAATGAGAATGTCTCTGACCCTGTTGCTGTATTAGCTGTTTGACGTAAAGTCGTACCAATATCACGTAATCTAAGACGCATATCTTTTAATACTGCTTCACGTTCTAGTTGGCTACCAGCTGTAGTCAACTCAATGAATTTATCATGGGCTTGTGCCATATATGTAATAACTGACCATCAGTACACACTTCAATGAGAAGATCTTTATCTTTATTACCATTAAGTCTTCTTTCTAATAAAGCCTTGAGAAACTTAAATACGTTTATATGCTTTTCTTGAGTCTTGATATCATAAACCTTTTCAGGATCCATCTTATTCATAAGCTTTAACAACGTAGCTAAGATTTCTCGATTGTCTTGTCTGTATAGCGTTTGGAATACATACCTAACGTATATAACTAGATTAGGCCATTCAATCATGAATTTATTGTTTAATTCATTACCTCTAGCCATTAATCTTACCTCACTTTACTCTTTTAACAAATCGATCAATTGGTCTGTAGTTATAAAAGTATAACCTTTATTATTATTGATGTATCTAGTGAGTATCTCATACTCTGATAGATTCTTATCAGTAATATAGTCATACTCTTTAAATTTTTCTGAGACTTCGTTGGCTTGTTGTCTTATGATATCATTCTTGAAATCACATTTGAATTTAATCGAGCCGTCATTTCTAAACTTGTCTCTAAGTATATTAATATTTGGATGGTCTGCTGTAAGCTCAATACGGATATTATCAATACCCTGAGCTTTAAGGTCCATCAAATAGTTGTAAATGGTTACTGGGTCACTAGCTATCATATCATCTATATTGATGGTATCGTATCTAAATGACTCAATGTGCATATATTTCACATAATACTGTCTTGTATACGTATTATGGACTAAAATTACAAAGCCCTTAGGCTGTTCTTCACCAAAATTCCATCGAATTGGTGAACCACAATAGTACCAGTCTCTTTCATAGCAACCTGGTACATGAACATGACCAGCAATTACTGGTCCATTAGATAAAATAAAGTTATTCATACTAAATACTGGGGATGGTGCATCTAAATCTTCTGCATTTCTCCCATAAATAGCTCCACGGATAGTTCCATGTGCACATACAGAATCGTATGTCTCAGTATATAATATATTCTCATAATATTCTTTACCTAACCCAGGTATCTCAGGAATACAGAGAATCTTCTTACCATTTACATATTCAAACCGTATAGTCTCTATGACTCTAACGTCTACGGTATTATCGTTCATATATTGATAGAATAGCTTAGTTTGATTAGCATCATGAGATGGTGTACCGTGTAAGATGAACAAAGTACATCCCTTATTACGACATACTGCCACTAGTTCATCTACAAATTTCAATGCATAAAAGATAGCATCTGAATTACCCATAAACTTATGATGAAATAAGTCTCCATTTATGGATACCAAGTCTAAATCGTTTATATTTGCTATTACATTAGTGAATTGCTCACTAAGAATCTTATAAGTTATCTTTGGGTCTATTACCCCAAAGTGTATATCTGATATATGTGCTTCTATGAATAAATTACTGTCTTTCATCGGTCTTTCACCACCTCTACCAAGCTTAATTTCTCTTGTATTAGTACGTTGTGTGTGTAATAATTTTCTACGTGAAAGACTATTCATTATAAGCCTATTTAGACAAAAAATAATCAGAATAGAGCCAATGGCTCTATTCTGTTTTTGCGTTGTAATAGTATTCTAAGATATTACAGAATCCACCCATTAATGGACGAATGATGTTAATAAACATTTGCTCATCTTCCAAGCATTCTATACTAGCATTACCATCAGAGAATGATACATTTGTCTGCTCTTTCTCTTCATCATAGTTGTAGATTCTAATATTGATATCTTCAAGATATGATAGAGTGATAGTAATCTTAATATGTGGCTTAGGGAAATAAGAAATGATTACATCATCATCTTTAAACTGAGCATCTAATCTATATTCAGATAGACCCATATCAGATTTATCTAATCTATCACCAGGTGTATAAAAAAAGATTAGTTTGGCTATTCTAATGAAACAAGCCATAGCTCTAAGTTCCTTATATGATGGGGAATGTTTTCTTAGTTTATTTAAGTATCTTGTAAACTTAAAATATGGGATAATCCCATACTTCTTATGAAGTATGAGATTACCATATTCGTTATCTTCTGAGATAGCTTTTAAGTTGTCTGATACTTTTACATTAGAATATCTCTTTCTTACCATACAGATATCCTTTCTTTAAAAGTACACACTATAATTCTACCCCATGAAGTTCCATAATATTTAAAAGATGGATATTGTTACCATTCTCATCTTTCTTATCCATATCTGGAACTTTATGAGTATAATCGGAGACATAGTCAAACATAATCTCCAATACATTGATACACATATCTTTGTTATCGTTGGTCATATTTGTTCATCTCCTTAATTATGGTATCTATGATGTACTGACCAGCTATACCTAGTTCAACAACTTTATCGAAAGCTTGTTTCATCTCCATTGGGTTATTGAATAAGAATTTCTCATGTAATGCTGAGTCAGATACTAAGATACCTAAAGCTGTGTATAATGGTAATTGACTCATATCAGTAGCTGGTTCAATAGCCATTACATCTAGCTTAACTCTAAAGAATCCTCGATTAGCTATAATTAAGAACTTAATGAATCTAAGATATTCGTCAAGTTCCATATTAATAGTCTCTAAGTATTGTACCATGTAATCAATAATATCTTGATCATCCTTGTATACGTAAGGATTACGTAAGATATAATCAACTTCATATGATGTGATAGTTTTTGTACTGATAGGTATATGAATACCATTGACAGCAGATAAGACATCTTTATAGCATACAGAGTTTCTGAATGCTTGATATGTATCTTTATTCTTAAAATTCAATCTATCAATATATGCTAGACAAATCTTTGGTGATTCAAAGATTAGCTCTTCTGGGATATTCTCATTGATGAATCTTTCAAAAGAGTTAGCAATCTCATTAGAAGACTTCTTGGTAACAGAAGTAATTTGTTTTGCAGCATCAAGAAGCAATTTATTGTAATCCATCTTCAGTCACCTCTACATATTGATTAGAGTAATATATCAATAGAGCACATGTAATAGCAGAATAGAAGAGCTGTTTAAGCTCTTCTGTATACAAGTCTATTACGTACTTAGTATTGAATGCCATTGTTTGTGTTTGACCAGCTTTATCAGTAAATCTAATAGTCAAACGTTCTACCAATGTATCAGCATAGACTCTAACCTTGAATGTATCATTCATATCAAAATCTAAGAATCTATCTGACAAATGTTGATTCCTAATCATATAGAAAACAATGTCACTAGGCTCTACATTTGTTAGCATAGCATACAATTGAGCAAAGCCCTTAGTATCACCACTGATACTATAGAAATAACCGTCTCCATCGTATACAGGTTCCCCATTTACGATGGCTTTAGGTTCTTCTTGTTTGATTAGAACGTCTAGATCTTTTGTGGTTTTATATAGACTTCTAATTAGTTCTTCGGAGTCTATTAGGAATTGATCTATATTCATACTAGAATCCTTTCGCATAAATCTTACCCATAGCAATGAATAAGATTTCTAAGTCTTCTTGAGTATAACGTTCACGTTCAGCACTATACCAAGATACTACATGATCAACACGTTCACATGATGTACGTACGTACAAGTATCCATCATCTTCTTGTGCTGTAGCATTAAATACACCATAAGGTGTATCGAATGAATAAGCATTAGCTTCATACAATTGAGTGATTTTCATCTTATGTAAGATATCTAATGCCAATTGTTTAATATCTTCAGTTACAGGATATAACAATTGTCTTTCCATATTATTACCTCCTTAATAAGTCATTACTACTAAGTTAGTTTAGTTTATCTTTATCAGCTGGATCTGGGAACTCAGGTGTGTTACTACCTTCCATAGCAGCTTCACGTAAAGCCATTAATACTTGTGCATAGTTAGATGCACTATCTTTTCTAGTAACTTCTTCTAAGAAGAACTTACCAAATAACCCTTTTACTTCATCATCATCACATGTAGTGATAAGTTCATCAAGACGTTTAAATGCACTATCTTTATCATAGACTCTATACTTAGAATCTTCCATATCCATATAAACAAAGATAGATAGAATAGATGACATGATAGCATAGTATAGCTTATGTTCATCTTTAGGGTTTAATATGTCTAATTCATGGTTCTCTTTCTCACCTAATAAGATTAGACGTTCATTACGGCTATCAAACATAACCACAATACGTTTATGTGCAAAACGAATGTTTATTAGTAGCACATCAGTACCAATAGCTTCACTTAAAGAACAACCAGTAGACTCTTTACGTTCAAGATACTCTTCTAGGTCTTCTTTAAGCAAGAACTCTTTAATATCATAGTCATCTACATTAAGAAATCCTAATGCAAAGTCTACTTCTTCACCTGTCTTAGCATTTACTGCCATAGCTGCACCGAAATTACCATCATCATCTTCGAAATGGTATTTCATATTTCTATAAGAATCCAAAGTGAATGCTTCTAGTTCTTTAATAATGTATGATGTGGTTAATAGACCATGAATACCAGCACATAGTATGGTTGCTACATGATAAAAACCATATCGTGTAGACGTCAATTCTTTAAAGACATCATTAACTGTAAATAAATCATCAATGTTTAAATCTAAATCTTTAAAAAGATCTTCTTCTGTAATGCGCTTCTTGTTTTCCATTTTTTATTACCTCGTATTTCTTAATATAATAACGGTTCACCAGATAGACCATGCTTTAGCAATAGCTCTACGGTATCCGTAAGTGCTAAATTAATAGCATCTAAAATAAATTTCTCACGCTCTTTTATATCAGTCTTCAATGTATTCTCAAAGTCTAATAAATCACAAGAGAAGTACTCTGTTTCAGTATAATCTAATGATGTTAATGAACGTACAGTATATTGGACTTCCCCAACTGTCAATTGTTTAGAATGATAAGTGAGTGGTCCAAATGTAATACTAACGTTACGTTCTATATATTGAGATATAGTCTTTGCAGCATATATCTCAATAGCAGACTCTAACTTGACTCTATTTATGTAAAACATATCAAAGTCTTTCTTATGTTTAGATCGTCTAACTATACCACTATATTTAAGTGGTATGATGTATGTGCATTCAAGATATAGTATCAATGTAGCAGATACGAATGGTTGATTGTATAACTTATTTACACAATCCCATATCTTATCATGTAGATTGGATACTTCTTTGTCGTATTTCTTTCCACGGAATATTTTTTTATACCATGGTAATTTATCATACTCTGTTTTAATTAAGTCTAATGATGTAAGAGCTACACTGAGGTCAAAATAATGCTTGTAGTTGTCTTCCATGATTCACCCTTAATTAATTTTCATCTGGAGAAATTAACTTAGTACAGAATTCATTAATGAGAGTACGAATACCATGATTAGTGAAATCATCATCATCGTCATATTCATATTTGATTTCTGTATTTTCAGTTGTTTCATTTATAGATTCTCTAGAAATGATGTATTTGATACTGTCTGCATTAGCTGTATTATATTCAACTTTAGATGTAGTGATGGAACCAAACATACGTCTTCCTATGTAGTATCTAGTGATAGCTAGACGGGTTCCTTCTAATTTTATATCTATATTCATATTATTATACAGCTTAGTTCCATTACCAATAACTTTACAAACTTCTGCTACATTATCCAATACATCTATCATCAATGCATCACTACAGAACTTGTAAATTTTGGAATCCATTCTCTTAAGTTTCCACCATAATAATGGTAACTTAAGGAAATTTGTGTTTTCTTCAAATCTATCTTCTAAATCAGCACGTTTAATCATTAGATCTAGAAGATATGTGTTGTTGTTTGCCATTATTTGTAAACTCCCTTCAATTCATCTACATTAAAAGCAATTTGGGTTAGTTTAAAGAATGTATCCTGAAGAAGATTATATAGATAGGTATTACCACCATCAATAGCATCTAGTGTATAAGTAGCATACTTAGCAGGATTATCTCTGTTTAACTGAATAATCATGAATCCAAACACTGGTTCATTACCAGCTTTAGACCATAAGTATTCATAAGCAGCTAACTGCATAAAGTATTTATACCCTATATGACTAGATGTCTTGAAATCAACTAGGTATAATAACCCATCAACCCTCATGATACAGTCAATAGTTCCTCTGAAGTATTTCCCTTCAAAGGATTGCTCTAATCCCAATATCTCTATAGTCTTACCAAACTTATTCACTTGCTCATCATACCAAGATATGAAAGCATAGAATCCAGCTTGAGTATAGTCATCAGGATTAATAGTGTTTAAGTCTCTATCTCCGGATAAGAATCGCTCTATTTCAGAGTGGACTTTGGTTCCTATAACAGCATATCTCGATAGTTCTTTCTTATAGCTTATACCTTTAAAGCCTAAGCTATTAGCCCAGTACATTAGAGATTCTTCACCGATATAGGAAAGTATTTCTGTTACTCTTTTAGCCTCACTTTCTTCTGTGTATTTAGATACATGGGTTACATGGTCTAAAGACAAATCTACTAGCATTATTTAAACACCTCCATTTCTATAATATATAGTTGACAATATAGTTAAATTAAACTTTTACAATCATAACTTATTAGTAAATGCGGCGACTAATAAATCTTGTTTAGTTTAATGCGTTTAAAATTTCTCCTATAATAAATATATACTACCAATTCCTATATGCCTTTATGTCACACTGTGACATAGGGGCATATAACCCTGACTCGATATAAATAGCCTAGGGAAACATATTAGTAAAATCTCTTATTTTTTCAACGGAGGAGCTACTATTCATGGCACAAGAAATTAAAACATTGAATACTACTTTCCTTTTCCAACAACACAAACAAGAATTCGAAAAAGAAATGGTCGAATTCATTAATGCTGGTAAAGTGATTGATATATCTTCTAAAGAGTTTGAAGATATTGCTTATGAAGTTCGTAAGCAACAAAAGTTATCTAGTAACTTAGTTGAGTTCTTAAACTTCAAAGGACTTAAATTAGTTATTGGTAAGAAACCTATGCCTAGAATGATGAAAGTATTCATGGCTAGAGATCTTAAAGGTGATCGTAATAAATATGCAATCTATATTGACGTATATGGTCTTATTGAGTTAGATGATAATGGTAAATACGTTTGTCATAATATTAGTGTATTGATTGCTAATCTTATCTATGCTGCTACTATCCATGCTTATCATCTAGATAAGATTACTGGTACTAGTACTATTGAAGATGCCGCACATGCATTTGCTAATCTATTCACTAATATCATTAACTACCTATTCAAGATTAATAATATCAATGGTCTACGTAACCGTTGCTTATTCTTATCTGCTTTATATTTCCTTAATACGGTGTATAAGAAATCTAGATTCAGTGTTAATGTAAACTTAGCTAAGAAGATTGCTAATATTACTGAACGTGAGAAAGAACTTCTTGTAGCGTATCTTGAAGTAGAGTCTTTTGCTAATATTGATTATTTCATGCATACATGTAATGATATTCTTAAGCTTAAAGAATTAGAATTACAATCATTCTTGGCTACATGGATTAAGCTATATACACCAGGAACTATGTTTGCATTAGAATACTTCCCAGCATTCAGTGCTATGCTTACAGATGCATACGTTGGTTGTTTCTTGAATAATCAATCCACTATCGAAAAAGTAGCTGGTAATGCAATGGTAGCATACTGTAATGATATTTTGAAAAAAGTAATCTAATCGGAGGATAATACATGCGACATAATCACAATGAGATTAATATTGTAGAGCATGTAGATTTACTCAGGAATTATACTGTAAAGAATATCGAATCTATTCAAGCTGGTATGATTCCTGAGTTATTAGATATCTCTTGGTCTGTATCTCAGTACTATCTCGAAGAAGGCCGTCATAGATATGTATTTGGTAAAGACAAATACGTACTTAAAGTCAACGGTCTACGATTTATTACTGATAGACCATCCAAAAAGAAACTAGTATATATCAAGAACTTTAAAGACGCCGTTGATGAAAGATTGGTTAATCCATCTTTAGTATTTGTCAATGGCTTATTTATCAAATGGTCTGATATTACACTGGTTAGAGATCAACGATATACATATCTCTATATAAATAATAAAGTGGGTATTGACCCTATTCATATTGATGATGTACAAATCATCAATATCCCATTCAATGTAAGTTACTCTGAAAAACGTAATATCCCTTACAAAGAAACAGTTATCTTCAGATTTGGTGATAATGGTTTAGCGTTAGACTATGGTGCTATTGTAGTATCCACTAATACTGAACGTATTAATCTTATAACTAAACAATGGTCTAACTTAGCTGGTGCTACTATTGATAACTTAGATATCTTAGTAGATAAACGTCATAAGTCTACTGATAAGAACTTCATCTGTTTCACTGAAAGTAAACTAAACCCTACTATTAAACCTGATGTCAAGAATCTTAACTTGGTATCGATTAATGATGGTAATCCTATAGATAAAGATTTGGTTATGAAGTACTTCTATAGAGCAGTAGTTAATGATAACCAATCTAATATCGTTAGACCACCTAATGATGATATTATGAAATCTGCTTTAGTAGATAATACTATCAAAGGGTTAGACTTACATACAATGCAGAAAGACTTTGATTACGAATATCGTAATGATACTGAGTACAATGATAACTTCTTGCATGGTATCAGATATATCTCTCGATATAATGGTGCATTCTTTGATGAGCTATATGAAAAGCTAGCTAATATCTATAGTGATTCTTATACTGGTAATGAATTCAAATCTTATATTGGTACTGATTTAATCTTTAGAATGCCACGTGGTCTACATGACCGTACAGAGACATTCGTTATGATTCATCGTAATGGTGAACTATGGGATTTATATAACCGCATCAAATATATCGGTAGTGAATTCCAATTACAATTAACTCAAGAAGAGTATGATGATATTCAAGAATATGATACTTTTGAGATTGTAAGATTCTCTAGAGTCAATAATAACTTCCTCAAGGTTCAAGTGCCTAATACTGATACTATTGAGAATACTACTATTCCATATGAAGACTTAATTGTATTTGCTAACTATACAGACAACCATATCTACTATGACTGTCTTGAGTTCACTAAAAATTCTTTATTCGATGCACCATTTACTATTGATAAAGAAGCTAAGACTATTAGCTTTACTGATGCTAACTGGTATGGTAAAGATATCTATATGGCATCTAAACGTCAATTCAGATATGCTTACTATCCACCAGTGAACTTTAAACGTTGTACGTTCTATCTAACTAAGGACTTTGTAGCGTGTAAAGACCCAGATAGATACTTGGTATTCCATAATGGACGTATGCTATCTAAAGATATGTATCGTTTCTTATTCGAAGAACCAGATAACTCTGTAGTTAGACCTGTAATCCATACACGTATTATGGCAGACCCTGGTGATAGAGTGGAAATCTTCTATGTTCCAGATGCTTTGAACTATGTGGATATTGGTACAAACAATACAGCACAAGTTACTCATGTTAAAGCTACTATTGATAATCAACCTATCTTTAGTATTCCGTTCCCTACAAAGAGCTTCTTGAATGATAAGAATAGTTTCTTTGTAATGCGTGGTAGTGTAATCTTAGAGCAATCTAGATATGATGTAATTGGTGATAAGATTATCATGAAAGACCCTAGTGACTATTTACCATTAGGTCGTGAATTGACATTCGTATTCATCTTTAATAAATCATTAGATGTAGATACATTTGGTGGTGTTAAAGAAGAAGATATCTTAACAGTAGATGCTAGATTCACTTATGCTGAATCTGTAGATGATATCTACTATGATATCCCTTATCCATATGAGGGTTATAATGGTTTCTTCTTCGTATCCTATAGAGGCTTGTATGTAAACCCTTCTCGTTATACTATTGAAGATGGTGGTCGTACTATTAGATTCCGTAATAACGACTTACATCTAGACCCTAATACTGCTATGGTATTCGTATTCGTATATCCTACAAACAAATATACTCTAGATGCTAGTGCTGTACGTGTAACTGCTAATATTGAAAACCAAACTAAGTTTACTGTACCAGTACCTTACGGTGATTACTTTAAAGATGGTAATGAATTCTTCGTTATTCGTAATGGTATCTTCTTAGATACAGATGACTATATCGTAGACCCTGATACTAATACTATGACATTGACTTCACCATATGGTTTAGATATTGGACAAGAATTAGTATTCAACTTTATGGTTGGTAATAAGGTTAGTGTGAAGAACCATACTATCACTATTAGAGCTACTAAAGATGACCAACAAGTCTTCAAGTTACCTGAAGTATTCCATGACTATAATAAACGAGACAATAAGTTCTTCTTAGTTATTGGTGATACTCTTGTAGATAAACGTCGTTATGTAATCGATGGTGATGATTTACGATTCTTAGGTGATGATGATAAGATTCCTTATGGTCGTGAAATTGACTTTATCTTTGTATACTGTCAACCAATTGATGATGTAACTGGTTCTATTGGTGATATGGTAGATACTTCTAAGTATGGTATCTTTACTAGCAAGGCCACTACTATTGCTACTGATGGTCAAAGAGATATTAAGATTCCATTCGAAGAAACTCTATTATATGATCATAACTTCTTTGTTACTATTGGTAGTACATTCATAGACTCTTCTAACTATACTATCAATAATGCTACTGGTTATATCAAATTCATCAATGATAATATCAAAACCGTAGCAGGTAGAGAAGTCTTATTCACATTGATTGATTCCAAATACGCTGTAGTCGAAAAGGATATCGGTATTACTAAGTCTACTATGGAAAACCAAATGGACTTTGATATCGTATTACCATTCGATAACTACTTCGAGCAAGGGAATAAGTGCTTAGTATTTGTTGATAATATATACCTAGATCCATCTAGATACACTATTGATGAGAAACGTAATAGATTATCCTTAGTTGATTTTGATGATGCTCTCCCTAAGGATAAGAATGTAGTATTCATGTACTTATACGTAGCTAATAATACTAATAAGTCTTATACGTCAGAAGAAGTTCAACATCCTAAGCTTACAGAATATGGATATATCTATCTAGATAAGAAGAAGATCAAACACAATATGAATTCTAAACTATTCTTCTTATATGTAAATGGTAAGAAAGTAGTTGCTGATACTATTGTAACTCCTGCTAATAATATTATTAGACTTACAGAAGATCCTCAAACAAGATTCAATGCAGTTATTATGGATTATACACCAAGAATAGCTGACTTAGAACCTTATAAGAATATCAGATCTGATTATGATACTATTATTAACTCTGTAGACCTAGAAGATGTAGATAAGATGTGGGATATCTATACTAAAGTATCTGATATCGAAGGACATAAAGTTCCTAATATTAGTCAAGAAGCTATCGTTAACCATATCATTCGTGAACACTACATTGCTAGTGGTGTAAACAAAGGATTACCATTCATCTATACATATGATACATCTACATTGAAGAATAAACAAATCAATGAAGTTAAAGAAATTACTCATAGATTTACTGCTTCAGGTAGCTATAGCTTTACAGTACCTGAGGGTATTACTAAGTTAAGCATTCAATCTATCTCTGGTTCTAGTAAAGTAGATGTATTCAGTAATAGAACTACAAATCCATTATCTAATGCTAAAGTAGGTGAAGCTTCTTACTTGATTCCTCAAGAAAAAGCTGATGACTTTAATAAGTTGATTAAATGTATCTTCTCTATTAGTCAACCTAGATCTAATAATGGTGTAGCTCAAAAGGGATGGGCTGTTGGCTTAAACCCTAAAGAGGGTACATATGGTATTTCTGCTGACCCTAATATCTTAGCTGGTAACTTAGTAATTCAAACTATTAAGACTATGCCTAAGATTAAGTACAAAGTTACAGCACCTAAGGGTGGTTTTGTATGTATTGGTTTCAATAAGAATGATGGTAAACGGCCTAAGTATATAGTTGACTATAAGTCGTTTGCTAATGCTGGTTGGTTCCCTAAACGTCTTAATACTGATACTGGTATGTATGAAGAAATCCCTGCTGGTGAAGATAAGACTATCTCCTATGATAATGTATTTACATGGGATGAAGGTGAGTCTATCTTTGAAGTACCAGATGGTGTAACTAATATGACAGTTGCATTATGTAGTGGCTTTGAAGGCATTCCTGCATTAAATGATAGTGTCACTCATGTATCTAAGATGGCTGCTATTCAAATTGTAGGTTATGGTATTAATAAATTTAGTGTACCTGAATTACCTGATAGTGCTACAGTAGAACGTATTGATATCTATAGATACTATAATGCTTCTACTTCACGTTATGGTACTGCATCTAAGAATACTGTAAGTGCTGGTATAGAATTAGATAAGCAATCTGACTTTACTAAATTTGGTAAGAGTACTTATACCGAAGCACCATATAATACATTTGACCAAGATACATTAGCTAACTACTCACCAACTAATATGAACAATGATGAATATGCTAAAGCATTCACACGTTTAACAAACGAAGGTGTAGTTATATCTGTATCTCGTGGTGTCGAAGGTGTATCTAACTACTTAGATATGCGTGTAGAACCTGGTGAAAGATTCATGGTAGTTGTAGGTAAAGGTGCAACGTCTAATGGTGCATTAAGTATCACTTATGATAACTTAGTACCAGCTAGAGAATCTAACTTGTATATTATGGACACATTTAATGCTAGTCGTGAAGTTATGACACATCCTGACTTAGACTATGCTACTAATGATGAATTAGTTTTAGATGATTTACGTAATAGACAGCTTACTCCTGTAAGTGAAGAAGATAAATTAAACTCCTTTAATAGTCCTACATTCATTGGTAGTAAGCCAGAAGCTTCTGCTGATGAATATACTAATATTGAAGAAGTACAAACTACATTTACTCATGATGGTTCTGAAGCTAAAGTTTATAAAGAAAACAATTGGTGGGAACTTAAATACTAAAAATACCGAGGTAGGGGCCTTTAAGCTCCTACCTCAATTTTTGGTGTACTTTAACATTTATATAATTTGACGACTTTTAAAAGGAGGTTACTATATGCCTAATACTACTAGATACAACAGTGGTAGAGCTCCGGTTATAGCCTTAGATTATGACTCTAGGTTTATAGCTCAGAAGAAAGAGCTATTAGTTGATTATAAAAAAGGTAAGCTCTATGTAGTATCTGCTGAAGATAAATCAGTTATTATAGATATTACTGCTAATATCATTAACGAGTTTACAAACTCTGGTTCTATTGCTGATAACTTCATCGTTAATATTGAAGGTGTTGGTGAGATTAATCTTACTAAGGCTATCAATAGAATCTATAAGAATAATATTACATTAAAAGAGAATGATGAAGCACATTATCTTTCTCCAACGTTAAGATTTGACAACCGTTCTATTACAGTACAAGATACTGAAGTAGGTATCTCTAACTTTAAGGTTGCAGGTAATAATACTTACCCAGTTAAAGATAATAACGTAATCAAATGGGTACCACGTATTGATGAAGATGTAGTTAGACGTGTTACTAGATTAGAAACATTAGCTCCACCTGATGCTGAAGAGTTTAAACGTCTTCGTAAACAAATTGCTGATATCCAAGTTACTGCTGATTTATATGCAGACTTACCAGCAATCAAAACCCTATCTGATTCTAACCGTAACCGTTTAGATGTATTAGATACTAAGATTCTTAAAACAGCAGAGATTGATCCTATTAAAACGGATATCTCTGGACTTAAATCTGATACACAAGCTATGAATAATAGATTGACTACATTAGAATCCAAAGAAGATACTGAACCTAAGTTTACTG
>QWCF01000219.1_pt1 | contig 26644 bp, 38 predicted proteins | sample 1972521 | NCBI WGS metagenome assembly QWCF01 (sample SAMN09866715, study PRJNA288562) | Human oral metagenome isolate term4_saliva, whole genome shotgun sequencing...
TCATTTGACGAACTCATGTAAGTATCAATGAAATTCCATCGGTCAGATAATTCTCCAAGATTCTTAGCGATATTAGAAACACGCTGACTAGCTGAAATCAAATCTTTCTCAGCTTGCGCCCTTGCTGTCTCGTTAGACTGGACAAAGTCCTTATAAGCCTTTATCCAGTTGTCAAGCGTATCAGCGCTAGCCTTGGCCTCAAGTTCAGCCTGGATAATTCCAGCTTTCTCATTGAGAGCGTTGAGCTGTTCTTGAGTTAGCCCTTGGTCGGCTTTAGAGTCTATATCCCTCTGAACATCTTCGGGAGCTTCTGAAAAGTCTGTAGAGACTGTTCCTACCTCTACTTTTGGAAAGGCAATCCAGACAGTTGCGGCGGTAAATATGTGTAAAATCAGATCATTACTTGCATTGGAATTTTCTTTTTTCGTCAACTCGATGTCATAAAATTTCCAATCCGTAGTCAGCGAGACACCTTGCATAGTATTTCTATACCCTGCTCTAGCTTGAAAATTCGTATTATTGACAGTAGATTTTGCCCAAAAACTGAAACGAACAGATTTATTTTTCATATTAGCTCCTCTGAATTTGCTATTAGTATCTATGCTTAAGGTAAGCTGTCCTTGTGTTTGCTCCTGACTATCATCTAAAAAGTAAGTTGAGTATCGCTCTCTTAGACTACGTTTGAATAGTGAATTAAGAAAGAGATTCCTTCCACCGACCTCAACTTTAGCCCAACGATCAGCCCATTTGTACTTCGTTTTATCTGCGCTATCAGGTTTCTCATAATCTGAATAATGACCAAAATAACGCTGCCCGTTATCTGTCATTGTTAAACCAGAACCATCCGCATTGTCAGAATAAGCAAAGTGAACATAAGGTGTTCTTCCATCTGCTCCAGCTTTACCTGGTAGTCCATCGGCGCCATCACGACCTTTCCATCTCGTCCAGCGATAGTCAGCAGGATTTCTGCTATCTGTTGGATTAAAGTCAATGTACACCCCAACAAAGGCTTTGTCTGTGTTTGTTTGACTGAATCCACTACCTGTTGCATTATCAGCATAGGCCATGTGGGTATATTGCGTACGGCCATCTTCCCCTTTAGATCCAGGAATACCTTGGTCTCCTTTAGCTCCTTGCAAGCCTTGGATACCTTGCAAACCACGTTCTCCACGATCACCTTTAGGGCCTATTGCTCCCTGTGGTCCAGGGTCTCCTTTAGCACCTTTTTGACCAGTATCCCCCATTTTTGCAACTGAAAAACCTGTCTCTGAGGTATTATCTGTGTAGCTCCAGGTTGTTTTAGTCCACAAATATTGACCAGCTGGAACGCTAGGGATTTGAGATAACCATCCGCTAGTTGGTGGAACAGTTCCTGATGTGGAACTAGCATAAACTACGGTTGTTGCACGAATGCCAACGCCGTCCTTGCCAGCGACACCATCTCTACCAGTATTTCCGTCTCTACCAATCCTAGCTACTGAGTAGCCTGTCTCAGAGGTGTTGTCTGTGTAATTCCAAGTTGTTTTAGTCCAAAGATATTGTCCAGCTTGAATAACTGGAACAGAACTTGCCCATCCAGAGTTTGGAGCGTTAGTTCCTGAGGTAGATGGTGCATAAGTGATTACAGTGGAATGCAAGCCCACACCATTCTTACCAGCAACACCGTCCTTGCCTGGGTCACCTTTGTCTCCTTTAGGGCCATTTAAGCCGTCTGATACATTTACTAGTGAGATTTCGTCAACTGCGACTTCTTCATTGTCTATGTAAGCTGCAACAGTCAATGTGATTACGCCAGAAACATCTCTACCTCTAGCTGTGTATGTCTGACCAGTTGTTACAATCCCATTTAAAGACCATCTCCAGCTCACGCCAGCGGTTATTAATTTCCCACCCTTATATAGTGTAGGAGTGATAACACTTTCACCAGCTTGATTTTTAAAGATGATTCCATTGCTAGTAGATAGCTTGATAATGTAAGGTTTAGACTGCTCAAATAAGCGCTCAAGAGCCTCTTGTATTCCGTCTGATAACTGATTTTCAAAGGCTTTAAAGTTTGAAAATACTGTTTTGTTACTTGCTGGATTTGAAAAGCTGATTTTCTGTTCAGTAACTCGTGCTTGAACTACCAGCAAAGGATTGAATCCTGAATCATGAATTTTGACTGTATCGCCGATTTCAACATCGACAAAGCCATCGACTTCATAAGTGATTGCTGGATAACAATGTTTTTTCAGTTCATTGTATGCTAGACGTCGCAATTCTTTTGGATCGTCAGTATCGTAAGAAAAATCTTTTCTTGTGTACTGGTCTAGTTCACCTGTTGAATGTGTGAATGTTGATGGATATAGCTGCATAGAGATAGGTGCAACAAGATGAGCTCCTAATTGATAAAATTCACAAATTCCATCCTTGTTATACTTTTTCCACTCGTCAAGACCACTTATTGTAACAACTTCTTCAACTTCCTCACCTTTATTATTTTTAACTCGTCTTTTTCCTGTTGGTTTGATTGAGTTAAAAATGCCAGTCTTATCAACTTTTCTAGTGATAGAATTGATATTTTTGCCATATTTTAACTGTATATCATTTCTGATACGGCCTACGCCTTGATGATTGTCATCGTTTTCATGATAGACATTGATAGAGAATTTCTTAATTGTACTGTCAGCATTTAACTGTGTATCAAATTCAATCTCTGCATCAAATCGTTTGGCTAGGCTTAATAGACGGGCCAGTTTGGTTTCTTGCCCCTCCCATTCCAGAGTACGCTTATAATCTGAAATTTCATTGATGCCAATGGATAGGTGAGTATAGTTTAACAAGCCCATAGCCTCACAATATTCAGCAAAGCTCATAGCCTTTGTAGCCTTATAAGGGTTGGCTATCTCATTGATAAGCTCAAGATTGAGGTTTTCGCAATAGCATTTGATTGTTTGCTCGTTTTCTTCAACCTGCATAACGTTGAAAATAAAGCTCTTGCCATGATATTTGAAAGATACCCACGCCCGTTCATTCAGATAAGAATAGGCTTTTTGGGTTGGAGTGTCTGACTTAATAGCCTTTTTAAATACAGTAAATTCAAAAGTAGATGATCCTGTTTGTAAGCTTCTAGTCCAGGTATCACCATAATAATTAAGTGTACTTTGTTTGCGGTTATCAACAAAAGCAACCTTTTGTAAGTTTGCATCATGAATTGTTAAAAGCATTATAGCCACCTTTCTTCAAATTCGATTGTCACGGTTGGTTTTTTCTTTATAAAACTTGAAAAATACATCTCAAGTTTAGAATTTCCAGGCGGTATAGATAGCCATTGTGAGCCATCGACAACCTCTTCAGCTTTAGCGATTCCGTCAATATAGACCGTATCATCTTCACTGTTAATTACAACATTTGAACCGATAGGATAGCGATTAGGAATGTCTCTTGATGCTTGCACAAAGTCCTTACGATACATCAACTCATCAAGATATAAGTGAGGGATGATTGGCTTTCCGTGAAAAGCGCCTATCGTGACATGGATTTTAGCTGACTTTTTGCCCCTGATTTCAGGGACGACAAAATTATAGTATGAACCGTTGTAGTAAACTTGGATTTTCTCATCATTTCGCTTAATTTCAAACTGTCCTCTTGATAATGTAAAAGGATTTCTATTGCTATCGCTAGATGAGTCAAAATCCAAAGTATTGAGAAAGTTATAATCTCCGTTATTATTAGTGGCAAAGACATTAAATCCACAATATAGACCGTTATATCTCTTGTAAGTTTCAACCCCATACAAAAACTGACCTGCTGTATCAGATACAGCCACCTTGATAAAGCCACATTGAGCTATTGACTCAAGTTGATAGACTAATTTACAAAAAATATAATCATTTAGAGAGCCTTTTTGACCTGTTGAGTCAGCTGGTATCTCCCATGATAAGCCTGTTGAATAGCTTTTATTATATGTTCCGCTAAACTGTTCTCTTAATTTGACACGTTTCTTACTGCCTGTTGTAATTAGCTCCGATGTCCCAATTAAATTCTCTGAACCATTAGTCACTGAGCTATTTTTTACTGCTTGCGTCAACCCTTGAGCGATTTTGTCGCCTCGAAAGTCAAGCAAGACCTCAGAGCGCTTTACTGTTTCAGTATCAGCCTCCTCACGGTTTCCCATCTCAAAAGCCGTATTATTATTATTGACAAGACCTATATATCCATTTTCAGCATTATGCTTAACTCTGATAATTGGAAAGGCCTCAACCGTCCCATTGTTTACTAAGTCAAAAACCATTTTATTGGTTGTAGTTTGTTCATTTGAATCGCTATTGAAATTCTTATAAGCTGAGCTATGGGCTACACCGTCTGGAATCAAAAACTTAATCTCTGAACGTTGTAACCATCTAGCGATATTATCTGTTGTAACGTCATCAACTGGAAATCCTAGGTAATATTTATCAGGTTCATCTCCATACGTGATTTTTACTGGTTCTAGCACATTTAGAACGCCTGCAAGCTCATGTTTTAATTGTTCCATAGCACGCCCATCTGTCGCCATCATTGTAAACTTGATAGTATGCTCTTTTTCACCAATCTTTACCTGTTGGATATTTACCCCCAAAAGAGGGGCGTTATCGGTTGACACGCTCCTCTTGTTACCAATCGGGCGGATAATATCGGTTATTCGAAAAAACTTAGACATATCAACGCCGTTGAAAGTCATTATCTTTGTCATGTCAATATCCCTTTCATTCTGTTATCTCGTCTTAGTTGCTCAGATTGTTGTCTAGCGAACTTGTCACTTGTTTTAGCTACTAGAGTTCCATCGTTAAGAACCATTTGCGCTGGGCGTTTTGCAGCCGTTTCTGCCACATCTAGCGCCTTTTCAAGCAATTCGCTAGACTTGTCCATAGTGACCTTGATTTTCTCAGCTATTGTCTGCTTACTACTTTGCTTAACAGTCACTTGAGCACCTAGTTTCTTATTTAAACCAAGTGCAATTTCTGGTCTAGTATCAATCATCATGCTTTCTTTTAATCGCAACATTGTCCTTCTAACAACGCCAGCATCCGCTTCAATACCAACAGCAATACCTTGAGGAATAAAACGTCCGATTTCATCACGCATAACACGAGATGGACTATGGATATCCAAGGCACTCTGTATTGTTGATTTGATACGAGCAGCAATACTATTTGCTGTTTCCATAACAGCACCAGCACCACTCCAAAGCCCTGCATTAAGACCAGACATCGCCATTTCACCAATGTATGTGAAATCACTCTGCAAACCATCAAATGGTTTCTTAATTTGATTGGCTAAGTTAGTAACAGATGATACAGGTTGATTGGTACCTTTATCTATCCCCTCAGCTAACCCAGTAGTGATAAAACCTCCGTATTCGTTAAATACACGGGATGGAGAATGGATATCCATTTCACTTGTAAAGGATTCTTTTATATTATTAGCCATGTTTTTAGAAGCTTCACTTGCAATTTTAGCTCCAGCTTTAATACCATTACCAACGCCTTCAGGAATATTTTCCCCTTTTCCAGGGAAGTCAGCAGCTGCAATTTCCTCTTGCAAACTCGATACTTGACTTTGTACAATGCCCTTGATCTTGTCTGTGATACCCAAAGCACCAGTATCCATACCAGCAGTTAAGCCATTCATAGCTGACTCACCACCTTGAGTAAAGACTTCGTTCAATGTTGCCAATTTTTCATCTGAGGCGTTGACAAGTTCTTGAACGTACAACCCACCTTGAGGCCCCATCTGTTGCAATTTAGCCAAAATCCCCTCATTTACTCCGCGTTCGGCTAGTGTATTGAGGTTTGTCGCCCAATTATTGACCGCTTCTTGGTTTTTTTGGAGGTTGGCAATCATTTCATCGACACTAATAGCTGACTTCATTTGTATCTGATCAAACATGTTCGTTGTGGTTTCAAGCAACTCATTGTATTTGGTACGCATGTCATCGATTGCTTTTTGTTGCGCTTTAGACATACCTTCATATGATATAACTTGTCGATTAGACCCATTTTCAGCAGCTGTCGCCATTGCCTCAGATGCCGCCTGTTGAACTTGAGAGGTTTTTTCGTACTCAGTTTGCAATTCTGTTTGAATATTTTTAAGCTCTGTTTCCTTGTCATTGAGTTCTTGAAGTTTTTCTTTTCTAGCGCTATCACTAACATTGGACTCTTCATTCCATTTTTTGCGTTGTTCAGCTATCTGCTTCAGTTGTTCGCCTACCTCAGCACGTTTCTGCTCAATCTCTAACAGATTCTTTTGGGTTGCCGCCCATGTTGATTCTGCCTCCATCGCTGAGATTCTAGCTTTGATTTGGTCGCTGTTATGAGACAAAGAATCGGTATTTTTGTCATAAACTAGATTCAAGCCACTAACAGAGGCATTCAAAGCATCAATCTTTTTCTTGAGGTTTGTCTTTTCAGCTGCTGTCTTATTTGTCTTTTGTGATAACTGGACAATTTCGTCAGCCAATTTTTGATAAGATTCTGTATTACCTTTTACAGATTCAAGATTTTTTTGACGTTCTTGTGCACTTTGTTTAACAGAATCTGTTAATTGATCCGTACTCTTGACTAACTCCTCTTGTTCCGATTTAAGGCGTTTTGTTTCTTCACTTTCAGCAGTCAGCCATTGCCACAACCCTACCAATGCCCCAACAGCAAGACCTACACCAGTAACAACCCAACCAATCGGACCAGTTAAGGCTGTCAATGCTGCTTTAAATGCTGTCGTTGCAGCAGTCGCGGTAATAGTTGCAGCAGTTTGCAAACTAATAGCGCCAGTTAAAACACCATAAAGCAAATTAGACGCTGTTAAAGCTCCATTATTTGCCAGATTTGCAACCATTTGAGCTGTTGTTACCGAACCACAAGTAGCCTGCGCAGCGGTCATTAGATTGATGATCTGAATCGCTCCTGTGGCTGTTGTTTTGAATGTTTCCCAGGTATTAATTAAGTTTTTTGTCGCAGTTATAGTGTCGTTAGCGACACGCATAGTTACTAATGCAACTGATAAACCATCCAAAACTGGCTTCAAAGATAAGATTACAGAAATCCCAGAACTCAAAACACTAAACAAGGTCTGAAAAATAGGTGTACTAGCCTTAATAACATTGACAATCACACCAAAAGCGGCATTGATGATTACTTTCAATGCATCAAAGTTCTCAGCAATCGTCTTACCTGTTGCTGCCTTTGTCAAATCGTCAAGAGCCTTGATCGTATTCGCTACACCTTTAACAACTGCGTTTTTCAAGTTGCCAAAAGAGGTCTGAATCCCTTTGCTATTAGATTTAGCAAGTTCAGCAAAACCACCAACGCCACCATTCAATTCAACCAATTTGCTTGAAAATTGGTCGAAAGTGATACGCCCCTCTTTTAATGCAGAATAGAAATCATTCTGAGCAGATTGACCAGCAAAACCGAATGATTCAGCAGTCTTTTGCAAAGCATAGGGCATGGTTTCCTGTAATGTTTTCCAGCTTTGCATATCAACCTTACCAGCTGATAACATTTGGCTAAACTGTTGTAAACCACGGCTTGCATCAGCACTAGACGATCCAGAGGCAAGAAAGGCATTATTAAGAGCAAGTGTTAAATCTGTTGATTTGTTTATATCGCCAGTAATCGAGGTAAGGCGTTGAGCTGTACCTACCACTTCATTTAAAGTAGTAGGCAAACCCTCAATCCCATTAGCAAGTTTCTTGGTTGAGCGCGTGACATCTTCTGTACTATGCCCCATCGCTTGCATCACTCTTGGATAACTTTCTAACGTGTCAAAACGCTGAATAGCGCCTCCTAAAGCCTCTCCCAAAAGTTCAGCGCCTTTAGCGGCAAGTTGGAAAACTGCACTACCTACCGCAAATTTCTTTAGGGAGCTACTCCCTCTATCACCTTTCTGTGCCGTTTTATCTAACTCATCGTTTAGAACCTTGACTTTATTGCCATCAACGTCTACAACGATGGTAACTTTTCCATCAGCCATTATCTTCTCCCTCCTTTCCTAAACTATATTTAGCTTGTAATTTTCGCATTTTATTCTTATCCCCACCATATTCTGGTTTCCATGCTCGGATTTCTATAATCTGTTGCATGATTGTGTTGTCCGGTAAAGCGTTCAAAAGTGCTTTAAATTCTGTCCATGTCAACCTATTTTGAGACTTTAAAAGATTGATGCCGTAGGCTTGCAAAAAACTAGCGTAAATGTATTCCGCATCTTGTTCAAAATCAATCAATTTTTCGTGTTCTTCTTCATCTTTTGCTGTTGGCATTGGATTGCCTAACAAATCATACTGAACGGTTTCTTTTTCAATTTCTAAAAAATGCTCTTTTATGTAAATCCAACAATCCACAACCTCTTTGATGTCGTATAATTCTTGGCCAGTTAGCAAATGGACAATCAACTGAGCTTGTTCTAGATGCGTCATTTCCTCCTCTTTCAAGATTTCAAAGACATCCAGAACCTTATTAAAAGACAGGTCTATGTCATACTCCTTATCAGCAATAGAAAAATTTGTGATTAAAGCATCATTTAATTTCATAGACATAATTTTTACCTAGCTATTTCTTTTTATTCTTTTTGTGTTTCTTGTTGTTCTTATTTTGAGGAGCTTTCCCCTTGTTTAAATAGTGACTAGCACGCTCTTTCACCACCGTTTTGTGTTGCTCAGCAACTTCTTCCAACTTGTCATGCAACATGATTGCAGTCTGTTCTAGAGCGTTATTTAGGGCTTTATAGTCTGGATATACAGAATAAAGCTTGTCAAAAGTGCCATCCCCAAAAACAAGATCGTATTGAATTTCAAGCTGTTTCTTCTCTAGTTCAATAGCGCCAGCAACTACTTCTTTAGTTACTCCATCACGCTCAATTTTGTTATTGATATTTGCAGATACCACATCTAATTCATATTGGACAAGGCGACGTTGGAGTTCTTCTTCCATATCATAAAATCGCATTAAGCTCTCTTGACTTGTATCAAACCATAGCTCTACTTCTCCGATTTTTACTGGAAATCCTGTACGTTTTAGTTCAATCTGAATATCTGTCATGTCTCTACTCCTTTTTCTGTTGTTAAAAAGGGCAAGGCTCAATGCCCGCCCTTATCAAAAGTTATTACCCAATACCTGTTTCTTTTGGCGTTGAGTTGTAAGAAAGCTTACATCCAAACGCCTCATAGTCAGAGGCAGCGCCAGAACCTGCTTTGATTTCTGTTGCAGTTGCAGCTCCCACCCATTGTTTTTTCTTATCAGAAGAAACAACCTTGTGCCATAGCTTACGGTCATCCCCTGTTTTGTACTTCATGCTAGCAATAAGGGCTTGTGCTTTATCGTCTGGATCGTAAGTACCCTCAAAGGTATAAGCACCTTTTACGCTGACTACGGTTGTTTCTTCAACTCCATCACCATCGTAGTATGCTTGGTCATCTGTTTTCTCATCTGTATCATCTGATACGTCTGAAATCCATTTAGCAAGTTCCAACCATGCATCTTCTGTTGATGGTTCAGTTCCTCCGTTGTACGGAGCTACAAAATGGCCACGTAGGGCGTTTTTTTGTCTTGTCATTGTTTTTTCCTCTCTATTACGATTTTCGCCACAATTTCAATTGTGTAATAATAATAGCCTTGCTCATCCTTACCTTTCATGGCAGGCCTGCTGACTTCCATTCCCATATATTCATAAGAATTATTGTCACTTGGCAAAACTAAGTCTATCTTTGATAGTTCTGATGTGACTAACCAGATAGTGTCATTGGCTACTGTGTTCTTTTTTGCCTTTACAGCAATTTCAAACGGCAAAGATACCTCTTGCGTGCCGTCCATATATTCTGTATCAACTTTGCCACCCGGTATTTGATTGATAACTAGATCATCTTTGTTATCTTCAAAATAATCTAGGCGGGGTGTAAGTGGTAAGCTCATTGTTTTCAAGTATTGCAATAGCACTAACTGAAAATCGTTATTTTGTGTCAAATTCTTGCCCCTTTCAAAAATGCTTGTGCCCACTTGTCAGAATGATATTCTGTTACTTTCTCATCCCAGCGCTTACCAGTTCCCGGAGTTGTATAGTTCCTAAAGGTCACAATGCCATTAGTACCGTAAAATTGAGCTCTTGCATATACCGTATTATAGACAACCGCTGTACCTTGTCCCTCGATATAGCCGGATGCTCTCAACTCTCCGCCTCTAAAGGGTATGTACTCCTCAGCATCTAGTAAAATCTGACTAGCTACTTCATACTTACCCCTTGCAAAAGCCGCCTCCGAAAACTTATCTTTCACGCCTTGCAAGTCAACTTTAATAGAGATACTCATTAGATTACCTCTACCTCAAAGCTAAAAGGCTTGCCGTTGATATAGTTAGGTTGATACCCTGTTACTGTATAATCACGCTCACCATCATTTACAATAGCCTCAAGCCATGTATCATTAACTAGTACATTTGAGATACTAGGATAGATATAAATAACCCCGGCTTTCTGCCTTACTTTTGAGTTATTGTATTTTGTACTTCGACTACCCGATACAGCTATTGAACGGTCAAACCTTACTGAGTCAACCACAATAGGCTCTGAGTATGTTTCATCTCCAAAATCATTTTTTTCAGCTACCGTTTTGACCGTGATTTTATCTTTGAGTAAGCGTTTATCTATCATAGTCCACTCCCACAATAAGACTAAAGCCCGCTTGTTTCAGTACATTCTCAGCATCTAAGCTAAGATTGAATTGCTGACCGCTTGAGCTATTGCCTCCGTTTTGATATGAGATTGAGGTACGCCCGATAGATACGCTGCCTGTAAGTTGTTTATCATCCGCTGTCAAGATACCACTAGCATCTAAGTAAGCAATTTGAAAGGCCATTGCAAGCTTTACGGCGTTTTTGCGATATTCTACCTCTTTTTCAAAATCAATGCCTTTCTGATAAAAGCCGTTTGTGTATAGATCTATTGCAATTTTCGCCCTTGCTGCTAGCTTTTCATATTCGCTGACCTCATCAAAGCCTAGCTCTGAGTATTCGTCTTGAGTTAAATAAGTCATGTAAACCTCCCTTAAAAATAAAGGGTGTTTCCACCCCTTATTTATTCTTCATCCGCTGCTACTTCTTCGATAACTTCCTCAGTTGGCTCTAAAGTATCGTTTTTATCAACTAACACTAGAACCTCTTTTACATCTGGAAAAGTATCTTTGAGCTTTTTGTTGACTTCTTTAGCATAAGCCTCATCAAGCTCAATGAGTTCATCAACGATTACAGCTTTTTCAAGTTGTTCAAAATAGATATTTTTAACTGCTTGATAGATTGCCATTAGTTACCTCCTTAAGCAATAGTACCTGTTACCTTGAGTACAGCTTTCTTGTTATCGTCTAGCATGTAAGTACCACCTTTAGCAGCTGCTTGCAATTTAACGCCGTCAAATTCTTCCGCCTCAATAGCACGGGCTGTTGAGATACCTACAAACGGGATAACAATGCCATTAGGTGAGAAGATAGCAAGTGTACCTGTTTCAAAGTATTGCTCTGGTGTTTCTTCCAAAGTAAAGCCTTTGTATTTAGGCAAGCCGTTTTCATCAAGGGAGATGCTTGAGCCTTTAGCAGTTGTTACTGAGGCCATATCCACGATTGCGTTATAAAGTTCTGAGCGTAAGTAAACTGTTACCGGTGCTGTAACTTCATTGTTAGTGAAATAAGCTGCTGCTTTGTTAAACAATGCCTTGATTTTTGCCTCTGACATATCAGCAAGAGCCTCAGTTTGACCGGCGCTAGTTCCAAGATACTTACCAATACGCTTGTTAATTGTTCGTGTTTGCGCCTCTGATTGCAATTTCAAGCGGTCAGCGATTGCAGCGTTAAGGTCATTGTTAACTGTGTAACGGTCAAGTCCCTCATGGATTGTCAAAGTATAGTCATACTCAACATCTGCATTATCGTACTTGATTTCTGTTAGCTTACCAAAGCGTGAGCGTGAACCTGTACCCTCACCAAAGCCGCCATCATCTGCGCCTGTTTTGTATTCTCCGATAACAACCGGCGTACCGTTTGTCTTAACTGAGAAAGCTTTAGAGTTTTCTTGTACCCCGTCCAAAATCTGGATAGGTGCTAGGGCGTTTGCAAAAGCAGCACGCACTCCAAAGACTGTTTCAAGAATGCCCGCATATTGTTTCTCATAGCGGCGGGCTGGGTTGTTTTGATTACCTGACATGATAATCTCCTTTCCTTATTTTCCGTATCCGTTAATAATTGCTTGGAACGGATCATTACTTTCTGAGCCCCCGGCTTGTGGATTGCCCGGCGGCAAAATTGTAGGGCTAGGGGTATCATCTTCTTGCTTGAAAAGGTACGGATCACTTTCTTTCAGTCCATCAATGATTTCTGATAATTGAGGCTTACCGTCTTTGTCAAGCTCGATAGCATCAACATCAATAAATTTCATCAACTTATCCGGGTTGTAAGCATTGGTATCTTTCAAGGCAAGCGTGATAGCACTAACCTTTTTAGTTTGTGCAAGCTCAGCCTCAGCTTTAGCCTTGTAATTGTCATAGTCAGACTGCAAGCTTTCAAGTGCTTTCTTTGTTTCTTCACTAGTGCTTGCATCTGCTCTCAAAGCCTCAAGTTGCTGCCCTGTTGCGGTTAATTGATTATTAAGGCTGTCAAGCGCTCCTTTTGACTGCTCAAGCTCAGTTTTTAAAGGGTTGATAGTCTTGCCGTGTAAGGCAAAAACTTCTTTAATTTGCTCTTGAGTCAATCCTAACTCTTGTAATGCCTCGGTTGTAAATGCCATTTGTACCTCCTAGTTCTTTTAAAGTGGTTAACTCCCACTTAAAAGCAAAATATTATTTACTATTTCACTATACCTTTGATAGATAGGGACTTTTTACTGTTTTGAGCATTAAAAAAGGGGCTTGCTTATTGCAATACCCTCTTTTGTTTAGTAAAGTTTCTCTCTTTGATAATCTCTTTTCAGAAAATCATATTGAGTCACTAGGCTATGGATCTTGTTTTGATACATTCGCACTTTCAAACGCTCACTTTCAATCAATTTCTCATCTTCTAAAGTCTTTGCATAGTGCAAGCGCTCTTTGTGGTTTTTTATCAATCGCTCTAGGCCTCTTTGCTTGCTCTCTATCCTTGCATTTTCCTCAGCTTGCTCTGGTGTCAAGTCTTTCAGATAGCTTGGTAGGTTTGGCAATTCGTTTACTCCAATGATAAAAGGAGTTAGATAGTGTCCACAATGAATACCTAAACAGCCGCCCGCCGTTCCATATCCATAATCAAACAAAGAATAAACTGTTATACCGTCTATTTCAAAGCCCTTACCTTTAGTTACTATCTGCCCTTGTAACGGACTGCAAGCCGGCCTTGCTGTCGCTTTCATGGAATAGTAAAAAGTATCTATGCCTAGCTCCTCAGCCGGTGCCACTCTCATCTCATTGTAAACTTTGTAAGTGGTGCTTTTAATAATAGCCCTTGCATAGCTATCAGCCCTCCACTCTCTGCCCGCTTTATCTGTAAACCCGGTAAAGCCTTTCTTTTGCCAGTTCATGATAGTATCATTTAAAGCTTGATTACTTGTTTTTGTACCGGCTACCACTTGAGCTACTGCCTCCTCGACAATAGACTTATAAACAGCTTGTAAGCTCTCTGGTAAAGTTGTATTGATAAGGTTTAAATCGCTCACGGCTTGCCTTGTATAAGCCTCTAGGCTATCAGTCACGCCGTTCTTAATATGCCCGCTTTTAGGCTGGTTTAAATCCTCCTCAAGCTGCTCTTTTGTGTCTTGATAAACCTTTAAGCCCTCGTTTTCAATTACCTTTCTCAAAAGGCTCTCTGCAATATGAGTACGCTCTGCAATAATCTTCAAATTTGCCTCATTGAGTAAGTGCATATCGTTTAGTTTTTCTAACTGCCAGATATACGGGTTTCTCATTAAGTCCACGCTGCCACGCTCTTTCAAGCGTTTTATCATTCTGTCAAAGAGATCTATTTGCATTTTAGCGTATATATCAGTCACGCCTTGCATCTGCAAAGAGAATTGTTGATCGTTAATAGTGAGTTGTTTTTTGTTATCGCTCATATTTAAGCCTCACTAGTTTCTTTATCTTCCTCTTTATCCTCTTTTTGCTCTTGCTTGCTGTGATAGATAGCTAGGTCTGCATCTGTTTCTGGTGGTAAAGCCCCGTTGATTTCAGCTAGCTCTTTCTCTGCCTCTGCATCTGTGAGGTTTTGAGTTTTAGCAATACCTCTCTTTTGAGTTGCAAAGCCAGCAGCTACCATCTTCATCCAATAATCAAGTTCAGCATGTCTATCTGTAAATACTCCATCATCAAGATTTACAGAAATATCATTTAATTCTGGTATCTTGCCTTGATAGAGTCCCACGGCTTTTCCTAGTTCACACATAGAAACACAAAGCTCTTTGATTGATTGTTTGACAAGTGCTACAATGCTGTTTCTCATCTGGTAAGTGTCTGAGTTTTCGCTGACAATTTCTGTCGCTGTCCTTCCCCCTTGACCGTCAAAAGTAAACATGCCACTAGATACGCCTATTTGCAACTCAAAGAGTTTTAGCCCCTCTGAGATAGCCATAATATAATCACTAGCACGGATAGGGCTTGTAAGGTCAGCAATACCGCCGCTATCCATGTTACCTGTCCCAATCTGCATGTAAACATTTTGCTCCACGTCAAAGCGGCGTTTAAATTCTATTGAGCCATCTTTCTGTTGTACTTTAAGTTGAGTTAGCTGCTCTGGTACTAATACCCGGCGTTGTCCCATCTTAACTTCCCACATAAATTCATCATACGTTCGATTGATAAAATCAATAGTGGTCTTAGCATTATCAAAGATTGATAAACCTAGCGGGCTGTTAATGTCTTTATTATTCATGCCGGGCGTTTTAAGATATGTAAATAGCGGGCGTGATAGGTCTTTAACAATAGTCACGGGCTCAAGTGTTGCATACTTATCTAGCTCACTTAATTTTACACGCTCTCCCAACGTCCCCTCTTGATTGGATTTATAAAGCTCGTTTGTGATACGGTATAGGTTCTTGTCTTTTGTGCTGCCTGTTTCTTGCCCGTCTTTTGTGATCCATTCGTGAAACTCGACAAGAGTATAATAAACGTTTTTCTTGCCCTCTGATTTAATGGTTTTAGTTAGGATAGCGGCGCTCGATACGTCTTGAGTATTGCTCTCTAGTGGTAAAAATACCGGGGCTTGTATAAATGCTACTCTGATTTTATCGCCGTCAATATAAGGGCGCATAGCTAGGCCACCTAAAGCTAAACAGCTCTCAAGGTATCGCTCAAAGTTTTTGTTAAAGCGGTCATTTGTAAGCATGGTATCTAAAAACTTATGTAATGCCTCATCTTTAGCTGTAATAACTGCTTGCTCATTATATACAAGGCTAGCAATTTTTTTAGATGCCGTTCTTGCTATTGGTAAGTGCTGCATTTTACGGGTTTTAATATCGCCATCTGTATTTGTGTATGTAATATCTTCCCAGCGTGATTGATAATAGGCCAGATTACGTGAAATTCTATCATATTCTGCTTGAGTGACTGCAATTTTCGGATGCTCTAAAATACTGTTTAAATTTGCTGTTTGCATGTTATATCTCCCTTGATTAAATAGGTCTTTAATTTTTTGAAATAGGCTCATTCTTTGCCTCCTTATCCATTGCCAACACGTAAGCCTAGCAATTTTGCATTATCTAGTACAAAGTATTGCGCCGTGTCGCATGTATGATCATCTTCTTTGATAACGCTAGGATTGTCTGATTTTATTGTCTTTTCGTCCCAGCGGTACATTTTGTGCTCCTCTATAAAAATCTTGTTATTCTCAATGTTTAGGTAGTAAAAGCGCCCTTGAGCAAGTAAAGACTGAAAGCTATCAATCATAGTCACTTTTTTTAGTTTAGCGACTGGATGCCATCTCAATCCAAAATCAAGAAACATCTGATTACGTAAAGCCCCCTCAGCGCTATCTATTGTGTACTGTAAGGCTTGCACTTTGTACTTGTCTATAACTGAGCTCATGTATTCGTATATCTCTTTAGAGAGCTGACTAGGTGCTTTCTTGTTCACTTGCCCGGCTGGTGAGTAATACCAAGTATCAAGTAAAATCACTTTCCCTTTTGCCGTGATACCAAAAGAGCAGCACGCTGTTGCTGATTGCTGGTGTCCACCGTCAAGGGCAAAGCATATACCTATAAGCCTATCATCACTAGGCAAAGCCTCGATAGGGTGAAAGGTGCTCATATTATAAACGTTGTTACCTAAACCGACTGCCTCACCTAGATACAAGTATCTGTAATAATCAAAATCATTTTCTTTGATACGTTCTATATCCTCTAGCATTTGCTCAGTAACAAAGCCCAGCTTATCATCTAGGTAAGTGCTTGAGTGAGCAAGATAATTCTTGTTTGTCTTGATAGTTTCAAACCACTCATTTATCCAACTATAAGGATTGCGGGGCGGGTTATAACTCCAAAAGAATTGTACAAACTTAGCTCTAGGGTGTTTCTGTCGCATGAAAGTCACGTTTGACTGATCAAAATCCTCTTGACTTGCAAACTCAGCGGCCTCCTCGTACCATACGGCGATAATGTTTCCTATATCGTTTGACTTTAATTTTTGAAAGTCATCTTGACCGTAAAAATAAAATGTTGAGCCGGTTTTTTTGTGTACAATTTTAAACGGGCTTACCGTCTTTGAAAATTGTCTATCAATACCAAACAAGCTCAAAGCCCACCATACTTTATTGAAAACACTATCTCGTATGGTATTTGCAACCTTACGGATAATAACAATGTTAGCTGTTTCTCCGACTATAATATATCTCAACATCATATACACTAGTTTTAGTACGATTACTGAGGATTTAAAAGAGTTACGGCCACCCTTTAGTACGTTATAAGGCAAACTAGATACCCAGACTGATTTAAAATGAGGGTTAATATTTTCCTGTACTCTAAAGGTCATCTGTTGCCCCCTTTACTTCCTCAACCCACTCATCCACAATCTGGATTGTTTCAGTTGAGCCTTTTTCAGCCTCCTCACGCTCTCTATTTTCATGCTTGAGCGCTTTAATACGTTCTTTCTGCTCTTGTATATCGTACCTATCCTTAGTATTGGTTAGCTTGATTATGTTTTCAGTTGCTTTCTGATTGCCTTTTACCGCTTGTTGAAATGTAGCAAAAGCAAGCAAGGCCTCATTGTTACCAGCCATGCCCATCTCCTCAAGTTGTTTCTTTATTTTGCTATCTGTTACATCCAAAGCTAAAAGAGTTTCAAAAGCTTTTTTTAGATCCGCTTTTTTCCTCCTAGCTATGCCGGATGCTTTACCTCCTTTTCTTTGGAGTTCTTTCTGTTCCTCCAAACTTCGCTTATTCATTGGAGTTAGGTTTTTTGTTCCATCTCTAGGCAATTTTAAACCTCCTTTCAAACAAAAAAATCACAAGCATTTTATACTTATGATTTCATTGTATATGGCAAAAAGAGGGTATTTTTACGCTATTTTTAATAACTTTTCTATTTTGTTGAGTAAATCTCTATATTTTGAGTTGTCTTTTTCGTTGTTTACAAGATATTCATTTGCGACAATGTTTAATGATTGATATAGTCCGCCCATAATTCCGGATTGTTTTTCAGTCAGTTCATTTTTCTTAGCGTATTCATCATAATACATCTTGCAGTTTTCGTATATACGTTCATTCAATTTATCATAAAGATCAATCATTTTCTATTCCTCCTATCTATTATCTTATTTATATTCCCTTTAAAGGCTTTTATCTCTGCCTCCCAGTGATTTATATATTCTGTATCTCTACCAGTTTTCTTAGCTAGCTTTATTTTATCATAATGTTTCTTGATTTGCTTTTGATAACTAGCAATAGCTTTACGCTTGTTTTTAGGTATACCAGACAAGTTTAATTTTGCTCCTCTACCACCCATACATTAACCTCTTTTCTTTTATTCGTATGAGTAAGTGTACCCGTATTTCTTAGCGTTTTTCTTGAGCCATAAGTCAGCGCCTTTATTGTAATCTTTTGTAGTAAATCGTGACTTACTCACCGCTTTATCAAAACCTTTAGCATCAAAGTTAGCCCCTTTTGTAATTCGATACGCTTTAGAGTTGTTAGTTGCAACTAGAGTATTCATACCCTTTAATGCTGCAAAGCTATGTAAATCCGTACTTGAGAAATTACTGCCATTCGGATGGTTATGGATTGCTGTAAACCCGCCAGAGATTGGTAAAATTTGTACGCTGTTTTTCCCTCCGTGTACATAGTTATGAGCAAAGCCTTGAGAGTCAACCGCTGTACTGTATTCTGTTTTAGAGCCACCGTGTTTCTTAATAAATGTCTGGATAGTTCCCTCAACACTTGAAAAGCGCCCTTGATTGTTCAATGATGCCGGATGCAAAGCTTTTGAGCTCCCGCTATCTCTTGCACCACCAGCACCACTAAAACCCGGATATTTACCGTCTTTTCCTTTTTTACCAGAATTTGCACCACGGCCACCACCTAGAGTGAAATTGATTTTATTTACTTTTTCCATCAATGAGAGGTCATTTTCTGCCTCCTCGATAGATTTATATTGCTTGCTTGTTTCTGTTTCTTTATTGTAAAGCTCAAGGTCATCAAATAAAATCTCTTTACCTAGATCAATACTTGAAACATGTTTAAAAATATCTTTTAGTTTAGTTAGTTTTTGTGCCACTTTCTTTCATCCTTTCTATCAATATTTATACCAGTCCCACTCATGAGAGTTTACTACTCTTGATAATTTAGGATTGTAACCTTTAGCGTACTCACCTATAATCTTCCCAATATCAGATTTTGATTTTTTATCAAGGTTTTTGTAACCATTTTGATTAGCCCATTTTGCTATTACATACTCCTCGCCATGAGCTAGTACGCCATTTGTCAAGCTGCCGTTTTTCTGAAACATTGTAGCAAAAGACTTAGCCCCTCTTGGAGTATTTTCTTTTCTGTAATCATGATTGCTAAAGTTTTTAATTTCTTTTGCTCGGTCAAAAGAATTTTTACTCTCACTTTTAGGAGTTGCTTTTTTCTCCTCTCGTTTCAGATAACCAGCCTCAATGAGTTTTTTTCGCTCAGCTCTTGTAATCGCACTTGAGCTATTGCTTATTTTCTTTTTATGATTTTCATATTTTGCAATAAGCGACTTGATGCTTGCACCTCTACCTCCCATTGTTTTTCATCCTTTCTGTTGTCGCATTTTCAAAATAGACAACCTCTATATCTTTATAATCGTATTCCACTTTTCCGCCATATACTACAATTCTTTTTGGAGTCAATCGCTTTATCATCTCAGTAACTCCATTTTTCCATATCTCAAACTGCTCTTTATTTTGCTTTACGCCTATTGTGCTGATTGCTAGTGTTGAGTTTTTAGGTAAGCCGTCAAAGCAAAAGTCAAAACTCTCCTCACTAGCCCACGATACAGTAGGGATAACTGTAAGCTCATAATCTTGCATGAGCTGACCTATTAACCTCGACCTGTAAATATTCCACACTTGCATAGCAATAGGCATATCAAGGTATAGGCTAAAGTCTGGAGTTAAGGCGCTATCAAATTCTAGCAGCTTTTCAATATAAAAATCCGGTCTTTGCCATATTCTTTCAAACTGATAATCATCAAGGAAAAAATGCACGCATGAGCTATAATCTGGTTTATTTAAAACATAATTAAAGCCTTGAAAATCTTTAGGGATATGATCCACGCCCTCGATTTGAGGCATGTTATAAAATCCGTCAACCCTTGTATTGTCATAATGAAAAAGGTTGTACTGGTTTATCGTGGTATCTCTATGAAAATCCTCATCATCTTCCTCTTGTTCAGTTTCCTCTTGCTGCTCCTCCTCATCATTGCCAAAATTGAGCCCTGTAACTGATAATTCAAAACCAAACTGAGCCATGTCTATTGTTTCAAATTGAGAAAGCTCTATGTTTAATAATTCTGAGTCCCACGTTGAAAACTCAGCAACTCGATTATCAGCTAGTCTATAAGCCTTTATCTGCTCATCTGTGAGGTTTACAGCGTGAGCGATAGGTATTGTATCTATACCTAGAGAAAGAGCTGCCTTGAGCCTTGTATGTCCTGTGATAATGATATTATTTTCATCAACTAGGATAGGCTGTTGAAAACCAAAAGCTTTAATAGATGCTGCCACTTTCTCGGTTGCCTCTCCGTCATTGTGTCTAGCGTTCCTGTAATAAGGCTTTACGGTCTTAATGTCCACGTACTCAATCTGTAAATTGTCCATCTTTCTCCTTTCATAAAAAGCTTATATATCTGATTATAGATACATAAGCTTAGGATTTTTTACTTATCTCTTAATAGGGATATACTTATACGTTGAGTAAAAGTACCTATCAAACCATTTATTGATATGAGTATAAGCTGGACTAGGACTCAAATAAAGGATAGACTGACAAGCGCCTATTACATTGAGATTTTCATATACATAAACCTCTTTGATAGCTTTTAGCATCCGTTCATCTGAGTTTTTAACAAATTCAGCGGTCACCTCTTTTAGGTTTACTAAAAAGGCTGCTTTATCTATGTTATTTTGCAAAAAGCTCTCATGTATCTTTTGCTCAAGGATTGTCTTTCCACGGCTATCTTTATCTTTTAAAAAGTACCACTTCAACCAATTTATCTCTCTCCTATGGATAACAGATAATCGCTCTATTTTCTTTTTTGTCATTGCTCACCTCGTTTTTTTCAAAATGTCATAAGGGAGGTCAAAAAAATCACAAACATCAATCAAGGCAAAATTGCTAGGGTTAAATTTTCCATTTTCCCATAAAATGATAGTGTTTACGTGATAGCCTATTTTTTCGCTTAGATCTAGCTGAGATAAACCGGCCTCCTCACGCTTTTTCCTTAAAATCTCTGGAAAAGTCTTTGCCTCTTTAGGGAAAAGCTCCTCACTTTTGCAACCTAGAGCCTCACAAACCTTTTTGATTTTCATAAAACTAGGTTTATTTTCTGCCCTCTCCCAATTTCTAACTGTTACAACATGCACGCCTAGAATTTCAGCGGCCTCTTGTTCTTCTAAACCTAAAGCCTCACGCCATTCTTTGAGCACTTTTGCAAAGTGTTGTAAATCTTCTCTGGCTTTCATTTTTTCACTCCCTTAATTTCAAAAATCAGCTTATAATGTCCTTTCTCATTACTCAAGCCTCCATACTTGAAAGTGATAGCTTTGATAACCTTGTAATTATCATCCGTCCAAATACCGGCATCTGTCATACCGTCAATAATAGCTTTGACTGTTGGATATAAGTTAGGAGGATCTAGCTTGCTTTTTGTAGGACTGCAAACAGTAACCACAACCTCACAAGGATTTGAGGGGCTAAAAGCAGCCCTTTTCTTATCCTTATTGATTGAGGTATGCCAGTAGGCAAAATTACGGATACGCCTTGTTATCTTGCCTTTTTCTTTATTATGAAAACGGTCATTACTGTTAAGTACCATGTTAAGAGATTTTTGCTTGGTAAAACAAAATCAAAATACATGTTTACCCTCCTTAAAAGCATCAATATTCTTTTCCATGAAAAGTTTTGACGGCGATTTTATTGCAAAAAATCTCTTTTTTTCTTTAATTTCAAACGGGCTTGATATATTTGCCTCAACTGTTTCCTCTATGGCTTTCATATTTCTACCTCGTAAAAACAAAATCAAAATACACTTCTTATACCTCTTTTAAAAATTCCGGATTTTCAAACCTATTACCGATAACAACACTTTCTTTTAGTGTTTCTGGTTCAAACGGGCTGATACCGTCTAGGAAAACAAAATTGATAAGTTCAACATAAAAGCCCAAACCGTCATACATATAGTCCATTGCACCACAACCGCTATTTGAGGGTTCAATATAGTTATAACTTCCAAACTTTACAACCATTCTAAGCCCTTGTATCTCAAGTATATCTCCCTCGAAAATCTCGATACCATTTAAGTCCTTTAACCCTGTTGATTGCATAACAACTAAAGTGTCAACAAAAACATATTCAGGAGTATCTGTAACAAAACCTTGTTCAACTGTCACAACTTGCCCACTTTCTGTTATTGCGAAAGTATCTTTGAACATCTCTTTATTTGTGGTATCCCACGCTCTATATTTTTGTGTCATATTTCTACCTCTTCTCCTATCTGAGCCTTGTTATATTTCTCCTCAGATACTATATAAGTATTGCCATCAATCGTGAGTGTATAGAGCTCTCCAATCCGCTTTTTGCTGCTTACCTTACCTTTTATCTCGGCGCCTTTATTATCAGCTTTGTAAACAACGATAAGGTCTTTTCTGCTTTCTATCATGCCTCTCTGGATAAAGAGCAAACATGTAGAAATCAAGCTCCACGCTATCAACACTCTTAAAACTAACTCTTTCAATCTTTCTTTTCCTCCTCTGTTTGAAAGACTTTGCCCCCTCGAAAAGTCGGGCCGTATTTTTTAAAACGTTCAAGATTAACTTGCCTTGTCTGATCTAGTGTTTCAACAAACTCTTTATTCATCCTCTAGCTCCTTATTGAATTTCCAAGCCTCGTACATAATCAAATCCAATTCATTTTCATGAATATTTCCTATCACTTCACAATTATCCCAGTAAACTTTTTCAAAAGGTGCGTAAGTTGCTGGTTTTACATTTAAAAATGATAAGTAAAATCCTATTTCTGTTGTTTGTGTATCTTCATCTTCAAAGTAAGTATATTCACCAAAGCACACGATACAAGCATAAGTATTTGTTATGATTAGATCCCCCTCAAAGATTTCTTTTCCATTTTTGTCTTTGAGTCCTGTTGATTGCATGAGGATAATATTTTCATCTCTTGGATGCAATTCTATTTCTTGATTTCTATTTCTATAAATCTCAGCCATTCCATTCATGGTTTTTGTTTCTTTATCCCACGCTCTAAACTTTTGTATCATTCTATGACCTCCTCGACAAGAATGTAAGTTCTTTCTTTGTTCATTTGCTCATAACGTGCAACTTGATAACCTATAATGTTTAGTTTCGCCTTGCCGCCTGTTGCTATTTTCGCTCTTTCAATGTATTCGTTGAGTTTTTCAACTGCTGTCTTTTCTCCATCGTCTATAAACTCCGTGAAAACTCTCATCAGTCCACCTCCTCAACTTCAAACAATGGACTGTTAAACACTTCACCAAAGCCGGCATCTTCTAATTCTTTACGGGTAAATTTTGTTTTATAAATATTGTTTTCTTCCGGGTTTGAAAAGATAAATCGCTTTGACCTCTTACTAGCATTTAAAGTACCCATCCTTTCTAATGTATTTTTAACTTTAACAATATACCGCTTTTCTTTCACTACGGTATATCCGTCAAGCCAAGCACGGGCAAAAAGTTCCATGTTGTCATCTGTATAAAGCCAATCATCAATTTCTTTGTTTTTGTGACTTCTGACTTCACTCATTGCACCAAATAAATGGTAATTTTCTATTTTTGCACGGGCGATATATTGCCCCACAAACTGAGGTATTGTGACTTTCTCACGGATAAACACGCCCTCAAATTTTCCTTGCTCATAGCCCTCTCTCCATTTTGCACTACTAAAATCTTTCTCAAACTCACCCATGATAGCCTTTAGCCAAACCTCACGGTCATGCTGCGGCAAGCCTCGCAGTCTTGCTAGTATGTTTTTGACATAACGAGGTGCCTCGTCTGCGTGTCCTGTTTCTGGTACGTCTAGCTGTCCGATTAACCACGTAAGATAATGTTGATTAAGTTGTAGCTCATCTAGTTCATTGATTTTCTCGATTAATTCTTGTTTATTCATTCTCTTTCCCCTCTGCATCATATTGCAGCCATACAAGGCTCTCATATAAATCCCTTGCATGTTTCTTGATATTGCTTAGCTCATAGCTGTTTAGATTATCTGAGTTTGTTAAAATATCAATTTTTAAACTTTCAATAGTTAAAATAAAGTCTTTCATCATAACAACTTTTTCCCTCTTATTTTCATATCCTAGTAAATATCCGATATCCACTCCAAAGAAAGAGGCTAATAATTGAGCTTTTTCAGTACTTATTGCACTTTTCCCACTCTCCCAATTTTGCAAAGTTCTCCAATGGATTTTAACAGTATCAGCAAGCTCTTTTTGAGATAGCTTTTTCTCTTTTCGTAAAGCCCTTAGCCTATTCATCTTCTACTCACTCCTTTTTATAACTTACAGAGTACATCTCTGAGGCGCTTTTTAGCTTGCTCCTAAAATCCTCAGCTTGTTTCTTTGTGTCAAAAGTATGCTTTTTATACTTCACGATACCGCCGGGACGATAGATATATACCAATACTACCCACTTCATGCTTGGCCTTTCTGTCTTATCGTGAAAGCTTGTTTTTTCGGTTGTTCCTCAAACATTTCAGCGTATTCTTTGTTGATCTCCTCGATATTGTAAGGCTCGTTTGCATGATAATAGTAACCATGCTCATCTAGTTCACCTCTTACCCTTGTTGCATACCGTAAGAAAATCAACTCATTACATACTGGACAAGGCTTTTTGTTTTGCGTTGTATAAGCTTTCATAGTCCCACAAAAACCACAATAAGGGCATTGCATATTAACACGTACTTTAATACTAATTTTTTCCATATCATTCCTCATCTAATGCAACCAATCTCAAACTTTTATCCGGATTGGTACGCTTGCTGTAAGCTGGTGATTTGTAAAACAATACTGTTTCTTTTTTAATTCCTAACTCCTCAGCAATTTCCTCAGCCGTTCCTATTTTTAACAGATTATCGCCTTTATAAAGGGCGTACTCTTTTTTAGGATATACCATGCTTATCCTCCCAATGCACTATACCCGATATAACACAATTCCTATTTACACGGCTTGCAAGTGTTTCAGCGTTGTAAATTCCGTGACTTGTTTCTATATATCTGTCATATACATTTTTTATCTGGACAATCGTATGAAAATCCCCGTTATTGAGGACTTTCACAAAATCGCCCGGCTTAATATCTGATTTGTTCATGTTTATCCTCCATCAAAAATTTATTGTAAATCTTAGTAAATATATCTATCACTAATTTCTGAGGGATATTTGACCTTTCATTGTACGAACCCGAAAACTCTCTTTTGAAATCTAGTTCGTTTGGTATTTTTTCATTTTTTAAATTTAAGTTTATATTCCCGCTAAAGCGTGTAGGTTTGCTTATAGGATAATCATAATTGTTATATCTTGTATGGTTTTCATAAGGCAGCTTAAAGCCTAGTACAACCTCGATATATTCCCACAATCTACCATAAGCAGGATTTTCAATTATCCAAAATTTTGGTTTATATCGTTTTATGATTTCAACTGTATTGAAAGCACATAATTCTCCATTGATCCGTTTCATAAGCTGCTTATCTGGATAATATTGATAATTTTCAAAATCACTAGCATATCTTACAGTAAATTTTGAAAGAGGTACTTGAGGCTCAAACAATCCATCCCCTTGCTCTTGTTTCCAACAAGCATTCCCTCTATCCATAGCACTCGCAACACTCCAACTTTCACAAGGTGGACTTGCTATAATTAAGTCCGGCTTTGGTAACTTGTCAAGTGTTTCAAAAAGCGTATTATCTCCAAAAAGCCGGTTATAATCAGCAAGATTTAGATTGATAAAGTGATTATTCTTTTTTTCAATATCTATACCGATTGGATGTATTTCAATGTTCGCCCCCCCCCGAACTATTCAGGGCGTTTACGCCTTTTGTATAGCTACCATTACCGCTGTCAAATAACGCCCAAACTGTCATTTTTTTACCCGGCATCAATTCCTCCTAGAATGGCAAGTCATCATCTGAAATATCAAGCGGATTTGTAGCCATTTGCTGGTTGTTGTTTCTTGCAAAGTTAGGGGCTGCATTTTGTTGTTGAGTTTGCCCTTGACTATCTCCACGGCTTTCTAAAAGCTGGAACCGGTCAGCGACAACCTCAGTCACATATACACGCTGCCCTTGTTGATTATCATAATTTCTTGTCTGGATCCGTCCTGTTACTCCAACTAAAGAGCCTTTTTTTGCCCAATTTGCAAGATTTTCAGCCGCTTGCCTCCAAAGTACAACATTGATAAAATCAGCCTCACGCTCTCCATTTTCGCCTTTAAAATCACGATTTACCGCTAGCGTGAAAGTTGCAACTGCAATATTTGACGGCGTGTATCGTAACTCAGCCTCTTTTGTCATTCGTCCGACAAGTACAACATTGTTTATCATTTATTTCTCCTCTTTCATCCATTTTCCATTGATTTTTTTACCTTGACGATCTTTTATTTCATTCCATGCAATTTCAAAGCAAGCATCAAGCATTGTCCCCTCATTTACTGCAATTTTAGATAGAATACCCGTAAGATTGCGGATATGAAATTGAACTTGTGTAAGCGTGTTGATAATACCCGGATTGAATACTAGGTCAAGCAACTTGCTAGACATTAAACCAATTTCTTTAGTTGCATATAAGAGTAATGTTTCGGTTGAGATCTCCCCTCTCTCATATCTTGTGTAGCCGTTCCTGTGAGGGTTTAGCATAATATCCTTTTTATTAAAGTCCATTTGTACGGTAAACACGGTTAAAGCAACCATAATATCACCGATAGCATCCTCA
>QWCF01000282.1_pt1 | contig 26574 bp, 23 predicted proteins | sample 1972521 | NCBI WGS metagenome assembly QWCF01 (sample SAMN09866715, study PRJNA288562) | Human oral metagenome isolate term4_saliva, whole genome shotgun sequencing...
CCACCAGGTGTAACACCACCAACTCCTGTAACGGATACACCATACGAAAACGTACCAGGTGAACCAGGTAAAGTTGTACCACCAAGTCCAACGAAACCAACAGATCCACAAGATCCAAATAGTCCGAAAGTACCAGTGATTCCTCATATCCCAGGAACAACACCGCAAGTGCCGAAAGATCCAACTAAACCAGTGGATCCAAAGACAAATCCACTTGTACCGTTAGAGCCAGTAACACCAGGTAAACCAGAAGACGGATATAAAGTACCACCAGTACCAACAGACCCAACTACAAATACATCAGTTAACTACGTTAAAGATGGACAAAAAGCTATCACTAACTTCGTAGATAACAATGGTAAACCAGTATCTGATCCAGTAGTAGATCAAGGTGATTCAGGAACTAAATTCACTAAGTCTGGTGAAGTAGAAAGCAAGATTAAAGCACTTGTTAAGAAAGGTTACGTTGTAACAAGCAACGATTACCCTTCAGCAGATACAGATAGAGTATTCGACAACGATAAAGATAAAGATCAAGTCTTTACCGTAAAAGTTACTCCACTGATCGTGCCTACAGATCCAAACAGCCCTGATAAACCGATGGTTCCAACTGATCCAACAAAACCAGTAGGTCCTAACAACCCACTAAGACCAGTAACACCATCAACACCAGAACCAGGTAAACCAGTATTCCCTGAAGATCCAAACAGCCCAGTATGGCCTGAAACAGTGAAAGATATGGTTACAGAATCATCTGCAACTCGTACAATCACTTATGTAGATCGCATTGGAAAAGAAGTAGCAGCTACTCACACTGAAACAATCAAGTTCAAACGTACTGCGAAAGTGAACCTAGTAACTGGAAATATCACATATGGTGACTGGACGGTAGTAGGTAATGATACTATCTTAGATGGTAACAAGTTACCGAAAGTGGATGGATACATCGCTCGTGGCGGAAATATCGAATCATCTCAAAAAGATATTAAAGCAACAGCAGGTGAAAATATCACTGAAACAGTCGTTTACGACAAACTTGGATCATGGATTCCAAAATTACCAGAGGGACAAACAAAAGTTCCACCAATTCCATATCCAAACAATCCAACAGATCCAACGAAACCAGGAACAGATAAACCACGTGTACCATACGTACCAGGATTTATCCCTGTAGATCCAAATGGAAATCCATTGAAACCAGTGGATCCAAACAAAACCTGCAACACCAGCAGAAAATGGAGATAACAACGGAACTCCAACAAATAACGGAGATAACAACGGAACTTCAACAAATAACGGAGACCAAAAACAATTACGTGAATTACCAAATACAGGTACAGGTCAAGAGTTATCAATCTTTGGAGCAGCAGCAAGTGCAATTCTTGCAGGATTAGGATTAGTCGTTCCAGGTAAGAAAAAAGAAGAGGAAGAAGAATAATCAACCATTAATGATGGATTAAATTCTTTCAAAAGTATTTCACCCCCGTTCGAAAGTGCGGGGGTGTTTTTGTGTTAAGGATGTCAAATTACTGCGGTTGATATGGATCAGCAAGCGTTAGAGATTGCGAAACAATCAGTAATTAAAGCTAATGTCGGGCATCTGATTTATTTTGAACGAACAAATGCAATGAAGTTACCATATCACTCTGAAACATTTGATGTAGTGATTAATGAAGCAATGTTGACAATGCAATCAGATCAAGCTAAACGTAAATATGTAACGGAATACTTGCGAGTATTAAAATTAAATGGAGTATTACTCACTCATGATGTTCTGCTTAAGGAATCTGTAAGACAAGAGTTATCTCAGGCAATCAATGTAAATGTGGGCCCTTTAACTGAAAGTGGTTGGAAGAGTGTTATGCATGAATCAGGATATGAACGAGTAGAAATATTAACTGGAGAGATGAAGCTCATGAAAGTTTCAGGAATAATTTATGATGAAGGATGGATAGGAACTATTAAGATTTGCCTAAATGCGTGTTAAAAGGAAAATCGAAAACAATTTTTAACAATGTATCGAATGTTTGAAAAAATAAAAAAGAACTAGGATTCATAGCAATGGTAAGCTATAAACCAGAATTGTCAAATTCTAAGAATAATTTATAGACAGAATATGTACTTGGAAATTTATCTTACAGATACCTTATATACCCTAGATAGAGAGAAAGTAGATGAAGTTTCAAGGGAATGATTCAGTAGGATTGGCAATGGGAATGTACATGGTATCGAGCAGGGAAAGGAAATAAGAATATTTCAAGACGACTTCGGTCGTCTTTTTTGATGTAAAAAATATATTGTATAGTCGGTCAAACAAATCAAAAAAAGTTGCCATAAAAAAATATTATCCTCCATTTTTTTCGTATATATAAGTGAAGAGGAAATTACAAATGAAAAGTTATTCGTAGTCACCTTCAAATAACTATAGGAAGTGGTAAAAATGAAAGAACGTATCAAAGATGCAAGACCTAAAAGAGGTGGAAATATATGAAACATGAGATTGAAAACATTCATCAAGATGTTTTTGACAATATTAAACAATTGATGGATCAAGCAAGGAATAGAGTATCAAGAGAAGTAAATACTATTCTTGTTCAAACTTATTGGGAGATTGGACGGCTTATCGTAGAAAATGAACAGGGGAACATAGAAAGAGCTGAGTATGGAAAGAAATTAATAGCAGATTTGTCAAAGAGGCTCACAAAAGAATATGGTAAAGGATTTTCAAAATCTAACTTATTTAATATGAGAAATTTTTATTTGACTTTCCCAATTTTCCAGATGCTGTCTGGAAAATTAAGTTGGTCCCATTATTGTGAATTGTTGTCTATTAGTGATGAAAAGAAAAGAAGTTTTTATGAGAAGGAAACTATTCAAGCGAATTGGTCGGTAAAAGAATTGAAAAGACAAATAAAAACCTCCCTTTTTGAAAGGTTGTTACTTTCATCAGGAGATGAGAATAAAGAAAAAGTATTAGACTTAGCTCTAAAAGGGAATGAAATTAATAAGGCTAGTGATATTGTAAAAGATCCTTATGTATTTGAATTTTTAGGATTGCCTGAAGAAAAGCTTGCAATGGAAAGTGATTTAGAAAAATCCTTAATTACTCATATTGAAAAATTCTTACTTGAACTAGGAAAAGGATTTATGTATGTTGGAGCACAACAAAGGATAACGCTTGGAAATACTCATTATTATGTAGATATGGTATTTTACAACAAACTATTAAAAAGTTATGTTTTGATTGAATTAAAGACAGGAAAGCTAATGCCGGAAGCAGTTGGACAACTCAATATGTATCTTAACTATTACAAGACAGAAGTAAACGATGAAACAGACAATGAGCCAATTGGAATTATTCTTTGTACCGATAAGGATAGTATTCAGGCAGAATATGCTCTTGGTAACTTATCTAATCAGATATTTGCATCTAAATACACTTTGTATATTCCAGATAGAGAAGTACTTGAGGAACAAGTTGAGAGAGTGTTAAGGGATTATAATGGGAAGTGATTAAAGATAGGATGTCGTATCTGAATCCTATGCGAATCGTACTATAACAAAAGTATTCAAAGCAGAACTATAGATTGAAATAGAACGAAAGCAAGAAGTCGAAGGGGCAACTCTTCGGCTTTTTACCATGATAGAAAAATATTTTACACCATTTTTTTCGTATATATAGATGAAGAGATACATAAAGGAGGAAACAATATGAAAATCAAACCAACAAATGACCTACTCTTCAAAAAAATGATGACAACAACAGGAAAGGAGTATATTCTGGAAGATTTCATCGAGGCAGTTACGGGAATGAAGCTAAGAAATGTTAGACCAACAAATCCTTATCAGATAGAATCTTATCAAAAAGAAATTGAAAATTTGAATCCTGTTATGTATAGCACGATTGTAGATGTAGCAGCTACTACAGAAGATGGTATGGAAATTATGATAGAAATGCAACTTTATCAGCATAAAGATTTTTTTGAACGCATTTTTAATTACATGGCAACGACTTATACGCAAAACTATAAAGCAGAAACTGCAAAATCAATTATTTCTATTGTTGTTACCAATTTTACAGTATTTCCAGAATTTCAAGAAGCACGAGTAGAGATTGGATTAACCAACTTGACTTGTCATAGAGAAATTAAAAATAAAAAACACCAACCTTATTGGCGAATCTATTTAGTAAACTTAACTGATAAAGCCATTATTGAAGGAGAAAATACAGATTTATCAGAGTGGCGAGACTTTCTAAAAAATGGTACAATTAAGCCAGAATCAAGCAGAGGATTAAAAGAAGCACAAAAAATACTTGGAGAAAAAAGAGGGATAGAGATTGGAGAACGAAAAGGGCAAGTTATGATCTGTTTTAAAATGAACTTACCAATGGAAGAAATTCAGAAGCACACAGGATTGACAGTGGAAGAAATTGAAGCGTTTAGGAAAGAAATGGAATAGTAGTGACAGGAAGGACAGTTCGTTATTGGGCTGTTCTTTTTTGGTTGTTTGACAAATCCTGTTAGCGAATCAATTCGATTGCTAGACTATGCCTTCGATTGTCGACTAATGGAGTTTACACAAAATTTTTGACAAGAACATCATACTCATAATACTTTATATTATACACAGAGTAATAGTTGCTAAATTAATTAGCTTTGTTTGAAAACGTTAACAAAATTGAATAAAATATAATTAAGAGATTATTCAAGGTATTGCTATGTTCAATTGATAATAAAATTTTAAAAAAAATTTGGTGAGGTAAATATGGATAAACAAAAATATCATAAATTATTAGAGGAAATTGAGTTTAGAAATAATGATGACAATATTGAAAGGTTAGCTCTACAATTATTAACACTTTTTAATGAACTTAATATTACAAGTTTTTTCAAATACTCTAAATATCATGAAGAGTATACAGAACAGATAATTAAGAATAATATATTTCATTTGAGTCCATTAAATGAAATGAATGATCCTGCAGAGTTTGCCTATAAAGAAATAAAATTTCCTGAGGGAATTAAAATGAAAACATTAGAAATGCTAAAAGATACTTTAGCTCAGAAAGAACTAGAAACATATCTTCAAGAAGGTAAATATGAAAAAGCATATCATTTGTTGAAAAGTAATATTATCATTTGTTCCTTAACTACAGATTGCTTTAGTGCTCCAATGTGGGCTCATTATGCAGATGGATATAAAGGTATTTGTATTGAATATGATGCACAGGAACTAGTAAAACATTCTGCAGGGAAATTGGGACCAATAATATATAGAAACAATGCGTTATCTATTGAAACAACAGATGACATAGAATTTCTAAAATTATTAAGAAGAATATTATTTTCTAAAAAAGATTACTGGGAAAATGAAAAAGAATGGAGAGTAGCAAAAGTAGTTTTGGATAGGGATTATTCTAATAAATCAGAAGCAGAAAAGTTGGAGATTCAGAATGATTCTAATTATAAATTTAAACCTAAATCAATAACGGTCGGTTATAAAATGGATTTAAAATTAAGAGACAAACTATATACTTTATGCCAAATACATGGTATTAGAATGTATATATTGAAAGAAAATTTAGAAGGCTATAATTTAAGAAGAGAAATTTATGAGAGAGAAGCATTCTAAATTAATACCATTTTATAATAAATATAAATGCTACTATAACAATGCACATATTCAAGAATTTAAAAATGTACAAAATAGATTGAATAGACTTAATTTTGTGTTAAATTTGATAAACTAAAAGGAATAAATATAATGAGTAAAGATTATGAGAAAAAATTATTGAACGATTTATTAGAACATAAAAATTATCATTTTAAAATAGAATTTAAAGAATCTTTTTTATTAGACTTAAGAGAATTTTCATATTAGTAGAGAAGATTTTAAAATAGAATTTAGTAAATTATTGGATGAAGTGAATATTTTTTTAAAGAATAATAAAAATCAAAAAAAGAAAAATGTTATTTATGATAAATATAAAGATAAGTACTATATAAATGTAAATGGTGATAACTTTAACTTTGAATTTAATTATAGTAAAAAAGAAAATAAGCTAATTTTTAAATACTTTAATAAGATTATTGAATCTGAGAAAGTAGTAAAGAAAAAGGATATATCTATCATTCTACTTGAATTTATTTGTATCAGTATACTTTGCAGATGCGTAGAAACAGATTTGTTTTTAAAAATTATAGTAATTATCTTTATGAGTTTAAATTGTATTTTATCCTTTGTAGTTATCAGTAAACAAAAATACGAAAAGACAATTTGGTATAATGAAAATTCATTTGATTTATACAGAAAATGGATTAGATGTAGAAATATTTCAGACTTAAGTAGATTATATTATTCTATATGCTTGTTAAATCAATGGATGTTTATCTTGTTCCTATTGTCAGTAAAAACCGAAGACGTAAGAATTAAAGTTATTTTAGTAATAATTAGTGTTATATTATATGTATATTCAGTTAATTATGTATTTAAAATGAACCGATTAAATGTTATTTCTGGGGGAATAATAATGCTAATCTTAGTAGTTATTGGGTATTTGAATAAGGATATTTGGACTCTAATAGCATTACTATTTGTAATTTTAAATCAAATTTTTTCTGAAGATATAATTTATTTATCTAATGAATATTCTAATAAAAAAAGAAAAAAATTTGAAAAATATAAGTCTACTCCAAAAGGAAAAAAAAAAATAATAAAATTGAAGTTTAAGATAAATATTGTTATTCTATTTTGTTATATGTTTATAATGATTTTTGATAGTTCGAGAATTATTGTTCCGTTGTTATCTATATTTATTGTAGAAGAATTAAGAAATTCTATTCCTTATTTATTAATGTTGGCGGTTGAAAGAATAATTATACTATCTCTTATTCTGTTTATTTTAAAAACGGATATAACAGCTGTTGTTAAACTTAGAAAAAAATTAATAGATAAATTTCAAATTATAATTAACTATATATCGAAAAACCAATTTCCAATTTAATTTAGAAGAAATAAAATAGATTGTGTAAGTATAATAAAATAAGAGAAATGAATTCTATGAATAAGTTAATAAAAAAGCAGAGTATGAAATAGAATAAAAAATAATGAGGAGAGTCTTGGGGAAGTTTGAAAAAATAGAGAGTGTTGGTAAGAAACTAAACATTAACAAAAGAAACTAATTTAGTAACAAATAGACAAAACATTTGTAAAAAAAACGTAATATAACAATACTTGCACAAAGTATATAGAAGTGTTATCATGTTCTTGTTTGAAAAAACAATATTATAGATTGTGTTAATGAATTAAGAGCTAGTCAGGTTATGAACTTATTACCATCATAACTATTAACCCTAAAAAGTGAATTATCCTACTTTTTTAGCAAAATAACTTGACAATGAACTTTTAGTGAGTTAGCATATACTTATAATATAAAAACCAAAAAAATAAAGAGAGGTATAATATTATGAAGAAAAAATTATTATTAACAAGTGTAGCAGCTTTATCATTATTCGCTGCTTACAACACAGCTAGCGCTGCTGATGTACAATTAAAACCAGGTATGGTTGATCCAGTAACTGGTAAATTAATCACAGCAGGAACACCTTCAGGTGAATACAAACCTGAATATAAAAAAGCATTTGTAGACGGAAAAGATGAAAATGAAACTTTAAATGCTTACTCTCGCTTTGGAGTATATGATATTGCAAAAGCATCAGTAGTTCCAGCTCCAAAACCAGGAGACAAAGATGCACATTTTGTTCGTTTAAATGTTGTTGATGCAAAAGGTAACCCATTATCAGGTGTTAAATTTGACTTATCAGTAACTGTAAATGGTGTAACTTCTTATTTTGATGTTGTTTCTGATGAAGCTGGTAGCGCAGTTGTTGGTAAATATGAATTGAAACAAGTTGATGCTAGTGGAAAACAAGAACCAGTATTCGTTCCAGCAAAATTCCCAGTTGGATCAGTTGTTAAATACCGTTTTGTAAAAGGTCAAGCTACAGATGGTTCAGATGTTAAATTTGTGGGTGAATTCGCTGTTTCTAGTGATTTATTTACAAATGGTAACATCACAATCAACGAAGTAAAAAAAGTTGATGTAACATTTGGTGACAAACCAGCTACAGGTAAAAATGGTTGGGTTAAAGATAACCAAGGTTGGAAATACCAAGTTAACTCTCAATTCGTAACTGGTTGGGTACAAGATAACGGTAAATGGTACTTCTTTGGTCAAGATAACCTAATGAAAAAATGGTGGGTACAAGATAACGGAACTTGGTACTACTTAAACGGTGCTGGCGAAATGCAAACAGGTTGGTTACAAGATAACGGAACTTGGTACTACTTAGAAGGATCAGGCGCTATGAAAGCTAACCAATGGTTCGAAGTAGATGGTAAATGGTACCATGTAGAAGCTTCAGGTGCATTATCAGTAAACACTGTAGTTGACGGATACACTGTTAACGCTAACGGTGAATGGGTTTAATTTTAATAATTAAATAAATTTAAAAGAGAGAAAACATAAGTTTTCTCTCTTTTTTTATGAAAAAATATGCAATTGAGAAAAAAATGTTGTATAATTTCCTTGTAAGATAATGAACAATCTTATAATAATTCTATTGAGGGAGAGAGAATGATGAATAAAAAATTAACAACAATATTACTAGGAACTTCTATAGTGGCTTTAGCAGCATTAAATCCTGTAAGTGCTGAGGGAAACTCTAATACTCCAGTAAAATATAAAGAAATTCATTTTGTAACTTTTCAAAATGGTAAACCGGTTGATATTAAAGAGCCGTTAAAGGGAGATGCAACATCAGATTTAACGCATCCTCAAATTGATGGATATATGTATACAACAAGTAGAGCAGGAGAAGATGATCAAAAAGGGATTTTTTATCATATGTATGCTCCTAATACAAATAATAATGTTCTAGCTGGAGGTAGACAAAGTAATACTGGAGATACTAATTCTAGTACAAGTGGAAATAGTAACCAAACTTCAGCGACATCAAAAATTGAATGGACTATAAAAGACGGTAAGAAATACTTAAAAGTTGACGGTAAACCAGCTTCTGGTTTGACAACTGTTGAAGGTAAAAAATACTTCTTCGGTATTGATGGTGCAGCAAAAGTTGGCGTAATAGAGGAAGGTGGCAAACGTTTCTACTTTGATGCAGAAGGTGTTCAAAAAACAAACTGGCAAAAAGTTGGAGATAAATACTATTACTTCAAAGAAGACGGAACTATTTTAAAAGGTATTTTTACTGTTAGCGATAAGAAATATTATTTAGAAGACGGTGTTCAAGTAGTAGGCTTGAAGAAAGTTGAAAATAAATGGTACTTCTTTACAGAAGATGGTGTCAATAAAACAGGTTTCATCAAAGACGGAGAAAAATATTACTATATTACTCCTGAAGGTGAACGTAAAACTGGTTTAATTGTTGACGGTAAGAAAGTGTATTACATTAACGAAGATGGTACTCGTAAAACAGGTATTGTTGAAGTAAATGGTAAAACATATCGTTTAACAGATGATAGTGTAGAAACTGGTTGGAATCAAACTGACGGTAAATGGTACTACTACAATGAATCAGGAGAAATGCAAAAAAGCTGGATTAAAGATAAAGGTACTTGGTACTATCTTGGAACTGACGGTGAAATGCAAAGATGGTGGATTTTAGATGGTGGTAAATGGTACTATCTAAACGGATCAGGTGAAATGCAAAAAGGTTGGTTAATTGACAATAATAAATGGTACTTCCTAAATGATTCAGGTGCTATGGAAACTGGCTGGGTTCAAGTAGGTGGTACTTGGTACTTCATGAATAACTCAGGAGCAATGCAAACTGGATGGCAACAAATTGGAGGAAAATGGTATTACTTCAATAACTCAGGAGCATTACTATCAAACACAACAACACCAGATGGTTACACTGTTAACGCTAATGGTGAGTGGGTATAACTTAATTTAAAGAGACGACATTAGTCGTCTTTTTGTGTATACATTTATTTTTAAAATTTACTAAATATAATAGGAGTGTTATTGGATGACTAATTGGGAAATTTATGCAGAAGATTACAAAAGCCTGCAACTAGAAGTATATAAGTCTGATGGAATTATTCCAAGGGAAAATAAATTCTTTTTCTATTTTGATGAATCAGATAATATAAGAAAATTTACTATAAAGAATAAGAAGTTTAATAGTGATATATTTACTCAATTCACTTTAGGGGGGATTGTGGGAGAATTTTAAATTAGTGATAATTTACTAAATAATTTATTTGATATGTTAAATTTACAACCAACTATAATTGAGTTAAAGTCAAAGCATATTTTTAATAATCGTGCAAGTGATTCAATACTTAATAAATTTCAAAGTAAAAATTTAAAAATTATATTAGAGTATTTGATTGAAAGTAACTATTATCTACATTATATAGTAATTAATGTATTTTATTTTGGTATAGTAGTTGAAATCGTTGATTTCTTATTGGAAAGTGAATATGAAAGAATTCCAAAGAAAATAATAGATCGGTTAAAATCAATAGTATACTTTTCTATGATTCTTGAAAAAGAGAAATGGTTAGATTTACTTGTAAAATACAAATATCCTAATTTATCTCAAATAGGTATGAAAAAAATTTTAGAAGAATTAGAAAAAAGTATTATTAATATTAAAAATAGTAGTAACTTAATAGAGTGTAATTATATTTTAGTTTATATTAGAATGTATTTATGATTTGAAAATTTTGATTTTACGAAAAATTATAATGAAGATGATATAATTCATGATTTTTCATTTGTTTATAAACATAATATTTTTATTTATGATAATTCATACCATTTATTTGATAATGAAGATATTATTCAAAAAATTTTTGAAATAAGTGAATTAAATGAGTGCAATTTATCATCAAGATTTAGCTTTGAAGATTCTAAAAAAAGAAAAGTCTTACAAGTTTCTGATGTATGTATGGCTACTATCTCATTGCTTTATAAATTTTTTTAAAAAAATACAGTTTTTTCATTAGAAAAATATTTTAATAACTTGAATAAAGAAGATTATATTTATAAAAATTTAAAATTATTATCATTGCTTATAAGAAAAACAATAAATTATGATCCCTGTTTTATAACTCAAATGTCAAATCCTATTGAAAGAGAAAAATACCATTTTTTTATTGATTATTTTAAAAAAACTGATTCATAAGAATACAAAAAACTCAATTAATGTAAATAAAGGCTAATATATAAATGCGTACTTTCGGGGATTTGAAAATGTACAATTTCACTCATTCAATACATCCTTCAAGTAGTTTAAATATAGAAAAAGAAGTCAGCTCAAATATGGATTCAACTACAAATTAACTCCAACTACAACGGTTGGTAGAGAGACATAGAAAAAATTATGATTTTTTAAATAGAAGAAAATATAGCTAGTAGTATTCGTTTAAGTAAGTTTTGAAGAAATTAAGTGACTTAGGATTGCTTAATTCCTTTTTTGTATAGGTTGTTCAAGAGAATAGGATTTTATATTATTGGGTGATATCGATATCTAAAGAATAATATCAGTTATAATGAAGTTAAGTCGATAGATGTCAAGAAGAGTTATTAAAGAATAAGATAATAAGTGTAGTTAATTAAATTTATAATAGTGAATCTTTGATAGTGCATTTTTTGTAAAACGCTTACTTTATGGTTGTATTATAGAATATTATTCGTTAGAATAAAGATAAGCCAATTCAGTGAATGTAAGATTAGTATTAAATGAAAGGGTTTTCTAATTAGCGTTTGCTTAGTTAGAATAAAATAATTGAGGAAAAAGGAGAATTATGTATGCAAAAGAAAATAAATAAATTTGTCGAACAAACTTTACAAGCTTTAGATATTAGTGAAAATGATCCTAGACTTGCAGTTAGAGGATTTGAGTTTGAATTACCCGAAACAAATAAAGAGTGTATTTTAGTAATAGGACTTAATCCAGCAGGTGACGAAAAAACAGCGCAATATGAGAAAGAAGCAAGAACGTACTTATATAGTTTGAATACTAAAGTTAATGATACACCTTATGTCTATAATAACTATTATAAACCTATTTATAACTTAATGAATGAAATATATGAAAATGATGCAAAGTGGCACTGGTGTAATAAAGATTCTAAAGTTTTAGAAGAAGAATTAAACAATTTTGAATCAAAAGAATTTGCTAAAAAAATATTACAGGAATATAAGAATCATGAAGATAGAAAATATACAATATTTGTTGGCGATATGTTCTATTTTCATGAAACAAATTCAAATAGCTTACCTTTTAAAAAAGATATTTCTTTTAGTAGTTATTGTAAAGATATGCTTAAGCTTCATATTGATACACTCAAAAAAAATGGTATGGAAATAAAATTTATTTATATAAATAATTCAAAAGTTTCTAAGTGGTTATGTGATGATATAATTGAAAGCAGTACTATTTTTCATAAAACTAAAGTTTTCTTTAATAGAATGCTTTCAGGTGGTGCCGATGTTTTTTCAATAAAAAGATTGGCAAATGAGATTAAAGATTATTTAGCTAGTAATACTAGTTTGGATTGAAAAATAATCTAAAGTCGATAGATTATGTTAAAATTCAGATTGGAATGATTTGCTGGGTCTTCAGTGATAAAAACATATAGAGGGAGATACGGTATGTATTTGAAAAGTTTATCGATAAAAAATTATAGAAAGTATGGTGAAAAGGAGCAGAAAATTAACTTTGCACATAGTAAATGGCCTATTATGAATGATAATGATAATCAAACGAACAAGATAGATATAACAGAAGAGTATATATCAAAAAGTTCATCCCTAATTGTAGGTAAAAATAACTCTGGTAAAAGTACAATTGTTAAACTATTAAATACATTACAGAATACCAAGGCGGGTAGTAGGAATGTTTTCAAATATACAGATTTTAATTTAAAAATGTTAGCAGCATGGTATAAGAAAAATATTCTTGATAAATCTGAAGAAGAGATAAGAAATATATATAATTCTAATTCTAAATTTCCTAAGTTAGAGTTTCAGTTAGTGTTTGGAATTGATGATAAAAATGATGTAATTACTAGTTTTGCAGATGTATTAATATTAAGTGGAATAAAAACTGTTAATACTGATGCAACTCAAGCGGATCAAGAAGTTGCTGAAGTTACAATTAATATTAAATATGAAGTTGCTGATGCTCAGTCTTTTGTAGAAGAACTTATTAACCTCAAGTTGGATTATACAGCACAAGAAGAACAATTATTAGAGTATAAGAAAGAAGTTCTATATCGACAATTTTTAGCTTTGTTTAACAGTAATTATTTTATATTAAACTTTTATCCAATGGGAAAAGATGAACCAGCAAAAGATTTTTCTTTTTCGTCACTATTAAAAGTAGAAACGATTGAAGCAAATGCAGTTAAAAACGATAAGACTCTTTCACAAGCTTTTAATAAAATAGTTTCAACTTATAAAAAGAATAATAATAATGATAATGAAAATAAAAAAATTAGTAAATTGGTTGATGATATCAACTGTCAAGTAAAGAATATGGTTGATGACAATATAAAAGGAATTCTTCAAAGAGCAGTATCTAGTATTGAATCAACTAAAAATTTAGATATGAATTTACATCCTGATGTAACTTTAGAAAAAATTTTTGCGAGTAGCATTATTTATGAGTACAAAGAGGAGGATAATAATATACCTGAAAATCAGTTCGGTATGGGGTATACAAATTTGATGGTTATTATTGCAAAAATTGTTGATTATATTGAATTATATAGTGAGAAGGATATTAATGGTTCAGTTAATATTCTCTGTATTGAAGAACCTGAGACATATATGCATCCACAAATGCAAGAATTGTTTATAAAGAATATTTCAAAAGCAATTGCTACTTTATTAAATAAAAAACAGCAACTAGATACCTTTCAAATTATTATCACAACTCATTCAACACATATCTTAAATAGTAAAATTCAATCAGGAAATACTCTAAATAATATTAGCTATCTTGGCCAAGCAAATGGAAATAATATTATACAGAACATTAGTGATGATGCGATAATAACCGGTGGAAATATTGATGAAAAAACTTATGAATATATCAAGAAATATTTAAGACTAGAGTTTTCAGATATCTTCTTTGCTGATGCAGTCATTTTAGTTGAGGGACTTTCGGAAGAAACCTATTTAAGATATGAAATTGATAAACATCCAAAATTGAAAAATCATCATGTAAAAGTTTATAGAATTGATGGAGCCTACGCCCATCAGTTTATTAATTTATTAGAATTTATTGGAGTAAAAACTGTTATTTTTACGGATTTAGATTTAAAAAGAAAAAATAAAACTAAAAGTGGTAAAATAATTGAAAAATTATCTTGTAACATTAGCGATTTAAATTCTCAATATTCTAATTCAAATGAGTGTTTAACCACTAATGGAACTATACAATATTTTGTGAAAAAAGAAATAAATGATGATAAAGCTACATATAATATAATTAACTCTCAATTAATTAAAATGCTTACAAATAAAGAAGAATTGCAATTTGTGTACCAAAATATATCCGTGTATTCTCAAGGTAAAATTAATAAATATTATGCTACTAGTTTTGAAGAAGCAATTATTTTAACAAATGCAATAGATGACGATGACAAAGTATACAAGAAATCCTTAATTAAGCTTCTACAATATGTTCATCCGAAGAAGAAGGGATTTGCAAATCTTAAAGAATCTTCGGATTTTGCTAAGAATTCTTATATTTATCAAGTAAAACTATCTGATGAGAAATCAAAGTTTTCCACTGGAATAGTTTATTTATCAGTAACGGATCAAAAGTTTAATCTTAAACTACCTAAGTATATCGAATTAGGGTTAAATTCACTTTGTGAATATTTGGGGAGTAAATAATGATATATACAATTAGTTCAGAAAATATACAAGTAGAGTTAAATATTCAAAAAATGATCAATGATTGCTTAAACAACTTTGAAAGTTTTTGTTTTGATGCTGGTGCCGGAGCTGGAAAAACTTATGCACTTCAAAAATCAATTGAGCACATTTTAAGGACAGAAGGAGAAAATTTAAAACAAAACAATCAAAAAATTTTATGTATCACTTATACCAATGCGGCAAAAGATGAAATTCTTGAACGAATCGGTAGGAATTCTTCGGTAATAGTTTCTACAATTCATGAATTTCTTTGGGGATTTATCGCTATTCAGCAAGAGTTACTGACTATAGAACATAAGAAAAAAATTAGAGAAGAACTTAATGAAATCGATCAAAAAGTAAATAGTAGCCCACTTTATAGTACTGTTACTCTGGCTGATTTCCAGGTTGCGATTAGTGATGAAAAATTTTTGAAAATTTTTTATAATACACTTACTAGTCCAGCACAAAAATTTAAAGAAAAAATTATTGCTCATAATGAATATTTTAAAGATTATTTAAGCAATGTTAATACATTTAGAACTTTTGTTAAAAATTGTATTAAGAAGATTAACCTTGAAAATACGTTAAACGAAATCGAATCAAAAAAGACAAATAAAATTGTTTATAATCCTATTCAAAATAGAGATAAACTGGAAAAATATGTTATTAGTCATGATACATTATTACTTTACTCTCAAAATATTATTACAGGTCAGAATATATTAAAAAGATTATTTTCAGATAGGTATCCATATGTTTTAGTAGACGAGTACCAAGATACAGATGGAAAAGTTATTGATATAATGGATAGTATCAGGAGATATTCAAGTACAAAGAAAAAATTTATGGTAGGTTTTTTTGGAGATTCTTTACAAAGCATTTATGATTCGGGGATTGGGAATCTTCCAAATAAACATGAATATAAAATCATTGAAAAAAAATTTAACCGTCGTTCTTCTAAGCAGATTGTCGAGTTAATTGAAAAAATTAGAAATGACAATTTTGGTCAACAGTCTATATATAATGATTTTGATAATGGGAGTTATAAATTTTATGTAGCTAGAGATAGATTTAACTTAGATGATTTTCTAGAGGGAAATGGCCTGAACCAAAATACTGCTTGTCTTCTAATGAAAAATAATGATATTTCCAAAGCGAGAGGCTTTGATGGTATATTGTCAATTTTGAAAAAGTTTCCTCGATTTAGTGGTAGTAACTATGACAAGATGAGTAATGAATTTTTACAGAAGAATTTACAGCACATGGGATGGTTTTTAAGAGAGATTTTAAATTTTGTAGATTTTATTCAAAAAGTATCAGACGGTAATTCAACAGTTAAAGAAATTATTCAGTTTATAGAATCTTCTAAATCGACATTAACATTTGCAGAGATGAAATATTTTATTGATAGTTTAAACAAATTTGATTTTTCAAAAATGACACTTTTTGAGTGTATCAATAAAGTTGGAGAGATAAGCGAACGAATCTCAGGTGAAAAAATTTTAAGAAAAATATTCTCGATAGATGATATCTCCCAAAATCTTTTATTGAGTATTCAAAATCGTGCCTATGATTATTTTTATTTTTCTCAACAAACGGAGGAGGAAACTGAAATAGCAAGAGAAATGAATTCTATTGATGAATTTTTTAGAATACAGTTTTCTCAATTTACGGAGTGGTATAAATATATATTTGGTGATTTGAAAAATGAAGGTATCAATTACTATACATTACATGGTTCAAAAGGATTAGAATTTGATAATGTGGTTGTTGTGTTGCAGGATAATTTTGCTGGGGTAAAAGATTACTGTAAATATTTTTTAAAAAATTATAGGAATCAAACTGACGATGATACACGTTATAAAGCAGTCCGTAATCTTCTATATGTAGCTTGTTCTAGAGCAAAAATAAAACTTTTTGTAGTTTATATTTCTGAAATCGAAGAAAAATATATAGAGAATATTGAGAGTATCTTTGGAGAGATTCAATACTTAGATATTGATTAAAGCTTTGCAAGAGTGTATAAAAATAGAATTTTAACCAAAAAGTTCATTTGATATATTCTGCTGGTAAACCTAATTGATCGCTTTTAGGATTTTTGCATGCAAAATGGAGAAATATAGGGTATGATTAAATTAGTAAAATAAATAGACGGAGGATTTCTTTTATGGGATATTAAATACGAAAAATGTCAGGATGAACAGAAGTAAATTTTATTCCAGAAGAAATTTTACATAACAAAAGATTTTTAGATGTTTTTATAATAAAATTTGGTTGATTGTTATAAATCAGATATAATCAATATTATTAAAAAAAGAGGTGTATTGTTTGCTTGAAAAATTAGTCTTATATTCTCCAATAATTATATTAGTGTTGTCCTATATTTTAAAGCTCTTTTGGTTTAGATTTTCAATCTTTATAGATGAACTAATTTTAGGTGATAAAATTAAATATTTTTCGCATATACTCTTTTGGTCAATTTTTATTTATATATATTGGGTATGTTATTATTATAAAGTCTCGTTGTTTCGATCTGATGATAATAATTTGGATTTAGTATCACTATTCTCTCTAGTCTTAACAATATGGGCAAGTTATGGTATTTATTTAGGTTTTTTACAATTTATGGTTGGCTATGATAATAAAGAAAAAGGATTTTTCTTAGGCTATCAAAAAATGGATTTTTTGACAAATACAAATATTTCTTACCATTTAACAAATATTTGGGAATTTTGGGTTTGTTTATTTCTTTCTATTATTCTTCCTCTCATAAATAATTTTAACCAATCAAATGGTATTCATTATAAATATATGTGGCAATCTGTAATTGGATTTCTACTAATTTTATTTATTTTTCTTTTGAAATTCAGCTTAAAAGTAGCGAAAATAACCATATTTATCAATAAAAAAACAGATGAAGGATTGAAAGAAGTTATTAAATCAGATATTGAGAACAGATATAAAAAATATTTTAATCAATTAATTAAAGAAAAATTTTCTTTTAGCGCTAGACAAATATATTTTAGACAAGTCAATGTTGATTTAAATAAAATTGATACTACAATAGATAAAATATATTTTTTAGAAATTATTTATTTTGCTATTTTAAGTCGTGATTTTATTTCAAAGATTGAATGCTTTAGAAAAAGTGATTTTGTAAATTACAAGCACTTTATAAAAGAAAAATATGATTTAATATCGCAAATTGATTGTGAAAGTGATGAATTGATTTCTTTTGCTATTTCTTTGTTCGAAATAGATATCCCTATACTTGATGAATTACTTAAAAAGAATATGTATTGTATAGATAGTGATTATAGTTTTGAATCTCTGGGTGTTTTTAGAAAAAAAACAATTTTAGGTGTAGAGTACAATGAGAAAGTAAGAAGGCGAGAAATCAATTGGTTTAAGGATAGTGAAATAAATAATATACATATCTGTATATTTAAAATTTTGTCGAAGATGGCAAAGAATAAACAGACTATTTCTCAATTAGTAAATCTAATTAATGATAAAATTTCTCAAAATATTGATAGAGATACATACTGGGAAACGGATAGAAAAGATAAATTATTTATCTTTGAAGAGTCAATTTCTGATTCTAATCTTCGGATTTCTAAAGTTAACTTTAGAAAAATTGAGAATATAGAGGTATTTTATTCTTTGCCTAATCATGAAATAGATTCTAATTCTGATGCAGATAGTATATATCTTTCATTGCATTCAAATATAATAAAAATTGATTTTCATTTTAAAGATGGTGGGCAGTATTATGTTAAGCGTAATGAGGTAATAGATTATTTTAATGATTATGAAGAGGAAGTTTGGAACATTATTTTTAACCAATATAAAAATTCGGATAATTTATCAGACATATTTCTTCCTAATTTAAGAGAGCCTAAAATTATAATAAATTCTTTTGGAGGCAGTAGAGAAATAAATATTCAGGACTATGATAACAAGATTACATACTCTAGAATATGTTTTAAGTATCTAACAGATAATTATAACTATATTGATAGTAGTATTTCAAATTTTTTCAATTTATTAGACATTGTAAAAACAATGTCTGTTAACTATCGTGGTGCATTTGCATTATACCAACTTTTGTATCCAGAAAATCGAAATTGGGATTCGACTGTTGAAGTTTATGTAGAGATTCTATCAGAAGCTTTGTCATCAAGAAGAGAAGAAAGAGAAAATATTTATAATGATATGGTCTCGATAATTAATACCATTGAATATGGAAATCATGTTGGTATAGAATGCTTAAAAAAAGTGTTTGATACTAGAGATGTTGAACTTATTGATGAAGAATTTTTGAAAGATTTCAAAAAAATCCCTATTTTAAAGCTCATCGTAGTCCAAAGTGTATTGTCTACCTATACAAATAAGTTTAGAAGAGTGGAATTGAAAGATTCGTATGAAAAACGTAATTTAGTTAAACAATACATTCTCGGTTTTTCCGAAACACCGGGTATATTTACTATCAATCCTAATGATTATAAGACCTTGAATCTATCCATGAGTGATTTTTTGTTGCATAATATTAAAGTATTAAGTGCTTATGAGTTCGGACAACTGCCTTTAAGTTCAATTTTGTTATTTGAAAAATTTTTAAAATGGATAAAAACTGAACAAGATGGTCAAAATTGTGAACAAGAATTTATGATTAATCTCATCAGGGAAAAATGTGACTATAAATTGAGTGGTTATAATTATATTATTAATGGTTCGTTATTGCAATTTTTTACTTTAAAATTGTTAGAAGGTCAAGGAAAACAATATTTAAGAGTTGTTAATGAAAAAGATTTTAAACAAAAATTTAAGTTTACTTTACTTAATTATCTTAAGACAAAACAATGGACACTAGACATGTATTTATATGAAATTTTTGAAGAACTTAAAAATTTCGATAGTATAGTAATGGGTATTTATGAAAAAAGATTGATAAAAAAAGAAATCGAAAAAATAATTTTTGAAAATTTTTTAACTCTAGACTAAGCATTTAAACTTTTGTAAGTTGCTTTGAAACAAAGTTACTTAATGATGGGAAAGAAGTCTAAGTTTTTTGGAGATAGTTCAGATTATGATAAATTTTTTTGTTTACTATTTGACACTTTATAGAAACTAAAAGATTTCTAAACGTTGATTTAATAAAGATTTAGGAGTATTGTTTTTGTTTTGAAAAATGTGTATTTTTTCTAATATAGAGTGAATTTGATTATAGAAGCTTAATTCTAAAATACTTGTAAATAAGAACCTCGATTGAATTTTTGAGAGTTAAATCAACTATATAAGATAAAAAATTTTTTTAAAATAGGAGGTGGCTTCAATGAAAAAATATTTTGAAGAATGTGGAAGAGAAGTAGAAACAAAAATTATTACAAAAATGGAAAATACTATTACAGAAGTTCAGACGAACGAGCAAAAGAATCCTGGACTGAAATTGATGGTAAGTGGTATTACTTTAAAGCAAATGGGGAATTATTGAAAAGTGGAAAAACTCCAGATGGATACACAGTTGATGCAAAAGGTGCATGGTTAAAAGATATTTCTCAAGAAGCGAAGAAAGTTCAAAAAGAGAGTGAAAAAGCGAGAACAACGGTTGAGAATTCACAGAGATACACTCACAGTGAAAGTGATCATCGAAGAGAAGATGTTACTCATGAATCGAATCCCTTATCAGTTTTGGAAAAACAAGCAAATGAGGGGAATCAATCATCAAGTAATTCAAAACAATCCTTGGAAGAAGTGAATACTACAACTTCAGTGCTCCGGAAATAGTTGCGGGTAGTTCAAGTATAGAAAAAGAAGTAAGTTCAAATACGGCTTCAACTACAAATCTAAATGCAACTACAACTACAACCACAACGGTTGGAGGAGAGAGATAGACAAATTGTGAGCTTTCTTAACGGGGGATAAAGTAGCACGGTTCAATAAGTTTTTTGGGTGCTTCGATAAATTTGTTTAACACTCAGAAATTAAAAGGCTCCTAAATGTTGTTATGACAACATTTAGGAGCCCTATTTTAGTTTTGAAAAATACGTATTTTTTACTGCTAGGTAAAATTATAAAATAGTAGATTGAAAAAATAAGGGAGATAAAAATTATTTGTATAATTTACACTGTTCCAGTAATAAAATAAAATCAATACAGCGTTGTTTTACTTGAATATGATGTTTGGTTAGAGTGCTATCATCAGAATTCACTAATTGATATAACTTTTCTGCTTTGTTTTTCAAAATATCTTGGATAGAATTGATAAATCTTAATTGAGCGTTTAATAAATTTCTATAATTCTCATCAGGAATAGAATGAATATCCATTAAAATCAACTCGGAGTTTGGAATAGGAATCATGTTGTTAAAGTTAATAGCACCTTGATGTCCACTATTAATTTTATGAAAATCAGCTCCATTTTTCATTTTAAGATGTTTTGGTTTTGGAGATGATAATGGTGCAAAAAAGTTATTTCCATCTATAGTAAAGATAACTCCAACAAATGGACGTTTCGAATCTTTATTTTCAGGAACTTTTGCATCGAAAATTTTTAAGAAGTCTACATAATCATTCGTAACATTATATAATTTCATATACCCTCAATTAAAAAGAAAGGGAGATTTCTCTCCCTTTTGCTTTTTATCACTCACTTAATGGTGGAGTATCACCGCTTTTTTATCACTCACTTAATGGTGGAGTATCACCGCTTTTTTATCACTCACTTAATGGTGGAGTATCACCACTTTTCTATGCTCATTCTATTAAAATGTTAGATGTATGTCAACTGATTTAATGAGGGAATAATCACTTTTGTTCGACAAAAATTGTTTGACACTTTATGGAAGTTAAAAAGCTTCTAAACGTTGTTACGACAATGTTTAACGACTCTTATTTTTGTTTCTGAAATTAAGTTAGTCAAAACTAGAGAATAGGATGATGTAGCTACAAAAAACGATTCTTAATAAACTTTGCGGTCGGAATATCTTTATCATTATTTCCCGTAAGACTTATAATAAGGATAGATATTTTGGCCAAAGAATATTTTAGAAGTTTAAGGAGGATGATAGCCATGATGTTTTCTGATGATAGAAATTTTACCCTTAGTGTTTGGTTATAAGTACTTGAAAAAAAGGTTTATGATAGACCCTATCAATTACAATTTTGAGGTGCTTCAAAATAGAGCAAAGAAATGTGCTTTCATTGTTCAAACTCGAACAGAAGAAGAATGGTCAAGTTTCACAAAGAGGCTAAATATTTGGAAAGCGAAAGAAAGTGAAATTTTTAAACATGAAAGAAAAATGGCAGAGTTAGACTGGGATGATTTTAATGACGCAGATATAAATTTAATAACAATGCTCGCTAATCAATATTCTAGTGAAATGGTTGAAAATAGTGAGATAATTACTGTAAAAGAGAAAAAATTCGTAGTTTCAAAAATAGATTACGAGAAGATTATTCAAAATCATATGGAGAGATTAGAGAAATTAGCGAAAAAACCTAAGTTATATAATCCTGTATTTGTTAGAATAGATGACGAAGGTAAGCTTGTGTTGGAGTAGAAGTCATTTGAAATAGGTTGAATATATCCTAAAAAATGTTACAATAGAAAAAAGGAGGAGATAACATGCAAATTAATATTGAAAACTTAGTCTCTATTTCAGAAGCAAATCAAAACTTCTCTAAGGTAGCTCGAATGGTAGATGCTAATGGAAATGTGGTGATTTTGAAAAATAACACACCAAAGTATGTATTAGTGGATTATCAGAGTATAATGAATGAGAAGAAGGGGACACCAACAGTTGTTGAACAATCAACGTTGGATGAAGTTGCAACTTCAGTTTTATCCCGTCATCTTGACGCGTTTAAGGAATTGGCAAAATGAGAATCATGACTGTTGAACAAGTTATCGAATTACACAGAAAACTTATTCAAGCGACGGGTGGTCTAGATGGTGTCAAAGATGCAGGATTAATAGAATCTTCTTTATCTTCAGCTTTTAACGCATACTTTGGTGTTGATCATTATCCAAGTATTGAAGAAAAGGCTGCTAGACTTTGTTATTCGCTAGTAAATAATCATGCTTTCTTTGACGGAAATAAACGAATTGGTATTTATGTTATGTTGGTCTTTTTAGAGTTAAATGGTATTGTATTAAAGCAGACCAATGAAGAAATTCTTAAGTTAGGTGTAGGTGTAGCTTCATCAGAATTAGATTATGATTCCATTTTAGAATACATTAGAAATCATAGATGATTTTATAAATTATAAAGTTGATAGAGAAAACATAGGTTATTAAAAAAATCCTATTTGTATACTCTTTGATATTTTACATAAATCAAAAAATCATGAGCTTTAATATAATAATGTTTTTGCGAAAATAGAAAATAAATTAATTTCAAAATATTTATAAATATCTTGAAGTCATTATATGAATAAAATCATTTTCAGGAGAATGTAGTCTAAACCGCATTCTCTTTTTTGTTATTTACTTTAAACAGAGACAAATTTTCCGGTATTTTCACCACAAAAATAGTCCAGCAATCAAAAGTATGTTATAATGTTTAGTGACTATGGATGAAGATGTATAGACAGATTTGCGACATAGATAATAAGACAGAATATGAAATACAATGACTAGAATAAGAAAGGGAGACCTATGGCAAGAGATATTGGAATTGATTTAGGGACTGCGAATATTTTAATCTATTTAAAAAATCGTGGCATCATCTTAAATGAACCATCATTAGTCGCTGTGGATGATAAGAGTAATACAGTGATTGCAGTGGGGGAAAAAGCCTATAAGATGTTAGGTAGAACGCCACGAGATATTTCTATTGTTCATCCGCTAAAAGGCGGGGTTATTGCGGATATTGCGGTAACGGAACAATTATTAGAGATGTTTATTCATAAATTACATTTGAATACATTTTTTCAAAAACCGGATATTTTAATTTGTACGCCTACAAATGTAACAACTGTGGAGCAAAAGGCTATTATTCAAGCGGCTATTAAGTGTGGTGGACATTCGATTTATTTAGAAGAAGAACCAAAAGTTGCTGCTGTTGGAGTGGGCTTAGATATTTTTTCACCTTCTGGTAATATGATTGTCGATATTGGTGGAGGAACAAGTGATATTGCCGTGCTTTCTATGGGAGCAACAGTATCTAGTCGTTCGATTAAATTAGCTGGGGATGATATGGATCATCAAATTATGGACTATATTAAGGAAAAATATCAGTTGATTATAGGTGAAAGAACTGCAGAAGCGATTAAGATGGATTTAGGTTCTGCTATTGAAGTGGAAACAGAATCGGACATGATTGTCAAAGGTCGTGATATGACAACTGGTCTTCCGAAGACGGTAACCATTTATACAAATGAAATTTACCATTGCTTAAAAGAAATTTTAGATACGATTTGTGAGGAAACACGTTTAGTACTAGAAGATACTCCTCCGGAATTAGCAGGAGATATTATTGAACGAGGAATTGTGGTAACAGGTGGTGGTGCTTTAATTCATGGCATTGATCGTATGTTATCGGAACGATTACAAGTTCCAGTCTTTTTAGCTGATAATCCATTGGAAAGTGTCGCTATTGGTACGGGTGTATTATTGGATCGCATTAAGAGAGAACGTGGATTGTTTGATGGATTTAAGCGTTTATTCTCTTCGAAGCGTGTTGTCATGAATCCTACTGCAAATATCTTTGATGATGAAGCGAATCGTAAGTCATAAGAGGTGAGGATATGTTTAATAGATTAGAGCATTTTTATAATAGTAAGCCATTTGTAGTTATTGTTCTTATCCGCATCGCCTTATTTTTAGGATTAGCATTTCTTCTATTTATCGTTGGATTAATGATTGGTTACAGTGTTCTTGGTGGTGAAGGAAATCCATTCTCAGTATTTTCTGGGGAAGTTTGGCAAAAGATTTTTGATTTTGTTCGATAGGCAATTTCTTTGACCTTTATTGACAAATTCGTTACACTAGTATTGCAAATGAAATTTATAAGAAAGATGGAGGAGCAACATGAATTTAATTCCTACAGTTATTGAACAATCATCACGTGGAGAACGCGCGTATGATATTTACTCAAGATTATTAAAAGACCGTATTATTATGGTAAGTGGACCAATTCACGATGATATGGCAAATGCAATTATTGCGCAATTATTATTCCTAGACGCACAAGACCCTGAAAAAGATATTTATATGTATATCAACTCTCCAGGAGGAAGTGTTACTGCAGGTTTAGCAATCTATGACACAATGAATTTTATTAAAGCAGATGTTCAAACAATTGCGATGGGACTAGCGGCTTCAATGGGTTCATTCTTATTAACAGCTGGTACAAAAGGCAAACGTTATGCATTGCCGAATGCTGAAATTTTAATTCATCAACCTTTAGGTGGAGCACAAGGACAAGCAACAGAAATCGAAATTGTTGCTCGTCAAATTTTAAAAACACGTGAACGTTTAAATTCTATTTTAGCAAAACAAACGGGGCAAAAAATTAAAACAATTGAGAAAGATACAGATCGTGATAACTATATGACAGCTCAAGAAGCGTTAGAATATGGATTAATTGATGCGATTATGACAAACTCAAAAGATTTAAAATAGTAGATAGGATGGAGTCGCCAATTTCTTAGGAATGCGGCGACTATTTTTCTGGGATGATGAGAGTGCTAGCAAGTTGCAGGCAGGATTGTCATGAGGAATAAGCTTGTGTTTTACTGAGACAGAATTGCGTGTATTTGACAATATGTGCTTAATGAGATAGAATCATATTTTTTTTGATATGAAAGGAAACCTTGGAATTACAGAAATTTGCAATCCGTTTCATTTTTGGTATAATAAAGATACAAAAAGAGCCGAGCGTCAACTCGACCCTGATGTAGACCGTTGAAAAGACGGTGGCTAGAATTGGTATTAAGATAACACCGAAAACTACCCTAAGTTTAGAGCGGTGTTATTTTTTTGTCTTAAATTCTATCAGTTTGACAATAAGTGCTACTAATGCAACTAGTAAAGTCGCAAAAGAACACACTAATGTCAACGCTTCATAGACTGACAAAGTACAACCTCCTTTCGATAGATTTAATGAAGATGCTCATAAGCATCACCTACCTTTATAGAGATTGCCACCGCTTTAAAACTTTCTACGCAGAGAGTGTACCATAAACGAAATGAAAATAATAGTTAAATGTGTATTGTTTGAAAAACTCAGAAATTCTGGTATAATAAAGATACAAAAAGAGTCGAGCGCCAACTCGACTCTAATGTAGACCGTTGAAAAGACGGTGGCTAATTTTTATAGTGTTAATAACACCACTCAACTAGTCAAAGTCATGAGCGGTGTTATTTTTTTGTCTTGATTTCTATTAGTTTGACAACGAGTGCCACTAACGCAACTAATAAAGTCGCAAAGGAACACACCAATGTCAACGCTTCATAGACTGACAAAGTACAACCTCCTTTCGATAGATTTTAAACAGATGCCCATAAGCATCACCTACCTTTATAGAGATTGCCACCGCTTTAAAACTTTCTACGCAGAGAGTGTACCATAAACGAAATGAAAATAATAGTTAAATGTGTA
>QWCF01000223.1_pt1 | contig 26402 bp, 44 predicted proteins | sample 1972521 | NCBI WGS metagenome assembly QWCF01 (sample SAMN09866715, study PRJNA288562) | Human oral metagenome isolate term4_saliva, whole genome shotgun sequencing...
GGGATTGCGTAAATGACAGAACAAAAATTTGATAAAGATACATGGCGAACACCTAAATATGTATTTAATTGGCTTGGACTTAAACATGGTGCATTTGATATTGATGGGTGCGCAATCGGTGAAAATGCTTTATGTAAAGAATATATCGATTCAGATTTTGATTTTTTAACTTGCTCTATGCGTGGATTTCAAAATTGCTGCGAAAAAGAAAATCTAAAAATCTATGTGAACCCGCCATATTCCAATGTAACACCGTTTTTAATTCGAGCAAAAGAATTGCGAAACGCTGGTCATTTAGTCGTTATGTTGCTCAATAACGATAAATCAACATAGTGGTATCAAAAACATATTCACAACGTGGCAAATGAAGTGATTGATATTACAGGTGGCCGAATTGCATTTATTCATCCGATAACCGGCAAGGAAATCAAAGGTAACTCAAAAGGACAAATGGTAGTGGTATTTGATCCAGCAATGGAAGATTTTGTAATGCGTTCAGTTAGCCTTGATTTTATTAAGAAAGTCGGTGGATATGATGAAAATCCCAATGATTAAAAACGCTGGTGGGGTATTTTGGGTGGGCTTTATGAAATGGAATTTAAAAAGACAAACAATCCAAAGTTGCATCGGAAATTGTTTGCTTTCTTTAAATTTTGTTTTGAGCATTATTCCTCAGAGAATTCAGAAGTAGAGTGTGCGGACGAGGCTAAACAATTCAATCATTTTAGAAAGCGTTTAACTATATTAGCCGGTTTTTTTGATGAGTTTATCAACTTTGATACAGGAGAAATACACAGAGAGGCGCAAAGCCTTAAATGGGATGAAATGGACGATATAGAGCGTGGCGAATGTTTGAGTGCGGTAATTAACGCCGCCATAAAGTACGTTTTTAACGATACAAAAGATGAAAATATTTTAAATCAATTATATGCGTTTTTTTGGTGATAGGTATGAGAGAAGAAATAGCCTTAGTGGTTGTGTTATTTACGGTCGCTGTTGTGATTATTTGGTTGGTGGATAGTGCAAATGATGAATGATAAAGAATTATGGTTATTGATTTTATCTTATATCTGCGTGATAGCAGGTGTTATTTTAATCACTGGTAAATGGTGGTAGATATGAACAAGAAACCTAAGGAAACAAAATGCAAAGTATGCGGTTGTCACTTTGTCAAAACGATAAGCTCAATGCAGAAAGTCTGCTCACCTAAATGTGCGATTATCCTTTCCAAAGAGCAGGCGAGAAAGAAAAAAGAGAAACAAGATAAACAAGAGCGGTTAGAAACCAAGAAAAGAATGACCGCACTTAAACAGAAAATCAAAAGCCGCTCTGAGTGGTTAGACGATTTACAAAGCTGGGTGAATAAATTCATCCGGTTGAGAGATAAAAACGAGCCTTGTATTTCTTGCGGAAAATATCACAAAGGGCAGTGGCACGCAGGGCATTATCGAAGTCGTGGAGCTTGTCCAGAGTTAAGATTTAACGAGGACAACATACACAAACAATGCGCTCCTTGTAACGACTGGAAAAGCGGAAACGCCATAGAGTACAGAATAAATCTAGTTAAGAAGATTGGTATTGAGCGAGTGGAATTTCTGGAACGACAAGACCATCCGCCATTAAAACTAACAACCGAAGAAATAAAAGAGCAAATTAAAATCTACAAGGCAAAAGTTAAGGAGCTTGAGAATGAGTTATAGCGTTGAACGAATTTTAGAAAAATGGGGTAACTGCTGGGGCCGTGACAGAATTGGAACAGAATATCCAAGCACTACAATTTCAATCCCTGTACTACCGACAGCAAGAAAGGCTTATATCAAGTTCTTGACTGATGATGAGTGTCTTAAAGTTGAAAAGCAAATAATAAATCTCCACGATGATGATTTATTACAGTATCAAATACTGATGGCTCTATACGTTCAAGGAGCGAGCGAAAGAGAGATTTGTAATGCTCTTAATATCTCACCAGCTAAGATGTATCGGGAGCGTGCGCAAGGCATTAGATTTTTAAAAGGTGCTTTTGTAGCCGCTAAAATTAAATTTATGTTTTTAGGATAACAAGTGCGGCATTTAGCCGCATTAAATTTTGTCAATTAGTAGCTTTATAAGCTCCGGTCTAGATATGTTTTTATCTCGACAAATGCTATCTATCTTATCTGCCAAATCTGGTGATAACTTGAGAGATATTTGTTTATAATTTTGTTTTGCGTATTCGTTTGCGTTTTGGCTTATTGCTTTTTTTTGCTTATCGCTTAATTTTTTATATCCCATTATTTATCCTCTATTTTAGTGCAAGTCCAGCCTTTCCACGCTCTACCGCTTGATGCGGCTTGTCTTAGCCCAGATGTTGCGTTGCAATATTCGCCACCAGTTCCACGTTTGCCACCTTGTCTTTTAAAAATAACGTCTTTTGGTAAAAATAGCTCGCCATTATCTCGCACAAACTGATACAAATTGCGCACAATAAAAATTTGATTACTTGGGCTAACAATTTGCCACTTTTTGGCGTGTATATTTGATTCAAATTTACCTGACTTGCGACTTACTCTTGCTGCCGCTGTGGCAAGCGGTTGATTGACTGCACCGTATGCCATTTGCGGCTTTTTCTGCCCTTTATCAGATCTCGTTGCTCGCTTTATAGCCTTGCCAGATTGCTCAAGTTGACAGCGCTTTTTAGCGATAGTGTTATAAGCCTTACCAAGCTCCGCTGCTAATTGCTTGTTTGTTTTGCTCCAGTCAATATTTTGCCAATCCCTAAACCGATGCGACAATGTGTCGTTAGCTAATTGTCTGCGTCTGCGTGATACCGCATCTATTGTGACATTGAGCAATCTAGCTATGTCGCTCGATCTCATTGTCCAATCAACACTAGACCAATCAATCTTGCTCATAACCACTAGCCCAATATACGCGGACAGCATCAAGTACCGCAAATTGTTGCGCCTGTGTCATCCCTGCTAATTTTTCGCAAAGTGCAGTAAAATTTTGTGGTATCGTGCCATAATGTGTTTTAAAGTCATCCGCCAAATCAAACGGCATTACAAGTCGAGTTAAATCACTGCCAGCATAGACATTATATAACTCAACCCACTCAGTTTGAGTTAACTCGGGCTTTTCAGATTTTGCTAAGTGTGCGAGCTGTTCAAACGCATTGTTAATGTGAGCGGAGTAGTTTTTATTCTCGCCTTGCAGTGTGCGGTCAGTGATGTATAACTCTGCATTTTCGGAAATGTGTATAGATTTTTTAGCCATTTTTATTCTCCAATTAAAGCCCCTTGAGGGGCTTGTTAATTAATCTAATCTTACTAGATCATCATAATTTGATACGTATCTATTTCCGTCCGCATCAATGATTGCAAAACTATCTTCGATTTTTCTCGCCGCTTTTGCGCAAGCCTCGGCTGTTTTAAATGTTTTATAAATATCACCGTAAAAACTCGCCCAAACAATCGCATATTCACAGCCTTTTCTAAATTTGATCTCTCGGTCGTAGTGTTGGCTTGCAATGTCGTGGATTGTTCCAGTACCGCTCATTTTTTGTTGGATAGTGTAGGTTTTCATTTTTATTCTCCTTTATTGCCCGCCTTTCGGCGGGCTTGCTTATGATTTATAGGTATTTTTCAGGATTTGCAAAAATATCATCTAATTGGCGTTGTTCTGACAATCTTTGTGAGGTGCATTTAAAAACAGTTTCAATTCTGATTAACTCTAATAATTTTTCAGCGTTACATCCTGTCATTCCAACAACTTCAAAAAAATATCTATTAAACTCTTCACTTGCTTCTTGTGTATTGGTTTTAACTAATACACGGTTTGTGCGGTACATATTTTTAACTAAAGATTTAATTTGGCTTTTCATAATTTTTTTCCTTTTTCTGCCCCTGCCGACTGGTGGGGTCTGGTTAAAGTTTTGAGGTTATAGCCTGTATCTCTTGGCTATGTGCGTATATTATATAATATATATTTAGTTGTCAACACTTTTTTTAAAAAAAATAAAAATATTTTAAAAAATAATCAATAAAAGCATTGACAGCTTGCAAGTAAAAGTATAGTATAAAGTATAAGTTGCGGTTTTAGCGCATAGCGAACGCAAAATAAGTTTAGAAACAGCCCTGATCGGAAACGGTCGGGGTTTTTTATTGCACAAAATTCAATGAGTAACCAATGCAAGACAATGGATCGCCTAACAATGGCATAGACATCATAGCAACGGTTATTTCTCTCGCATTTTCAGGTTTAGGCGGTGTGGTCAAGTATATCACCGCAACACAATCAGCAGGCTCGCCTGTGAAATTATCTTCCGTAGTCTCTAGTTTTCTAGTAGGGGCTTTCAGTGGAATGGTTGTAGCTTTTTTCTTAATGTCTCAAAGTATCGACACTTTAATGATTATCTCAATCGCTGGAGCGTTTGGGTATTTTGGCGTTCCTGCTTTATGGGGATTGCTTAGAGTTTTCTTTCGTCAAATCGGTGGCTCAGTCGATGACTTAAACCCTAATTACTCGATGAAAGACATTGAGAGAGAGACAAGCAAGAAACGCTCTATTCGTTACGATGACGAAATGTCAGTCAATGATAGTGAGGAAGATATTTTAATCGATGTAACAGAAGAGCAAAACGATGATGTAGAGCCAAGGAGTAAGCGAAATGGGTAGAGAAAGAGCCGCAAGATTAGGAATTGCACTCGATAGAATATTTGCCTGTTTTTTGTTCGCAGGCTGTATCGGGCTGTCAGTTCAAATCTTCACACAAAATAAGAGTTTGGAACTATTACAGGATAAGTACGACCAAACAGTTCAATTATCCGAAGAGCGAATGAAAAGAATTGATGCTCTTCAAGATGTGGTAAACGACAGAAATGACAGAATTGAATTTTTGCTTAGAGAGCAAGCAAGGGAGCGTAAGCGAAATGAAGATAAGCTGGATGGGATTGGTAAGATTATTCTTTCAAGTAAATGCGTTCGTGGCGATAGCGTTAGTCGTGCTGTCATTGACAGGCTGCTTAAGTCCGAGTAAGCCGGTTGAGAAAATTAAGATTATCCGAGTAACCATTCCAGAAAATCTTTTGATTACTTGTCCTAAACCAACATTAAATGGTGAAAAATCTTCTGACGTTGCTGTTTACGCTGTAAAGGTAACAGACCAATTAAAGATTTGTAACAGTCGGATTACACAAATTAAAAACCTAGTGAGTGATTATGAACACGAAATCGAGCAAGACGCTCACAGTGAATATCAATCGCTAGGCTTTGAGAAAGATAAGGTCGACCGTGACGACAAAGGTCGAAACAATGGCAAGGGTAGAGGACGATAAAATGTTAATTTCCGAAACGGTATTCAATAGAGTTTTCCCAAGAGCAATTAATGGAATGTATCAAGCGATTGATAAACATATTGAGTTAGCAGGTTGTTTCAATAAGCAACAACAAGCGATGTTCTTAGCTCAATGCGGACACGAGACAGCAGGATTTACCACGCTAAGCGAAAACTTAAATTATTCAGCTGATGGGCTAATGAGAGTTTTCCGCAAGTATTTTCCTAATCCTAATGTCGCTCGCCAGTATGAACGTAAACCAGAGAAGATTGCGAGTCGAGTATATGCCAATCGACTTGGTAACGGACAAGAAGAAACAATGGACGGTTGGAATTATCGTGGTCGTGGTTTAATTCAAATCACTGGCAAAGATAACTATATCCGTTTTGCTCAATGGCTAGGCGATACTATCAATCCTAAAGAAGTATCAAGCAATCTAGATTTAGCGGTTAAGGCTGCAGTGTGGTACTGGATATTTAATGACCTAGCATCTATTGATTCAGTTCAAAAAGTAACGCTAAGAATTAACGGTGGCACTAACGGAATTGATGGTCGTTGCAGATTATTCCGTGAATTAATGATTTCTTAATGGTGGCTAGAATGGTTAATAAACTGATACTGATTTTTCTAGCGGTAACAGTTAGCCTGTGCGGTTGGATTTGGTTTCAACACGGAACAATAAATGACTTAAAAGCCAAAAACCAAACACAGGCTAACCTTATCGCAGAACAAGAAAAGGTTAATCAATCGCTAAAAGATACGATTGAAGTAGAGCGCAAAGCTGTAGAGCAGCAGAGAGTGATTCACGATGAAATCAAACAAGAAGCACAAAATAAAATCCAAGTGGTTCGGAAAATCATTAAAAACCAACCTTGTTATAACACTCGCATCTATGACGATGCTATTGAGCGGTTGCACTAACAAGGTAACAACTAAGACTGAATACATTTATCCGCCACAAGCTTTCTTGGTGCCTTGTGTAAAAACTCCATTTATGGGTAACACATACGGTGAGGCGGTAGAACATCTAATCACTGTGATAGCTGAGCGAGATATGTGTGCTAGTCAAATCACAAACATTAACAAGTGGATTGAATCTACAAAGGATAAGAAATGAAAATCGGTGACATTGTAAAACTCCGTAATGGAACATTATGTGATGTAGTTTATGAAACACAATTTGGTAAATGGTTATTAGTCGAAAAGACTGAAACAGAAGAGCCGCCATTCTCTCACTGGCATAATGCCAACGGTACATTCTACGCAGACGATGAAAGCCCACTAGATGCAGTAGAAGTGATTGGCCTAAACTAAAAAAATATAAAGGATTTCCCTATGTCAGACGTGAAAGAGAAATCCACGTCTAAAGGCGTGGTGAAATTAACCCCTAAGCAAGAAAAGTTTTGTCAGTTATATATTGAGCTTGGCAATGCAAGTGAGGCATATAGACAATCTTACAATGCTGAAAATATGAAAACTGAAACCATTAATACAAGAGCTAAGGAAATGCTTAAAAAAGGTCCAATTAAGGTCCGTATTAATGAGTTGCAAGAATACCACTTAAAACGACATAGCGTTACAGTCGATAATATTATCGCAGACTTGCAAGAGTTGAGAGATATTTGCATGGGGCGTAAGTCGGTTGTAATGACAGATACAATCAAAAACGCACAAGAGGGCAAGATTGATACTGTTAACAATCAAATGTTTGTCTTTGAGCCGACAAGTGCAAATAAAGCCTTAGAGCTTTTAGGTAAGCACTTAGGAATGTTCAAGGATAAATTAGATGTAACCACTGGCGACAAACCACTACCAACAGTAATCAATGTGACATTTAGCGATGAGCCTTGATATTAAATTTCCGACAAAGTTTAGAGCATTATTTGAAGATGTGTGGCGTTTTATTATCTTCTATGGTGGTCGTGGTTCGGGTAAGAGTTTTAATATAGCGAGATCGTTAATTATTAGAGCTTACCACAATCCGACACGAGTGCTTTGTTGTCGTGAAATTCAAAAATCCATATCTGATTCTGTTATTCAGATGTTGATTGATCAGATAGAGAGTTTAGAGCTGCAAAACTTCTTCGAGGTGCAGAAAACTCAAATCATCGGTCAAAATGGTTCAAGATTTACATTCGCAGGGTTAAAAACCAATATCACCTCAATCAAATCAATGACAGGTATTGATGTTGTTTGGGTGGAAGAGGGCGAAAACGTATCAAAAGAAAGCTGGGATGTATTAATTCCGACTATTCGAGAAGATAAGTCACAGATTATTGTGAGTTTCAACCCTAAAAACATTTTAGATGACACCTATCAACGATTTGTGATTAATCCGCCAGAAAGATGCTCCTCTGTGTTGGTTAATTGGCAAGATAACCCGTATTTTCCGAAAGAGCTAATGGAAGATATGGAGCAGATGCGAGAACGTGACTACGAGCTTTACAGACACGTTTATGAGGGTGAGCCAGTAGCTGATTCAGATATGGCGATTATTAAGCCTGCATGGATTGATGCGGCAGTAGATGCTCATATTAAACTCGGGTTTACTGGAAAAGGATTGAAGAAAGTCGGCTTTGACGTTGCGGATGAGGGCGTTGATAGTAACGCTAACGCATTTACACACGGTTCAGTCGTTCTTGATGTTGATGTTTGGAAAAATGGCGATGTCATTGATTCCGCCAATAGAACAAATCAAAGTGCGGTTAATTTCGGTGCTGATTTGATTATCTTCGATAGTATCGGGGTTGGTGCTGGTGTAAAAGCTCACTTCAAACGTTTGCCTAAAACCATTCAGGTTGAGGGATTTAATGCCGGTGGTTCTGTGGCTTATCCAGAGCGTGAATATATCAAAGGTAAAAAGAACCAAGATATGTTCTCAAATATCAAAGCACAGGCTTGGTGGTCATTGCGAGATAGATTTTATAAAACATATCGAGCAATCAAACACGGTGATGTTTATCCTGATGATGAATTAATAAGCCTATCAAGCAATATCAAGGAGCTTGAATATCTTAAGGCTGAATTATCTCGCCCTAGAGTTGATTATGATAACAATGGACGGGTTAAAGTCGAGAGTAAAAAGGATATGCGAAAACGTGGCATACCGTCACCAAATATGGCTGATGCGTTAGTGATGTGTTACGCACCAACAAAACCAAAATCATTATTGGATTTATAGATATGAAATTTTTTGACGGAATAGCATCGTTAGCGTTAAAGCTTGGATTAAAGCAAGAGCAGACTAAATACACTGCTAATTCAATGCTAACTGAGAAGCGTGACGAATTAGAAGCCTTATGGCGTGAGAATTGGATTGCAAATAAAATCTGTATCAAACGTCCGGAAGATATGACGAGAGCGTGGCGTGATGTATTCTCTAACGACCTTGATTCGGAGCAGTTAGATGCTTTCACCAAATACGAGCGAAGAATTAAACTTCGTGAAACGCTAACTAAGGCGTTGCAGTGGTCAAGTCTTTATGGTTCGGTTGGTTTATTAATTGTCACCGATGCAACAAACTTAAATACGCCATTAAGACCGACTGAAAAGCTAAAACGATTAATCATATTACCTAAGTGGAAAATTAGCACAGCAGGCGAAAGAGAAACGAATATCACCGATGCTAATTTCGGTAAATACAAAGCCTATTCAATCAGCGGTGATGACAAGCCTCTAATCGTTCATCATTCAAGACTATTGATTATGAACGCTAACGATGCTCCGTTATCTGATAATAGCATTTGGGGTATTTCAGACTTAGAGAAGATTATTGATGCCTTAAAACGCTTTGATATTGCCTCCGCTAACGTTGGCGACCTTATTTTTGAAAGCAAGATTGATATTTTCAAAATTGATGGGTTGACCGACAAGATTTCGAGTGGCTTTGAGAATGAAGTGGCAAACGTAATCGGTGCGGTACAAGCAATCAAATCATCGACTAACAGCTTATTACTAGATAAAGAAAACGAGTACGACCGCAAAGAACTCTCGTTTGGCGGATTAAAAGACCTTATCACAGAGTTCCGTAATGCGGTAGCTGGTGCGGCAGATATGCCAGTTACAATCTTATTTGGACAGTCGGTTTCTGGTTTGGCAAGCGGTGATGAGGACATTCAAAACTATCACGAGTCAATCCATAGATTGCAAGAGGCGAGATTAAGACCTGCTTTAGAGGTAATCGACACTCTAATTTGTAATGAACTATTTGGCGGCGTTCCTGATGATTGGTGGTTTGAATTCTTGCCTTTAACTGTGGTTAAGCAAGAACAGCAAATCAACATGCTGAACACATTCGCAACCGCAACCAATACGCTAATTCAGAACGGCATCGTAACAGAGCAGCAAGTAGCGAATGAACTACGAGAAAGTGGACTGTTTGCCAATATCTCGGCTGATGACATTGAGGATATGAATAATGCTGATGAACTTGCCGGAGATTTTGAAGAGCCAAAATACGAAAGCGAGAAAATTCAAAACGCTGAAAGTGAGCAAGAGAACGGAACTATGGTATAGAACCGAACTTAAGCGACAAGTCAAAGAAATGACCGATACTGTTGAAAGAGCCTTAGAGAAACCTAATGGCTCTTTTTTTATGGACGATTTCAGCGGATTTCTTGCGGTTGGGGTTAAAACTCTGCTTAAAGTATTGGAGCGCTTTGAGAAGAAAGACTATTCAGCTGATGATGAAAAAATCGCGCAGGGCTTTATTAATCGAGGGAATATCCAAAACCAACAGGAAGTATCAAAGAACTTAAATAATCAAACTGGGATTGATTTAAGTGCGTATTTAGGAAATAGTCCACGCATAACTGAAAAAGTTAATGCGATGACAACTGCTAACGTCCAATTAATCAAGTCTATCCGTTCTCAATACCTCGATAAAGTGCAAAATGCAGTCACGCAAGCGATGGTGAATGGAACGCTGAATAAAGACTTGGTGCAACAGATTAAAGACATCGGCAAAACGACCGAAAAAAGAGCGATATTTATTGCTCGAGACCAATCTTCAAAACTTAATGCGGCATTAACGCAAGCAAGGCATGAAGATGTTGGGATTACAAAATACACTTGGAGTACATCGGGCGATGAGCGAGTGCGTGAAAGCCACGCAGAAAAAGACGGTCAAGTCTTTGAATACGCTAATCCGCCAGCAGATACAGGACATCCTGGACACGATTTTAATTGTAGATGTGTTCAAATTCCTTATCTTGATGATGTGCTTAAATCAAAATAATTTGAATGAGGTGTAAATGCAATTTACAGATAAAACAACTCAAGCAAAAACACAGCGAATTATCACTAAAGACGGCTTTTTAGTCGTTCCTGCGACAATTTCTAAAGTCGGTGTTTTTGATTATCTAGCCTCTGAATTAGGTTTAAAAGAGGACGGAATTAAAAAGGTCGCACGGACAGAAAAATCACTATTTTCTGATGAAACCATTGAGAGCTTTGAGAATGCAACGCTCACAATCGGACACCCAGAACAAGGCGTAAATGCTAAGAACTGGAAAGAGTTATCTGTTGGTGTAGTACGAAACGTTAAACGCGTAGGCGATGAGCTAACTGCTGAAGCTTGGATTTATGACGAACAGGCCATTAAAACCGTACAGGAACACGGTGTGGAGCAGTTATCTTGCGGATATGACTGCAATATTATCCAGTCAAGTGTTAAAGATGCAGATTTTGAGATGTCTCCGATGATCGGAAACCACGTAGCGATTGTGGCAAAGGGTCGCTGCGGTGGAACTGTAAAACTTGCCGATGAGGAAAATACCGTCATGGGAAAAACCGCTAAATTCCTCGATGCGTTTTTAGGTGCATTCGGCATCAAATTGTCCGATGAGCAGAAAAAACAAATCGAAGAAGATGAAGAAACTGGCAAAGAGGGTGAGAAAGCTCAAAAAGCTGAAAAACCAACCGAGCCAAAAGAAAAACAATCTGAACCCGAAGATAAAAAGGAAGAAGAAGTGAACAAAGAAGAGTTTGAAAAACAACTTAAAGCCAAAGATGCAGAAATTCAAGCATTGAAAGATGCACAGGCAAAACGTGATGCAGAATTAGCACAAGCGGCAATGTTAGCTGATGCACAATCTGTATTTAAAGACGTGAAATTCGCAGATAAAGCAAGCGTTCGTGAAATCCAAGAGAGCGTGATTGTTGCTCAAGGTATCTTCACAAAAGATGCTGCGGCTAAATTATCTGACGCTGAAATCTCTGGTGCGTATCAAGTAGCTAAAGCAGTTACTGCTAAATTAGCTGATGAACGCAAATCTTTAGGTAACATCTTGTTAGGTGATGCGAAAACTGAAACCGCACCTAAATTAGACTTCAATAAAACTTACAATCAATAGGGGTAATGAATAATGGGTTACGCTTACGAACAAGCTCCAGCAAAAGCTGGTGAATTAGGCAAAGGCAACTTTGCGAGTGCAAAAACAAGTGCAGAGAAAGTGACTGGTAAAGTAAAAGCTGGTGATTTTGTAGCATTAAATCCAGAGGGTGGTGTAAAAGCGTTAGCAGCTAAAACTGATGTGTTGGCTGGCGTGGTATTTGCAAGCACTATCCGTGATGAATGGAATGATGGCGAGCTTTGCGATGTAATGCATATTGCAGCAGGCGATGCGGTATGGGTAAACGTTGCAACTGGTAAAACTGTTACACGCGGTAAAAAAGTCTATGTATTAGCCGCAGGTGGTGACGGTAAAACTGGTGCAATTCAAGGTGAAACCGATGCAAACGGAATCGAAACTCCATACACCGTAATTGATGTTAAAGGTCAATTAGCGTTAATTTCTAAATTATAAGGGGCTAAACAGATGTCTTTATTAACTTACGTACAAAACGGTTTAACTGCTGTTAGCAAAGAAATCGCAGAAACCAAATATCCTGAAATTGTGTTCCCACAATTCGTTTTCGTTGACCAGCAAACAGCTGTTGGCATCACAGAAAAATTACACTACGGTGCAGATGAACACGGTTCTTTAGATGATGGCTTAATCACTACTGGCACCAGCACTTTAGACCAAGTGGAAGTTAACTTTAGTTCAAAACGCTCTTACATTGTGCAATGGGCTAAATCTGTTACATGGACTAAACCAGAGTTAGAACAAGGTCAATTATTAGGTTTAAAACTCGACACGGCAAAAATCATGGTGTTAAACAAAAACGCTCAACAAACTTTACAAAAAGTTGCGTTCTTGGGCCATGCTAAAGATGGTCGTCTAACTGGTTTATTAAACTCTAAAGATGTATCTGTTCACACTTTAAAAGGTGCTGCAAAAAATACTAAAGTTCAAGAAATGGACTTCGATAAAGCGGTTGCATTCTTCAAAGAAATGTTCTTGGCTGGCCTAGAGCGTACAAAACTCATTGAGGCGCCAAACACTTTCGCTATTGATGCGTTAGATTTAGCTCACCTTGCTTTAACTCAACGTGCGAACACTGATACAACAGCGTTAGAGTTCTTAACTAAGAGCTTATCTGCTGCGGCTGGTCGTGAAGTTGCAATCAAAGCGTTACCGTCTAACTTCGGCTCTCGAGTAACTGATGGTAAAAACCGTGCGATTGTTTATGTAAACAGCAAAGAACACGTGATTTTTGATGTGCCGATGACTCCGACTGTGTTAGAAGCAAAAGAAAAAGGTTTATTAGCTTACGAATCAGGCTTGCGCATGGCATTCGGTGGCGTTACCTTTATCGAGCCAGAATCTGCTCTTTATGTAGATTACTAGGAGGAATAAATGCCAACAATAAACGATTTTCGTGAACGTTATCCAGAATTTAAAGAGGTCGATGGTTTCCGCATTGACCTTTTTTTATTGGATGCACAGCAAGAAATCAGCCAGGCACGATGGGGGCGACTTTTCGAGCGTGGAGTGTTGGCATTGGCTGCTCATTTGCTCCGTCTTTCTCTTTGGGCTACAGAGGGTAACGGTGGAGCAAATCGCAATGTAGCGAGCGAGTCGGCAGGGGATCTTTCTGTTGGCTATGCTGCACCGACAATCACTGGTACTGATGCAGATTATCAATTAACTGCATACGGTCAAGAATACTTACGATTGCGTAAACTCGTTGGGATAGGTGTGATGGTGGCTTAATGACTGTTCAAGTTACAGGTAATCTTGCGAAAATCAAACAGCTTATCGAGCAAATAAAAGCAAGTGGCGAAAAGGCTGTGTATGTTGGCTTTCCTGCTGAGTTTAATGAGAAAGTAGAGGGTTCAGATAATTTTAATCTAGCCTCTTTAGCGGCTGTATTGGAGTTCGGGAATGAACGGATTCCATCTCGCCCATTTCTTCGTCAAACACTAGCTGAAAATCAAGAGAAGTACACTGAGTTATTTGTAAAACTGTTTGAAAGCGGTGTTTCAATAGACCAAATCTATGAACAAATCGCTTTAATTGCTCAAGGTGATGTACAGCAGAACATCGTTAATGGTAAATGGACTGCAAACGCACCAAGCACAATTAAACGCAAGAAATCAAGCAAGCCGCTTATTGACACAGGTAAACTGCGGCAATCTATAAGGGGTATCGTCAAATGAGCTTAATTAATCAATTCCCTCGCTTTTTAAATAGCAAATTCAGCCAAAAAGTAGTCGTAAAGCATCTACAAGGCGAACATTCAGCTATTGACTATCAGGCGAAGTACATTGAAGAGAAAGTCACTGCGATAGTGATGCCAACATCGCCTAATGATGTTCAATTCTTGCCAGATGGTGAGCGGTTTCTGCCAAGCATAAAAATCTACACAGTTAAGCCTTTGAAGATAGGCGATTTGGTGGATTATCTTGGTGAAACTTACAAAATCAAAACAGTAGGTAATTGGAAAGACTATGGATACTACAACAATATCGGCATTCGACATAGCCAAACTGCGAAAGTGGATTCAAGAGGCTTTGAAGTTACCTAAAGAGGCTGTAATCGGTGGCTGGTTGCCAGAAAATCCCCTGTCTGCGTTTATTACGATGGATGTATTGGACACCAATGAAATAGGACAGGCGACACGAGAGTTTGACGGTAAACGAGAGCGGATTAAGCAGTCAATGCAGAGCACTGTTAGCGTTTCTTGTTTTGGTAAAAACTCTCTCGCTCAATGCTACAAATTAAAAGCTATTTTCCAAAGTTCAGCGTTTCTTTCCTTTCTTAATTCAAACCATTGGGGCGTTATCCGTTTTTCAGATGTTCGCAATCTAACCGCAACGGTTGGTGCAGATTATGAAGAGCGGGGTCAATTTGATGTGATTTTTAGTCATCATCACATTGTAGATACTCCGTTAGATCCGATTGAGAGAGTTGAGCAACGGACGAATAACAAATCACAAGATATAGGAGCATAAGCCAAATGGCATTATCAATCTCTAATATTGTAAACGTGCAATTAAACAGAGTTCCGAAGTCTGCTGCTCGCAAATCTTTCGGTACAGTTGCACTTTTCACACCAGAGGCAGGTCAGGCATTTAATGATGCGACTACACGTTATGTGTATGTTGAAAGTCAAAAAGATGTTGAAGCTCTCTTTGGCACAAATTCAGAAACAGCAAAAGCGGCACAACCGTTCTTTGCTCAAAGTCCACGTGCGAAACAGTTAATCATTGCACGCTGGCAAAAAGAACAAGCAACCATTGAAGCAACTAAAAACGCTTTACGTGGTGCAACACTTTCAGATGATTTAGAGACTTTTAAATCAATCTCGAACAGTGGTTTTTCAATCACTGTCGGGACAGCTATTAAAGTGGTTGATGGCTTAGATTTTTCAGAAGTTGCTGACTTTAATGCGGTAGCAACAAAAATCAAAGAAAAACTGACCACGTTAAACGTAAACGCAGATGTTGCGTATGATGAAACCGGAAATCGTTTTATTATCTCTGCGACAGATTCAGGTGAGAGCGCTGACACTTTAATTTTCTACGCTGAAAAAGGAAGCGTTACAGGTGATTACATTGGTGGAATGTTAAAACTTGAAGATGGACAAGCGACACGAGTCGTTGGTAAAAATCAGGTTCAAGTTAAAGCCGAGAAAGTAGAGCAGGCGCTATTTAACGTTTCAGAAGTAGAAAATGGCTGGTACGGTTTCGCCTTTGCAGCTCAATTAACTGATGCACAAATCGAAGCGGCCGCTAAATACGCTCAAGCGAATGACAAGCTATTTGGTGCTAGCGTAATCAAAACCGAACATATTGAATGGTCGGCATCTAACGTATTCAAAAAACTATACGATGCTCAATTAGACCATACTTTGGCTATTTTTGATAAAAACGATTTATACCCAGCATCTTCTGCGTTGGCTCGCTTGTTATCTGTAAACTTCGCAGCTAATAACTCAACGCTTACGCTTAAATTCAAACAACAACCAACAATCACAGCAGACGAAATCACTGCGACAGAATTCGCAAAAGCAAAACGCTTAGGTATCAACGTTTATACTTACTTTGATGATGCTGCAATGATTGCAGAGGGTACAGTAATCGGTGGTAAATTCGCTGATGAAATCGTTATCCTTGACTGGTTCAAAGATGCAGTACAAAAAGAAGTATTTGCTCGTTTATACAAATCACCAACTAAAATCCCATTAACAGATAAAGGTCAGGCGATTTTAATCTCTGCGGTTGAAAAAGTTTGCTTAGAGGGTATCAATAACGGTGCGTTTGCTCCTGGTAAATGGACTGGTGATAGCTTCGGCAACTTGAAAACCGATGACTACCTAGAGAAAGGTTATTACATTTGGGCGGCTCCAATGGATACGCTTTCAGATAGCGACCGTGAGCAACGTAGAGCAACACCTATTCAGGTGGCTGTGAAATTAGCTGGTGCAATCCATTCAAGCGATGTGATTGTGAACTACAACCGATAATTAATAGGGCTGGATATTCCAGCCTTTTCTTTTAAGAGGAAATATAAATGGCAGTTTTCGACCCTAAACAGGTAGTGGTGTTACTTGACGGTAAAGAAATCTCTGATTGGGCTGATGGTTCAGATGTAATCAGTGCGGCAAATCAAGTTGATGCTGGTCAGTTGGTTATCGGTGCGAATGGTACAGGTGTATTTATCGCAAATCCAGATAATTCAGGCAAGCTAACGCTAAAAATCAAACAACATTCTGCTGATAATGCTTACTTGTCTAAGTTATTCAATCAGCAAAAATCAAGCATTAAAACATTCTTACCAATCACTTTATCAATTCGTGACTTAATTAATGATGATGTAGTGACAGCAAGTAAAGGCTATTTCACTACACCAACCGATTATGTTCGTGGTAATGGGCATAATGCTCAAACTTGGACGATTGTTTTTGAGCAAATGACAATGAACTTAGAAAAAGGCGTTGAATAATGGAACAGGTTAAGCAATTCACTATCGAAGATGTGACTTACACAATGACACCAGCTAATGCAATGGCTGCGTGGACTGCGTTAAAAAATGCGATGAAGTTACTTCAATCAGTTGATTTGACTGCTCTTGGTGACAGTAAAAAACTAGGTGCAGGAATTTTAACAACTGTGGTGGCTAATTTAGGCGATCCAAGCGTGAAAGAGTTAGAGAATATCGTATTGACTCACACAGCTTGCGAACAAGACGGGCAAAAATACCGCTTATCAGAACGCTTTGACAGTCATTTTAATAAACATCGTGGACATCTAATCACCGTATTAAAAGATGGTTTGACTTATCAATTCGCTGATTTTTTTATCGGTGGGGGTGGATTGCTGACCAATATTCAGGGCAAGCTCAAGGCGTAGAAAGCCAATCAGAAAAGAAAGTTGATTGGTTTATTTTTACGCCAATAGTAAAAAGGTTCTGTACATTGCATGAATTAAGATCTGTTTATTCAATAGCAGATCTTCTTTCTTTCCATGAGGTAATAGTGGAATTAAATCAAATGGAGCAAAGCAAAGATGCTATTAGATGAGTTACTGATAAAAATCGGGCTTGATACCGATAGCCAAGCAATGCAGGAGTTTGATAAGTTTCTTGATGATGTTGGCAAAGGTGCAAAGAAAGCTGTAAATGAGCTTGACGGGCTATCTCAAGCGATTGATAACACTGTTGACACCAACAAGGTGAAAGATGGTGCTGATGCGGTAGATAACTTAAAAGGCAATATCAATAATCTTTGGGCGACAAAGTTTGGTGCTGATGGACTTGCTAAAAAATTTGAATCGCTTGGTTTAGTCATCAATAAAACTGCGATTGCAGTAGTGGCATTTGGTGCAGCTTTCTACGGCGCAACGGTAGGCGTTAAAAACTTCGTGGATGAAAACCTTGATGCGTTAGACGAGATTAAACAGCTATCAAACGTAACAGGCGAAGCGGCAGATAAAATCTATCTGTTAGGCAAAGTTGCAGAAGTAAACGGTTCATCCGCTCAAGCTGCTCAATCGTCTATTGATGGACTTTCGAAAGTTATCGGTGAGGCCGCTGCTGGTGTTGGTCGTGGTGCAAAAGCATTTGAGCAATACGGATTAAGCGCTAAGAAAGCCAATGGCGAAATAAAATCATCTAGCGATCTATTCGGTGAAATATCCGAAAAAATGCAACAGATGAGCAATCAAGAGCAAATAGCAATGCTTTCAAAGCTTGGTATTGATGGCTCGATGATTCAAACGCTCCGATTAGGCAACGAAGAACTAGCTGAACAAATTGCTCTAGCCGAAGCCTTAACGCTTGGCGTTGGTAATGCTGAAAATGCAGAGAAAGCGGCAGCATTTAAAGATGCTTTAACGCAAGTTTCTCAAGTGTTTATTGCTATCGGTGAATATGTTTCTTTGCGTATATCCCCGTCAATACAGCGATTAGCTGAACGCTTTACAAAATGGTTTGCCGAGAACAATAACTTCATCAAGGCTATTTTAAACGGGCTTGGTAAAGTGTTCTCGTTCTTGTTTGAGTTAGCAGGTGCAATAGATAACATCATTGAAAGCACAGTCGGCTGGAAAGCTGTAATTATTGCTCTAGGCGGCTTGTTGCTGTGGTTTAGCCGCAGAATGTTGTTAGCATTTGCGACAAATCCGATCACCTTGGCGATTGCCGCAATAGCTGGATTAATCCTAATCATTGATGACTTTATTGGCTGGCTAAATGGTAGCGAGGCTCAATTCGGTGAATTCTATCAATCTTGTGCGGACGGTTTACAGTGGATTGAGGATAAATGGGGCGAGCTTTCAGACTGGATTAAGGAAAAATGGGGAGAGGCTATTTCTTGGGTGTCTGGAAAATGGAATGCCTTTACAGCGACATTCAGTATAGACAACCTTAAAAAAGTCTTTGAAAGCGTTAAACAAACAATTATTGAGAAGTTTAAGGCGGCATTTGGTTGGGCTATCGACCTATGGAATAGTATTGTAGCTAAGATTGGCGGTGAGCCAATTAATATCCAGGCTAATGTATCTACTCAAGGCGTGCGACAAGCTGGATTAGGCGTAGCGGATTTAGCTTTAAATGCAGGCGTTTACGCAAAAGCATCTGAGGTTTCTGTTGGCGGTGTTGGTGGCACTTCTAATTCTGATAACAGTATCAAGAATAGCAACAACAAAATCACCATTACACAGCATATTCAAGGCGTAGATAATCCAAAAGCCGTAGCAGACCAATCGGCACGAGCAATCAATAACCAGCTTTCACTAGTTATAGGATAGTAAGAATGTTTAATTTTGCTCAAGTATCAAGCAGAAGTATAGGCACGATAACGTTTGATGTGGTTACAACTGAAGATCACCAATCAGACCTTTCAATCACAGAAAATCCAATCGAGTCAGGTGCCGCAATAGCCGACCACGCTGTAATTCAACCCAAACAGGTTACGATTAACGGAATTATGGTTGACCATGACCACGGAACATTCGGCATCAACTCACCATACATCGGAAATATTCGTGGTGTGGTTGATTTTTTGAATAACTTTCCATTCCCCATTCCTGTAATAACTCAAACATCTCAAACAATCGCAAGAGCTGGGCGAGTTATTAGTCAAGCGGCTGGAGTTTACAGCCAAGTAAAAGGCGTAGTAAATCAGGTGCGAGCAATTGCACCTTTTTTGCCAGACTTTGGGCTTGGTGGCTTGTTAGATAGCGGAGTAGGCGACAGTAGAGTACAGAAATGTTATGCGGATTTAATCGCTTGCCAAAAATCAGGCGAAACAATCGAGATACAGACAGGAATTCATCTATACAAAGGTATGATGATTCAGTCTATCTCGGTCAATCAATCACAAGATGGCAGTGCAACCTTTACGATAACCGCAAGAGAAATCTTTATCGTAAGCACTCAAAGCTCGCAATCTAGCGGAAGTTCTAACGGTAAAGGTGGGAATAAAACCTCTACCATTGGCAAAACAAAAAGCGGTCGTGCTGCGGTTCAATCTGCATCGAAAACACAGCAAGGTACGACAAGACCTGTTACAGCTCAACCAAGAAATAGAACAAAGCTAAGAAATATTGTTATAGGTGGCTAAGATGCAAAGAATACCAGTTACACAATCGCCATACCAAGAACAAACATTCGAATTTAACGGTCGCAAAATCCGTTTAACACTTCGATTTAATAGCGTTGGTAATTTCTGGGTGATGGATGTTTACGAACCCGTCAATCAGCGACAAATATGTCAAGGTCAGGCATTAGCTTGCGGGGTGCCTATTCTATTACGCTCAGTTCAACCTTACTTTTTCTATATGGAAGATGAGAGCAGTGCAGATTTGGATGTGATGACAGCAGACGACTTAGGCACTAGATGCTTTCTGTATATCGGGGCTAAATAATGAGACAGTTCGGCAGACAATGGAAATTAGATATTAGCAACGAACAAGAAACGCTAAGTATCACACAGTTAAGGGTGTCGTTTGAGATTGATAAAACAATCAACGAGAAACCAAACCCAGCAAAAATCCAAGTTTGGAACTTAAACCGAGACCACATCAATCAATTATTAAGCCAAGATTACAAGAAAGCTGCCTTATCGGTTGGATATAACGAGTTGAGACAGATTTACTCTGGCGATATTACCAAAGTTAGAATTCAGCGAGACGGATTAGATTTTGTTCTCACGCTTGAATGTTCAGATGGCCACGTTGCTTATACGCAGTCAAGAGCCAAGACAACACTTAAAGCTGGTGCAACTGATAAGCAAATAGTCGAGGAAATACAAAAGACAATGCCTAAAGTACAAGCTGGAGCGATGGATATCCCTAATCAGCGTAAGTTGCCACGTGGCAAAGTATTGAATGGTAACAGCCGAGATATTTTAACCAAAGTAGCAAGAAATAATGGTGCCGACTGGTCAATCCAAGACGGCTCTTTAATTTTCTTACCAAAAGATAAGGTGCTAAATGACGAAGCTGTCCTAATATCTCAAGATACAGGAATGATTAATGCACCGGAGCAGACTGATGACGGATTAGAAATAACCTGCTTGCTTAATCCTGCTTTACAGATTGGTGGACTTGTCAAAGTTGAGTCAATCATCGAGTACTTTAATGGCGAGTACAAAATCATAAAGCTTACTCACTCTGGCGATGGGTTAGGTGGCGACTGGCAGAGCAAAATGACGGTCGTAGGTGGAAAATTCCAAAAGGTCGAAAGTGAGAATAAAGACTCAAAATCCGACACGAAAGGCAAGGATAAGAAAAAATGAACTATCAACAATCACTAGCCACGCCAGAAACCGCAACAGACCAGCAAATCCAACAAAACCAGTTAAATCTACATACTGCATTACCTTGTAAAGTTGTAAGTTTTGATTCAAGCAGGCAAACAGTAACGCTTGCAGTACAAGTAAAGATGCAACTAGCAGACGGAAACGGTGCAGATATTCCTCCACTGGTAGATGTTCCAGTTAGCTTTCCTAGAGGTGGTGGGTTTGCTGTTACGTTTCCATTGAAAGCAGGTGATGAGGGAATCGCAATATTCTCCGAGCGTTGCATAGATGGCTGGTGGCAAAATGGGAGTGCATCTACTCCGTTAGATTTTAGGCTGCACGACTTATCCGATGCGATGTTTGTACCAGGTGTTTGCTCCGTTCCTAAGGTCATTAAAAACTTTTTTAATGACGGGCTTTCGATGCAGACCTTAGACGGTGGAACATACATTCGGATAAAGAATGGCACAATCCAAATAAAGGGAAATATTGAGCATCAAGGAGATGTAAATCATAAAGGTAATACCACTCAAACAGGCTCACACAGCTCTACTGGATTAATTTCAAGTAAAACAGACGTTTCCGCTGGTGGTATCTCAGGCAAATCTCACAAACACACTGGCGATAGTGGCGGTAAAACAGGAGTTCCAGAATGACGGTGAAAGTTAGACGATTGGATAAAAACCATGACTGGACATTCGGTCAAGGTTTCGCAAATTACGCCAGTGAGTCAGAGGCAATCGCTCAAAATGTTCAGACTAGACTTTGGTCATTCACTAATGACTGGTTTCTTGATTTGGAACACGGTTTGCCATGGCTGGAACAAATGGGGCGGAATGTGAATTTAAGCGATTGGGAAATCCGTATTAAAAAGCACGTTCTTCAAACTGATGGGGTTTCCAAGATTACCAGCTATGAGTCAAATTTAGATCCAAATACACGCAAATTAGTAATTGATATTACTTACCAAGACATCTATGGAGCGGAAAACTCCGCTAGTTATCGTTCATAAGGGGCAGCATGGCAACACTAACAGAAACGGGCATTCAAATTGAGCGCCTAAACGACATTGTGAAGCGTTTTGAAGATGGTTTTAAGCAAATCTACGGCCAGAATATTGACTTATCGCCAAATACGCCAGACGGTCAAATGGTGGGGATTTTAGCTCAGGTTAAAATGGATATTGAAGAGCTTGCCGAGAATGTTTACCGACAATTAGACCCAGATGTGGCGACTGGAGCATGGCTTGAACAACGAGTGGCTTATGCTGGATTAATGCGAAGAGGTGCGAGTTACAGCTATTTACGCTCAGTTATCCTTACTGGGGAGCCTAACACACAGCTCTATGCTGGAATTGTCGTATCAGACCAAAACAAAGTTCGCTGGGTTCTTACATCGGATATTCAATTAGATAGCAACGGCTCAGGACGAGCGGATTTTAGAAGTGAGCAATTAGGCAGCTTTAACCTTGCCAAAAACACAACCTTAACCATTGAAACGGTAACGCTTGGATTAACAAATGCAGTTACGTTTGAGAATGCAGAGGTTGGCGTAGAAGAAGAAACAGACACGCAATTAAGGGAGCGTTTTCTATTTAGCCGAACCAAGAACGCACAGAATTCAGCAGAGGCAATCACTGCGAAAATAGCAGCATTGCCAGACGTTAAACAAGTCAGAGTGCTGGAGAATAACACAGCTCAACGTGATGCGTTCGGTGTAGAACCTCACTCAATCGATGTTATCGTTTATGGTGGAAATGATGAAGAAATCGCCAATGTCATCTATCAAAATAAAGGGGCTGGAGTTGGGTTACAGGGTAACACACTAACAAGCCTTAAAAAAGACGGTGAAACGAGACCTATTAGATTTGACAAGGCTTCATTGGTTGACATTAAAGTATCAATGCGATGCGTTCGCTATGAAGATTTTACTGAAATTGACAAAGACCAAATTAAAAAACTCTTGGCTAATCAGGTTTTTAAAATTGGTCAAACGGTTTCTTTATCTCGCCTATATTCACCAATTAACCAAGTTGGCGGTTTCTGGGTTAAAGAATTAAAAATAGCACGAAAAGGACAGCAATTAAAAGCGGAAAATGTAGCGTTACAACCGAGAGACTTAGCGAGAATAATGGAAAGCGACATCACAATTGAGGTGGAATAATGGCCTATTCAGATTTGCTTATATGGCAGTATCAAGGCAAGCCAAAAGCTCTCTCGACAATCAAGATGATTGAAGATGAATTTGCTCAAAGCTTTATTGATTTATATCAAATTCAAGATGTTTTAAGTATCGAGACAGCAACAGGCGATCAATTAGATTTGGTTGGTAAGCACGTTGGACAGTCGAGAATTGTTAATGGTTACACCTTGAGACAATTCTTCGGATTTAAAAACGCAAAAAATGCACTTGGATTTAGTAAAGAACTTGAGGGCGGTGGACAATGGTACAGATTAAGAGACCCGTTAGCTGACTCGGTTAGATTATCCGATGATGATTATCGTTTCTTGATTAAGTGCAGAGTTATTAAGAATTATCAGCTTGGAACCGTGCCAAATATTATTGAGGCTTGTCAGTTTGTATTTGGCGATGGTTGCAAAGTAACGGATAACTTAAACATGACCGTTACTGTTAAAGTGCCTAAAAAGAAACTCACTCAATTCTCAAAGTTTGCTGTTCAGAACTTAGACATTATTCCAAGACAGGCAGGCACTAAAATTATTTTTGAAATCAAATAGAGGATTCTATGGCGATATATAACAAACCTGATGAAAACGTATTTGCATCGAGTGCTAGAAAGGGCGAGGTGAGTAATTTTCCCGATATTGGCAGAGGGTGGGGAATTTCATTCGACCAGACTGGCGGCATCCCTCCAATGGAGTGGTTTAACTTCCTTTTTAAGAGAGCGGATGAAAAATTTGGTTATCTATTTCAACGAGGCTTATCAGAATGGTCGGCAACGCAAACCTATCCAGAGGGTGCGTTGGTCCAATATAAAAATCTAACATACAAAGCCAAAAGAGCTAACACAAACAAAAAACCTGATGAGGCTCAATCGTCTGACTGGCAACGTTGGGGATTTACTCAATCAGAGCTTAAGAGTGCAACACTGACAACAAGCGGTGTTACTCAACTATTAACTTCTATTAATAGCAACGATGAAACCAAGTCCGCAACGCCCAAATCTGTAAAAATGGCTTACGATAAAGGCGTAGAGGCTAAAGCTGCGGCAGATAATGCACAGCGCACCGCAAATGATGGCATAAATAAGGCAAATGCAGCGCAAACAAGCGCAAACAATGCTAACAATAACGCAAATGGTCGAGTATCTAAAAGCGGCGATACCATAAATGGCGATTTATTAATTAAACGCGGGGATTACAGCGGGGTTAGTCTATATAACAATAGTGGGAAATATATCCGAATCGAGGGTACACCAGATTCATCTAACAATGTATTAAATCTAGTATACAGAAACGCCGGCAATGAAAATATTTCAGTTGCGTCAATCCCAACAGGTAGCGGAATTGTTGCTTTCCGTGGGTGGGTAGAAGATAGAATGACGCTGTGGGAAAAGGTTTCAAATAAGCCTGCGTACGCTACAAGATGGCCAAATGCTACCGAGCAGGGATATTCACATCTCATTAATCAATCTGGATGGGCAAGATTACCTAGTGGCTTAATCATCCAATGGGGTAAAACACCAGTAATCCACGATGAAAATACAACAAATATAGTTTTCCCAATCGCATTCCCGAATAAGGTTTTAAATATTCAATTAACCGAAAATCAAATGCGTACCATTGAATCGAACGCCACGCACTTAGCTGCACTTAATGTGACTAACACAAAATTCACATTCAAAATGAACTCAACCCTACCTATTGATACATCGGCAGATTGGTTTGCTATTGGATATTAATGAGGTTTAAAAATGTATTTTTACGACAAAAAAACTAACGGATTTTATATTGACGGTATTCATGAAATCCCAAACGGATCAATAGAACTGACGGACGAAACATACCGCACTTTATTAAATGGACAATCTTCCGACAAGCAAATCATTGCCAACAAGCAAGGTATGCCAGTGTTAATTGAGCCTCAACCAAGCGATGCGTATGAGTTAAATATAGAGACACTACAATGGACAATCTCAAAAGAGAAGCAAAATACTCTATTTGTTAAAGAGAAAGAAGCTCTGTTAAATAGATTGGCGGATAAGGCAGATGAAATTAAAACAAATCTTCTTGTCGGCTATCCCCAAACAGAGATTGAGAGCTTTTACCGCCAAGAGAAAGAAGCGTTAGCGTGGCAAGCTGACAATAAAGTTGAAACGCCAATGCTTAAGCAAATTGCAAGAGTGCGTGGCGTTCCTTTTGAGGTATTAGTTGGGAAAGTTATCGAGAAAGCATCACAGTTTGCTGTCGCTATTGGCGTGATTATTGGGCAACGTCAAGCGTTTGAAGATAAATTGTTGGCCTTATCATCTCAAAAAGAATTAGATGAACTGAAAAAGGAAATTGAAGAATGGAAATTCCAAGCAAATTAAGGCTTTACGCTTATCATAATCTGATTGCTATCGACCAACTATTCAACGCCTTAACTGGTGGAGCAGCAGACGAAACATTATCAAGTCGCACCTATCGAGGTGCGATTTTAGTTTCAAATCCCAAAAAGCGGTGGGTGATTATCTATAAAGTGATCAACTTTCTGTTCTTCAACAAAAACCACTGCAAAGAGTCATACGAAAGTGAACTTAAAGGCAGACAGCACGATAAACGATTTAGTCAAATGCGTAAGGGGGCTTAAATGTCAAATACCGACATCGTTCTTTATCGTGGCGATGATGAAGAGCGAAAAGTGCGGATATATGAGAGACAGCAAGATGGTGAGCTTAAACCATACGGCCTAACCAATATTAAGCGATTGGATTTGTGGGCGAAAGTGCGAAGTCACACTGTAATTTCTCTATCTAGCACAGATGAAACTATTAAGGTCGTAGATGCGGAGAATGGCGTTATTTTGCTTAAATTTCATCACGATTTAACGAAATACGCTATTTGGTCAGAAGCTAACTACGACCTACAAACAATATCTAATACGGGGGCGGTAAAAACGGTGATTAGAAACGCACTTTTTAAACTAGAGGGCGATGTCACACCGCAACCGAATGAAGATGACGCGTAAAGATGAATTAGTAGTAATTATTGAGCCGCCTCAAGAGATTGAGGTGGTAATTGAAAAGGTCGAGATTGTTAAACTTGATGATGGACAGTGCGACCAAAAAATCCCAACTCTCGAAGAGTTAAAAACTCACTATCAAATAGGAGCCTTATAGTGGCACAACAAACAATAGCGGAATTACTCAATAGTTTTGCTGAATATCTCGGCACTCAAGACAAGGCAATTATTGCATTGATTGAGAAAAAGATTACACAGCTAAAATCTGACTTATTA
>QWCF01000376.1_pt1 | contig 25721 bp, 20 predicted proteins | sample 1972521 | NCBI WGS metagenome assembly QWCF01 (sample SAMN09866715, study PRJNA288562) | Human oral metagenome isolate term4_saliva, whole genome shotgun sequencing...
CCTCGTTTTTCCGTCAAAGCCTTATGATAAGATAATAGTAAAGGGATGCAAAGTAAAGATTTATGAATTGAAGGATCAAAAGTAATAAAAGAAAAAATATTAATTCTGTCTATTAATTATATGTAATCTTGTTAGAGATATATTTGTTGATATTAATGAACGGAATTTCAAGGTTTCTTTCTACGTAAAAAAGTAACTTTGCAAGTATAATTAAAATAATAGAACTACACAAACTAAAAATTTAAAGATTATGTCGAAAACCAATAAACTCGCACTACTGCCCGTAATGCTATGCTTCTTTGCGATGGGCTTTGTCGACTTGGTGGGTATTGCCTCCAATTATGTGAAGAACGACTTACAGCTGTCTGACTCCACAGCCAATGTCTTTCCGTCTCTTGTCTTCTTCTGGTTCCTCATCTTCTCAGTGCCGACGGGGATGTTGATGAACAAGATTGGGCGCAAGAAGACTGTTCTGCTCAGTCTCATCGTCACCTTGTTTTCATTGCTACTCCCCATCTTTGGCGAGTCATACGGGCTTATGCTCGTGTCATTCTCACTCCTTGGAATAGGCAATGCACTGATGCAAACCTCGTTGAATCCGCTTGTTTCTACCGTTATGAAGGGTGGGAACCTCGCTTCAACCCTCACCTTCGGACAGTTTGTAAAGGCTATCGCCTCTTTCATGGCACCCTATCTTGCCATGTGGGGAGCGCAAGCCTGCATCCCAGCCTTTGGTCTTGGATGGCGTGTCCTATTCCCTATTTATCTTGTAATAGGCGTTCTTACCACTCTCTTGCTCTTCTCAACTCCTATCAAGGAAGATCCTATTGAAGGTAAGGTAAGTTCTTTCATACAATGTTTAAGCCTATTGGGTAAACCAATCGTATTGCTTAGCTTCCTTGGAATCATGTGCCATGTAGGAATCGATGTAGGTACTAATACCACTGCACCAAAGATACTTATGGAGCGATTCAACATGACTCTGAATGATGCAGCATTTGCTACTTCACTCTACTTCATCTTTCGCACGCTTGGATGTCTTACTGGTTCATTCTTCTTGCGAGTAATGAATAATAAGCTGTTCTTCGCCATTTCGGTATTGATGATGGCTGCGGCTATGGTCTGGTTAGGCGTTGGAACACGTGTTGGAGCAGTATATGTAGCCATCGCACTTGTCGGTTATGGCAATAGCAATATATTCTCTATGGTATTCGCCAGAGCCCTTCAGAGTGTGCCTGACAAGCAGAACGAAGTAAGCGGACTGATGATAATGGGACTCTTTGGAGGTACGATCTTCCCGCTCTTCATGGGCTTTGCAAGCGATGCAATGGCGCAACAGCTCGGTGCTGTAATCGTCATGGCAGTGGGCGTACTCTACCTCTTTACTTATATACCAAGAATGAACAATAAATAATACGGATATGAAACAGTTAATTGTTGGCCTCGGAGAGGCATTATGGGATTGTCTTCCTGAAGGTAGAAAGTTGGGTGGTGCACCTGCAAACTTTGCTTATCATACAGGACAGTTTGGGCATGATTCGTTGGCTATTAGCGCTGTTGGTAATGACGCCTTAGGTAAGGAAACACTCGATGAGTTCGATAAAAAGGGTGTAAACTACCTTATGCCCGAGGTGGATTATCAGACAGGAACGGTGCAGGTGGAACTCGACAGTGAAGGTATACCTACTTATGACATTAAAGAAGGGGTAGCTTGGGACAACATTCCCTTTACGCCTGAGATAGAAGAAGCTGCCAAGAACTGTCGTGCAGTATGCTTTGGCTCACTCGCACAGCGCAGTAGTGTAAGTCGTCAGACGATACAGAAATTCCTTGAGACAACACCCAAAGACTGTCTAAAGATATTCGATATCAATCTTCGACAGAACTTCTATTCAAAGGAGGTCATCACGTCCTCGCTTCAACATGCTAATATTCTTAAGATTAATGATGAGGAACTTGTGACCATCGGTCGCCTCTTTGGCTATCCTGGTCTTGATATAGAGAACAAGTGTTGGCTCATCTTAGGGAAGTACAACCTCGATATGCTTGTGCTAACCTGCGGTGTTAATGGCTCTTATGTGTTTGCTCCAGGACACAAGTCGTTCTATGAGACGCCACAAGTAGAGGTTGCGGACACTGTTGGCGCTGGTGATTCCTTCACAGGGGCATTTACATCTGCCCTCCTTGCAGGTATGCCTATCACCGAAGCTCACAAGTTAGGTGTTGATTTCAGTGCGTATGTTTGCACACAGAATGGTGCTATGCCAAAGCTGCCAAAGGAGCTGTTGGATAGAATTAAGTAGGCTTGTCCTTGTCTCTAAACCCAACACTATTTCCGAGTGAGATAACGACTCTTTCTTGCGTTTACCTCGTTAGGTAATTTGATAAGGGTTTTCTGATTAAATAGTAAGTCCGAATTGATTGCGTGAAGTTTTACTTTTCTCGATTAATTCGGGCTTTTTTGTATGTTTGTCTTCCTACTATTTACGAGCAAATTATCCTGTTCTTTTCTATGTACTCCTCTTCTCTCCGAATTATTTTCATGAAAAAAAATATTTTTCTTCATGAAAAGAAATATTTCCGCTCACGTAAATAAATCTTTTTCTTCATGAAAATAATTCGGAGAGGGGCGTGAGTTGGTAGTGATAATCAACTTAAATAGAGTATAAAAGAGTTACTACAATTATTTTGAAAATGGCAGAGACAGGTGTTAAAGATAACGCAATAGAAAGTAAAAGATGTTTTTGTAGGCGCTTGTAGTTACTTTGTTTGATTTACCAAGTTAGTGTTTGTCAATTCGTTTTTTTTATGTAAGTTTGTATGCTCATTAGAGTTTTACAGAACCTAAGGCTAAGTATAAGGAAAAGAAAATACCTAAGTATAATATTAATTATGAGTCTGAATCTAACAAAAACATTTCTGCCTATAGCAATATTGGCTTGTGGACAAGCAGAAGCAGTGGCACAGAGAAAACAACAAAAGCCTAACATTATATATATTATGTGTGATGATATGGGCTATGGCGACCTTGGTTGCTATGGACAGAAGTATATCCTTACGCCGAATATCGACCGTATGGCAAAGGAAGGTATGCGCTTCACACAGGCTTATGCGGGTGCACCAGTGAGTGCTCCATCGCGTGCCTGCTTTATGACAGGACAACATTCTGGACATACGGAGGTGCGTGGAAATAAAGAGTATTGGGCTCCGAGCAAACCTATCTACTATGGAAAAAACCGCGATTTCAGCGTTGTTGGGCAACATCCTTACGACCCAGAACATGTTATCCTACCAGAGATAATGAAAGACAATGGCTATCGGACGGGTATGTTCGGTAAGTGGGCTGGTGGCTACGAGGGGTCGGTCTCTACGCCTGACAAGCGTGGGGTAGATGATTTCTATGGTTATATCTGTCAGTTCCAAGCCCATCTTTATTATCCTAACTTCCTCAATGAGTATAGTAGGGAGCGTGGTGATAGTGCGGTAAGACGTGTGGTGATGCAGAATAATATTGATTATCCGATGTTTGGCGACCAGTATGCACAGCGCAAAGACTACTCAGCCGACCTCATCCACCAGCACGCCTTGAACTGGCTGAAGCACCAACAAAAGGGTAAACCCTTCTTTGGTGTGTTCACTTATACGCTTCCTCATGCCGAGTTGACACAACCCAACGACTCGCTTGTGGCCTTTTATAAGAAGAAGTTCTTTGAGGATAAGACGTGGGGAGGGCAAGAAGGCTCACGTTATAACGCCGTCGAGCATACCCATGCGCAGTTTGCTGCGATGATAAGTCGCCTCGATGCGTATGTAGGAGAAATTCTTCGTACATTGGACGAACAGGGACTTGCCGACAACACACTCGTCATCTTCACCAGTGATAATGGTCCTCATGAGGAGGGTGGGGCTGACCCAGCCTTCTTCAATCGTGATGGGAAACTACGAGGACTTAAACGACAGTGTTACGAAGGAGGTATTCGCATTCCATTCATTGCCCGTTGGAAAGGACATATTAAGGAAGGAGTGACCAACGACTTGCCGTTTGCGTTCTACGACCTCATGCCTACCTTCTGTGATGTGGCCGGTGTACGCAATTTTCAAAAACGCTATACAAATAAGAAGAAGACTGTCGATTATTTCGATGGAATCTCTATTTATCCTACCTTGATGAGCGATGAAAAGGCACAAAAACAGCATACGCACCTCTATTGGGAGTTTGCTGAGACCAATCAGATAGGCGTGCGTATGGGAGATTGGAAGCTCATTGTTATCCGTGGTGTACCACATCTTTACAACCTTGCGACCGACCTTCACGAAGATAAAGACGTGGCACAAGCATATCCAGAGATAGTCGACGAGATGGTGAAGATTATCTATCAGGAGCATGTTGACAATCCGCTATTCCCAATAACAATGCCGATGAAAAGGGAGAAATAAGACAGATACAACTAAAAACCATTCTATATGAATCAGAACATCGCAAAGGTAATCTTGCCATTGGCGGCACTGTCGTGTGCCCAAGGCAGGATGCTTGCACAGGATACGGCACGTCCTAACATCCTTTACATTATGTGTGACGACCATGCTATGCAGGCTATCAGTGCATACGGTAGTCCTATTTCGAAGTTAGCACCAACCCCGAACATAGACCGTTTGGCAAAGCGAGGTATGCTCTTCCGCAACTGCTTTGTTGAAAACTCACTCTCAACGCCAAGTAGAGCTTGCCTGATGACAGGACTCTACAGCCATCAGAACGGACAAAGACAGTTGGCTGAGGGTATCGACACGACCAAGACTTTCTTCCCAGAGCTGCTGCAGAAAGCTGGTTACGAGACGGGTATCGTAGGCAAATGGCACATGATGTGTAGGCCGAAGGGCTTTGACTACTATCATATCCTTGATGGTCAGGGCAAATACTATAACCCAACTTTTTGCAAGACGGGTAACTATGGTAAGTATGAACAGGAGATGGGGTATGCCACTTCGCTGACGACAAAGCATGCGATAGAGTTCCTTGACAATCGTGAGAAGGACAAACCGTTCTGCTTGTTGGTGCATCATAAGGCCCCACATCGCAGCTGGTTTGCTGAACCAAAGCATATCGGGATGTATGATGGGGTAGACTTCCCACTGCCTAAAACCTTCTGGGACAATTATGATGACCGTGGGTCGGCAGCAAGAACACAGAAGATGAATATAGAGAAGGATATGGAGTTAATCTTAGACTTTAAGATACCAGAACTCCTCGATACGTCGGATGTGGAGAGTATGGCGTCATACGCTGGTCTGATGGGCGAACTTGGTCGTATGACAGCAGCGCAGAGAATGGCCTGGGATAAGTACTATATGCCAAGAAACCGCCGTTTCATCGAGGCAAAACTGTCGGGAAAAGAACTCGCTGTATGGAAGTATCAGAATTATATTCGTGACTATATGGCTGTCATAGCTTCGGTAGATGAGAGCGTTGGTCAGCTGTTAGATTATCTTAAGGCACATGATTTGGATAAGAATACGGTGGTTATCTATACCTCTGATCAGGGCTTTTATATGGGCGAACATGGATGGTTTGATAAGCGTTTCATGTATGAGGAGTCTTTACACACACCACTTATTATTAGTTATCCAGGTCATGTAAAAGAGGGAGTGGAGAACGCTGACATGGTACAGAACATCGACTTTGCTCCTACTTTCCTTGCTTTTGCAGGGGTGAAACAGCCTAAGGAGATGACTGGTAGACCACTGCAGCCGTTGCTTGCAGGCCAGAAACCAAAGGACTGGCGCAAGGACTTGTATTATCACTACTATGATTATCCTACTTATCATCTTGTTCGTAAACACGATGGTGTACGTAATGAGCGTTATAAACTTATCTATTTCTATGGAAAGGGTGGTATGCGTGCTGTGGAGGAGAATAAGTATCAGAAGATACCGGGTACGAGTGAGTATAATTGCTTGAAGTATTTGAATGCTACAAACTACTTCAATGACGACCCTGACGTGAGTTATTATGAACTTTACGACCTGCAGAGTGACCCCGATGAATTGCATAATATCTATGGTAAGAAAGGTACGGAGAAGGTCACAAAGCAGTTGATGAAACGGTTGAACGACTATCGTAAGGAGTTGAAAGTCGATGAATACTAAACTCCTGTATTGTAGATTATTTGGGACGTAAGGGACTTCACAAAAGGAGTCTTCCAACGATAACCATCGTGTTGGGATTTTATAATATGCGTGACAGATATTAGTATATCGAGCATCTATCCTATTCTGTAGGAAAAGATAGGGAAAGAAAAAGGGATACACAGGCTGTGTATCCCTTTGTTATAGCATAGGTAATCTGTTCAGATACCACAAAATAAAATAAAGTTTAACCCACTGAAGGGGAAGATTAGAACTTGCTTAGAAGCTCTTTAACCATGCCTTCAAGTCCATCATCATCTCCTCATGATAGCGGAAGCCTATCTTGCTGCCCCAACCATGACCACCACCAGGATAAACATGGAGTGAACCACGAACGTCGTTGCGGTATAACTCGGTGTAATAATTTACTCCATTAGCTGGTGGAACAGTGTCGTCGTCGTCGCTGAGGGCGATGAAAGCGCGTGGAGTAACACGACTTACGTTCAAGTCAGCACTGTATTTCTTCTCGTCACGCTTGCTTGGGTTCTTACCAAGAAAGTTCATACGACTTCTGTCATGTCCGTAACCTTCCATCATAGTGATGACTGGATAGAAGAGAATCTGAAAGTTTGGCTTAGCCTCACCTTGACTTCTTGTAGCAATGGTTGCGGCAAGGTGGCCTCCTGCAGAGAAGCCCATGATACCAACGTCGTTACGGTTAATCTTCCAACTTGTTGCATTCAAGCGTACAAGCTTCATAGCTTGTTCGGCATCAGAAACCGGTACCTCTGGCTGACCATGGGGCATACGATACTTCAATACGACGGCTGCAATACCCTGGTTCTGGAAGAATTCGCCCCAATCGTAGCCTTCTTTCTCCATTGAGAGGGTCTCGTAAGCACCACCAGGACAGATGACAATGGCACGGCCAGTAGCCTGTTTCTCAGCTGGAAGGAACACACGTACCTTTGCAGAGTCGCTTTCGTCACCGTTATTGTAGGGTGGCCTACCATTATAGAGTTTAATGTCAAAGACGCTCTGAGCAGACATTGTCATCGTAGCAGTAGTCAACCCAATTACGAGAAAAAGTTTTCTTAAATTCATTACTATACTCTGTTTATTTGTTTTGTTCGTTTATTCTCTCCCTTTCTATGCTGTTCTGCACGGTAGATGAGTTACAGCAAACAGCACGTTACAGTGAGTTGGAAGAGGAATAAAGCGTGTGATTTTGAACGTATAGATGCAAAGTTAACAAAAAGATACGATTTCAATAGTAGATGTTTAGAGTTTTTAGTATATTTGCAAGCAGAAATGATAAAAGGTGATAGGCGTAAACGAATTTTAAAGATTTCGTATTACTGTTAACAAATCCTTTTTGGCTCGTTGTTGAAAGAGTAACCTCAGTACATAAGAATAATATACAATCTCAATATGCACGTATTAGATAAGTTTCGATATTGCCCTGTTTGTGGAAGTAAACACTTTGTGGTACAGAATGAAAAAAGCAAACGTTGCGAGAGTTGTGGCTTTGAGTATTTCTTAAATCCAAGCTCTGCTGTTGCTGCGTTTATCCTCAATAAGGAGGGTGAACTGCTTGTAACACGTAGGAAATACGAGCCGGGTCGTGGCACGTTAGACCTTCCTGGTGGGTTCTGCGATATTGGTGAAACTATTGGCGAAGCATTGATACGTGAGGTGAAGGAGGAGACCAACCTCGATATTAAGGAGAAACACTACTTCTGTTCACTACCGAATAAGTATCGATACAGCGACTTTGATATCCCAACACTCGATGCCTTCTTTGTCTGTAAGGTGGTGGACGAGACGGCTCTTAAGGCTGCTGATGATGTGGAAGAGGCTATCTGGACGCCTTTGTCAGAGGTTCATACTGAGCAGTTTGGGCTCCGTTCTATCCGACAAGCACTCCATGATTTCCTGCAAAGAGAGCTCGAAAACTTAAAAAAGTAGAAATTTTGCCTATTATATAAGGTGTAAGCAAAAAGTTTAAGTACTTTTGCGTCCTTGAAAAAATGTACAAGATTGATTATGCCATTGATCTCGACACGTTAACTCCTGACTACGAAATCCCTGATGAGAAGAAGAAAGTGGTCAGTGAACTGAAGAAGAGTGCTAAAGCTGCTGAGAAGATTTGGCTGGCTTCCGATGAAGACCGCGAGGGAGAGGCTATCAGTTGGCACCTTTGCGAAGTATTGGGATTGGATGAGGATAAGACAAATCGTATTGTTTTTCATGAGATTACCAAGCCTGCTATATTAAAGGCTATCGAGACTCCGCGTCGTTTGGATATGAATCTTGTGAACGCACAACAGGCTCGCCGTGTGCTTGATCGCCTTGTTGGCTTCCGCCTTTCGCCTGTATTATGGCGCAAGGTTAAGCCTGCTTTGAGTGCAGGACGTGTTCAGAGTGTTGCTGTAAGACTGATAGTTGAACGCGAGCGTGAGATACAGAACTTTAATTCAGAGCCTTACTACCGTCTAAATGCGGTCTTTGCTGTTGAGGGCGAGGACGGCTCAAAGCATGAAGTGAAGGCCGAATTGAATAAAAGATTCAAGTCTCATGATGAGGCATTAGCGTTCCTAGAGCTGTGTAAGACATCGACTTTTAAGGTATCATCGATTGCGAAGAAGCCTTTGAAACGTACTCCTGCTCCTCCTTTTACTACCTCTACACTACAACAGGAAGCCGCAAGAAAGCTCGGTTTCACCGTTAGTCAGACGATGATGGTAGCCCAACGACTCTATGAGGCAGGTCGTATCACTTATATGCGTACCGATAGTGTGAATCTCTCAGCACTGGCTATTAACACCTGTAAAGAAGAGATTGAACGTCTCTATGGCGCAGACTATGGTAAAGTAAGGAAATATCAGACACATAGCAAAGGTGCTCAAGAAGCGCACGAGGCTATTCGTCCTACTTATATCGATAATGTTTCGATTGATGGAACCAGTCAGGAAAAGCGCTTGTATGACCTTATCTGGAAGCGTACCATTGCCTCTCAGATGGCTGATGCACAGATAGAGAAGACTACTGTCAACATTTCGCTCGAATCAGAAGAAGGCCAGAGTACCACTGATTTACAGTTCGTTGCCAATGGAGAGGTTGTTGCTTTTGAGGGTTTCTTAAAGGTATATCATGAGTCAACTGACGATGAAGAGAATAGCGAGGACTACTCTCATGCACTCCCTGTGATGCATGAAGGCGAAGCATTAGAGCGTCGTGAGATAACCTCAACAGAGCGTTACTCTCAAGGACCTAACCGTTATACTGAGGCAAGCCTTGTACGTAAACTGGAAGAGCTCGGTATCGGGCGCCCATCTACATACGCTCCAACCATCTCTACCATACAGCAACGTGAATATGTGCAGAAGGGCGATCGCAAGGGTGAAGAGCGTAAGTATGCTGTTGACTCATTGTTGGGCTTGAAGATAACGTCCAAGACTAAGAAGGAGATGGCAGGTGCTGATAAGGGTAAGTTAATCCCAACCGACATCGGTATTGTGGTCAATGACTTCCTTATGGAGAACTTCCCTGAGATCATGGACTATAACTTTACGGCTAAAGTAGAGCAGGAATTCGATAAGATAGCAGAGGGGAAAGCAGAGTGGAATAAGGAGATGAAGACCTTCTATCAAGGCTTTGAGCCAGAGGTGGAGAAGGTTATGAATGCCCGCTCTGAGCATAAGGCTGGTGAAAGAGAACTGGGTGTTGACCCTAAGTCAGGCAAGCCTGTGTTTGTTAAGATTGGTCGATTTGGCCCTGTGGTACAGATTGGTAGTGCCGATGATGATGACAAACCACGTTTCTCTCAACTCCCTTCTGATAAGAGTATGGAGACGATTACACTTGATGAGGCTTTGGAGTTGTTTAAGTTACCACGTAACCTTGGTCAGTTTGAAGGGACAGATGTCGTGATTGGTGCTGGTCGTTTTGGACCATACGTACTGCATGATAAGAAGTACACCTCGCTTCCTAAGGAGGAAGACCCACTCACGATTAGTCTCGATGCTGCTATCAACCTTATCCAAAAGAAACGTCTGCAGGATGCACAACGTCACTTAAAGACTTTTGAGGAAGACGCTAAGATGGAGGTGATGAATGGTCGCTATGGTCCTTATATTGCGTATGATGGTAAGAACTACCGCATGCCTAAGGCGCTTCATGATAAGGCTGCAGAACTTACATACGACCAGTGTATGGATATCGTAAGGAATGCGCCGGAGCCTAAACGTAAGAAGTAAAGGGCTTTATGCTCACCAATTAGAGGAAGGAGGGTGTCCACCTTGTGGCTTAATCATCGTTAACTATAAGGTGGATAATAGATAAAACGTGAGTATGACAGCACATACAAAGGATTACAAGCCACTCCGCATTATCCTAATAGGATATATGGGAGCTGGGAAGACGACCGTCGGTAGGGCTTTATCAAAGGAATTGAATATACCTTTCTACGACTTAGATTGGTATATCTCTAACCGTATGCGCAAGACGGTAAAGCAGCTCTTTGATGAGAAGGGCGAGGATGGCTTTCGTCTTATTGAGCGGGCTATGCTCCACGAAGTGGCCGAGTTTGAGAATGTTATCATCTCTTGTGGCGGTGGAACTCCTTGTTTCTATGATAATATGGAATATATGAACGAACAGGGCGAAACCGTCTATTTGAGGGCGGAGACAGATGTTCTTCATAAGCACCTACTGATGGGAAAGTCTGTCCGACCGCTTCTACTCAATAAAACAGAGGATGAAATCAACCAGTTTATAGCTGAGCATCTGGCCGAGCGGGAGGTTTTCTACACAAAAGCAAAGCATATCCTTGACGTGAGTCTGATGGATAGTTACGATAAGATACACGTCTCGGTTAGTCAGCTTTGTAAGCTTCTAAAGTTGGAAAAGGCTGATAATCAGTAGTAGGATGGCTGATACTCATTAATAAAACGTAAGTTTTTCAAGACAAGCAATTGATTAAATCAAGATTACATATAGGGATAGAAGAATAGAAATGAAAAAGTGGACGATTGAAGATTCTCAAGAGTTGTACAACATCTCAGGGTGGGGTACATCTTACTTTGGTATTAACGACGCAGGTGATGTGTACGTAACGCCTTGTAAGGACAATACACAAATTGACTTACGTGACGTTATGGACGAGCTTGCCCTGCGTGATGTGACACCTCCAGTGTTGCTTCGTTTCCCCGACATCCTCGATAATCGTATCGAGAAAACATCCTCTTGTTTTGAGAAGGCAAGGAAGGAATACGACTTCAAAGGCGAGAACTTCATCATCTATCCTATCAAGGTCAACCAGATGCAACCTGTGGTTGAGGAGATTATCTCCCACGGACGTAAGTTTAACTTGGGTTTGGAAGCTGGTTCTAAGCCTGAGTTACATGCGGTGATAGCCGTACAGTGCCAGAGTGACTCGCTCATTGTCTGCAATGGATATAAGGATCAGAGCTATATCGAATTAGCCTTGTTGGCCCAAAAGATGGGTAAGCGTATCTTTATTGTAGTGGAGAAACTGAATGAGATAGAGCTTATTGCACGTGCAGCAAAGAAGCTGAACGTTAAGCCAAACCTTGGTATTCGTATCAAACTGGCGTCCAGTGGCTCTGGTAAATGGGCTGATAGTGGTGGCGACGCATCTAAGTTTGGCCTTACTTCCTCTGAACTTCTGCAGGCGTTAGAGACGCTTGATAGTAAGGGGTTGCACGATTGTTTGCATCTTATCCACTTCCATATCGGTTCGCAAATAACGAAGATTCGTCGTATTCAGACAGCTCTCAATGAGGCAGCACAGTATTATGTGAATCTAAGAAAGATGGGGTATAACGTTGACTTCGTCGATTGTGGCGGTGGTTTAGGCGTCGACTACGATGGTACTCGTTCTGCAAGTAGCGAGAGTTCTGTCAACTATAGTATTCAAGAGTACGTCAACGACTGTGTCTACACCTTTGTGGATGCAGCCAATAAGAACAATATTCCACATCCAAATATTATCACTGAGAGTGGTAGAAGTCTTTCTGCTCACCATTCTGTCCTCGTGATTGATGTGCTTGAAACTGCCTCTCTGCCAGAGATGTCAGAAGATTTTGAGGCCAAGGATACCGACCATCAGTTGGTGAAAGACCTCTATGATATATGGGATAACCTTGATTCTCGTAATATGTTGGAGGATTGGCACGATGCCGAACAGATACGTGAGGAGGCGTTAGAGCTGTTCTCTCACGGCTTGGTCGACCTCAAGACGCGTGCAGAGATTGAAGCGATGTATTGGAGCGTATGCCATGAAATCAACAATCTGGCAAAGAATATGAAGCATGTACCAGACGAGTTGCGTAATATGGATAAGCTTCTTGCCGACAAATACTTCTGTAACTTCTCGCTCTTCCAGTCTCTTCCAGATAGCTGGGCGATTGACCAACTCTTCCCTGTAATGCCTATCCAACGACTGAATGAGCGTCCTTCGCGCAATGCAACCTTACAGGATATCACCTGCGATAGCGATGGTAAGATTTCAAACTTCGTCGCTATGGGGCGTAGCAGTCATGTTCTTCCTATCCACCCCTTAAAGAAGAACGAGCCTTATTACCTCGGTGTCTTCCTCGTTGGAGCCTATCAAGAGATATTAGGCGACATGCATAATCTCTTTGGAGATACCAATGCAGTGCATGTTTCAGTAAAGGATGGCAGCTATCATATCGATCAGATCTTCGATGGAGAGACGGTTGAAGAGGTATTGGAGTATGTTCAGTACAATCCTAAGAAGCTTGTTCGTCAACTTGAAATATGGGTGACAAAGAGCGTAAAGCAAGGTAAGATATCACTTGAAGAGGGTAAAGAGTTCTTGAGTAACTATCGCAGTGGACTCTACGGCTACACCTATTTGGAGTAGAAATTTATTCCCCTTCTGTGTCAATAGTAGTCTGTTGATAGAGAAGGGGAATTTCTTTGACGGGGTGTAAGGTATGTCCAGCGGTCTAAGGTCACATGAGAAGCGGTTGAGAATACGCCTAATACATCCCCAAGTCAAGGATAGAGAGAGTATAAAAGAGCTTGTTTTTATGAGTCATTAAGTAGTTCTATTATATAGTAGAACTCCTTCTATTGAAATAGAAAGCCTCCCCTTGCGAATTTATTTTCATGAAAAAAAATATTTATTATCATGAAGAAAAATATTTTTTATCGTGAAAAAAAATATTTCTCCTCGTGAAGATAATTCGGAGTTGAGGAACTTCTTACAGAGTAAAAATCAAGTTCAATAGCTGTATAAAGCAGCGTAATGATAATAGTTAACATCTTAATGAAAGTTAAATAACGGCATTTTTGCCCCCAAGCATGTAACTTTCCCCCATAGTTAAACGTCATTTAAGCAGAGAGAAGATGAAGAAAGTCAGTTTCCGTAACGATGTGTTGCCGTTGAAGAACGAGCTTTTTCGACTTGCACTCCGTATCACGCTCAACAGAGCTGAGGCTGAGGACATCGTTCAGGACACACTGATAAAGGTTTGGAACCGCCGATTTGAGTGGGAGAACATCGAGTCCATCGAAGCATTCAGCCTCACTGTATGTCGGAATCTGTCGCTCGATCGCATCAAGAAAAAGGAGAACACGAATGATTCCTTAGAAGATGTGAAGATAGCGGAGCCTCTTTCCTCATCTAATCCACAAGACCGTATGATCGCAGAGGACAAGTTTAATCTTGTAAAACAGATTATCGATGGCCTTCCAGAGAAGCAACGAAGCTGCATACAGCTAAGAGATTTTGAAGGAAAGACGTACAAAGAGATTGCTGAAATACTCGAGATCGCTGAAGAACAAGTAAAGGTTAACATCTTCAGAGCACGCCAGACGGTCAAACAAAGGTATTTGAAATTAGATAATTATGGATTATAAGTACATCGAACAACTATTAGAACGTTACTGGAAATGTGAGACTTCGCTCCAAGAAGAGGAAATCTTGCGTATGTTCTTCTCCCAGGAGGACATCCCAGCTACGCTGCTACCTTATCGTGACCTGTTCGTTTATGAACAGAGCGAGAAGGAGATAGATGTCTTGGGCGATGACTTTGACCAAAGAGTCCTTGGACAAATACAGGAGGACGAACCAGTAAGAGCACGCGTGATAACCATGCGTCATCGGCTTATGCCACTCTTTAAGGCTGCTGCTGTGGTTGCTATCTTCCTCACGTTAGGCAATGCCATGCAGGTTGCTGTGTCTGATGAGGATGCTCATCAGGTAAAGACAAGTGGTGCGTCTATCGATAAACCGCAGGAAGGACTATCAGTTGCTAAGGCCGACTCAGTGCTGAGTGATACCCTTCAACATAAGATACAGCCCCCTGTGTCAACGATTACAAAGTAGACAATTTCTATGCTTTCTCTATATAAATAATCATTTTAAGTAAAACAACTCGAGGCTGAGAAGTCTCAATTCTCTCAAATTTTTCATAACATACTAACGTAGAAGAGCCGATACTCATTGCGAGTGTCGGCTCTTCTCTCTTTTGTTCTTGGTGCTTAAAGGGTAGGGCTTAGGCCTTTGAATACTTATCTTTTAATGTCTCTAAGGCATAAGCTCTGTACTGACAGACGCAAGCTAAGTTGGTAAAGTTCAGTGCCTAACGGCCTTATAACAATGGTCAAGGGTGAAAGGTAGCTTCTCAAAGTAGCATGATAAGACACTACTAAACAAAAAAACGCCGAGACTCTCAACGAGCTTCGGCGCTATCAGTATGTTTAACTAAGAAATCTTTTCTCAATGAAAGGGAACCTCACGGTTGCCTTTGTCATCCAGATTAATCGTTAAACTTTTACCTTAATAAAATAACTAAAAACCTAAATCTATTACTACTAACCTAAACAATCTATTAACCTTTTGACGATGCAAAGGTAGAAGGTTTTCGTCTTCTGTGCAACTGTTCGATGGTCTTTTATATTAAAAACAACCTTTTCTTGATTCATATCAACTCTTTGTGTGCGCAAACAATCAATATTTAGCTACTTTTCTTGGCTTTTTCTCGGTTTTCTTGTAACTTTGCTGCAAAGGAAAAGTTAATGAGAATTCTGATTGTAAATACCAGTGAGAAAACGGGTGGGGCTGCTGTTGCAGCCAACCGACTCAAAGATGCTCTGAATAACAACGGAGTTAAGGCAAAGATGTTAGTACGAGATAAACTGACAGATGACATCACTGTGGTCAGTCTTGGGCATGAATGGCGTAACCAATGGAACTTGTTATGGGAGCGTTTCTGCGTATATTGGAACCTTAACTTCTCTCGGAACCATCTCTTTGAGATAGACTTAGCAAACACCGGAACGGACATTACGAAGCTACGTGAGTTTAAGGAGGCTGACATCATACACTTGTCTTGGATTAATCAGGGCATGCTCTCGCTGAAAGGTATCCGTAAGATTCTTGATAGTGGGAAGCCTGTCGTGTGGACAATGCATGATATTTGGCCCGCAACAGGCATTTGTCACATTACATTAAACTGTCTGCGCTATCAGTCAGCATGTGGTAATTGCCGCTTGTTACCCAATGGTGGCTCTACAAACGACCTATCTCATCGGGTCTTAGAACGTAAGAAGAGGATGCTTGAAGGTCGTAATGTCATGTTTGTTACATGTAGCAAGTGGCTTGAGAAAGAGGCACGCAAGAGTGCTATCCTCGCTGGTCAACAGGTGCGTTCTATCCCTAATCCCATTGATACACACGTTTTCCATCCAGCCGATAGCAAGCAGGCTCGTATCAAGACAGGGCTCCCCTTGAATAAGAAGATTATCCTTTTCGCCTCACAACGAGTAACGAATGTGAATAAGGGTATCTCTTTTCTTGTCGAAGCATGCCACCAATTGGCTACGAAATACCCAGAGATGGTGGACAACACTGCCGTGGCCATACTCGGAGGACATGCAGAGGATTTAAGAGAAGAGTTCGACTTCGAGGTCTGTGAGTTGGGTTATGTCAATGACACCCAACAGATAGTTGATGTCTATAATGCTTGTGATGTGTTTGTCTTACCATCCTTGTCAGAGAACCTCCCTAATACTATTATGGAGGCAATGGCATGTGGTGTACCTTCGATAGGGTTTAAGGTTGGAGGCATACCAGAGATGATAGACCATCGAGTGAATGGTTATGTCGCTGCAGAACGTAGTGCAGACGACCTCGCAAGGGGTATCCGTTGGATACTTGACGAGGCTGATTATGCAGCTCTTTCAGAGGCTTCAGTGGGGAAAGTTCTGCGTTGTTATTCGCAGAGAAGTGTAGCTATGCGATATCTTGAAGTATATAATGAGGCGCTTGCCTATAAGAATTTCCGATTATGATCACATTTTCTATAGTCACAATAACCTATAATGCGGCCTCTGTTCTGGCACCGACACTTGACAGCGTGCTCATGCAGAACTATCCACACGTGGAACATATCATCATTGATGGAGCGTCAACAGACGACACTGTTGCCATTGCTAAGGCTTATCAGCAGCGTTCTGATGAGGCTGAGAATGAGCATATCGTACGCATACAAAGCGAACCTGACGATGGACTCTACGACGCTATGAACAAGGGACTACAGCAGGCAACAGGCGATTATATTGTCTTTCTGAATGCTGGCGACCGTTTCCCAAAGGCTGACACATTAGACAAAGTGGTACTTGCTGCGGTTGTTGGTGATGGAGAGGAGCATCCCGCTGTCCTTTATGGTGATACTGACATCATTGATGAGAAGGGTAATTTTCTTTGTCATCGTAGGCTTAGTCCGTCCGAGAGGCTTACGTGGCGTTCGTTCCGTTATGGTATGTTGGTTTGCCATCAGGCGTTTTATGCTCGTTTGGATATAGCTCGCTCGTTACTCTTTGATACCAGTTATCGTTATTCAGCAGACGTTGATTGGTGCATCCGGGTCATGAAGGAGGGCGAACGTCAGCATCTCCTCTTGCGCAATATACATGCTGTAGTGGCCGATTATGTGCAGGAAGGGCAGACAACTCTTCATCATAAAGAGTCGCTTCGAGAGCGTTTTCATGTGATGTGTAAGCACTATGGCTTGATACAGACACTTTTCCTACATGCTTGGTTTGTAGTGCGAAGTGTCATAAAATAGGATAAACAGGGTGGCTTAAAGGCCCTTAATACGTCCTATTGATTGTTAAGGGCTACAATTTCCATGCTGTTCCTTCGTTTTATACACAGATTGTATTTATTGAGAGGATAGGCCGAAGAAGGACTTTGAGCGTCCCTCTCAACGACTAAAACTTACGATTATGGAAAGAATTAGGATTAAGATGTTAGTTGCTCTGTTGTTTTTATGCCTCTCAGCGACGGCTCAGACAGAGTATAGTGGTATTGCTGGAGCCTCTCCAAGGTTGGTGAGAGCAGCGAAGCAGGCTGCTAATAAGCAGGCTAATCATAGTAGTAAGCCAGCTACTACGGCTACCGCTTCGAAGCCTAAGACGGCAAATGAGGGTAAAGTGAATAGTAAGAACGATAACTATGCACCGCAGTCTAATAACAACGAGGGCGGTGAAACAGAGGTGAAAGAGGGTTTTAAGACACTCTCACGTGGCGTGGGTAAGGTCTTTAAACGGGAAGCTAAGTCAGTAGGAGAAGTAACTCGTAGGATTGGCAATGGCAGTAAGAAGTTCTTTAAGAAGCTTGGTAAAGACATCTCAGACTCCTTTAAGCCAGACTCAACAACGACCAAGTAGTTGTCATCTCATACTTTGTATAACGTGTTCCAAGGCTAAAATCATATATTATGGATAGTCTTGTAACACGTTTTTTTATGTCTATACGGTATGATTAACAGCCCTTTGCGCATGTTAATCATGGTGTTCTCGACCCATAAAAACGTCCTTTACAATTCTTTTTTACCCTTCTTAGCAGTTGTTCGGAGGTTTCGGACAAGTCGTCCGGAGGCTTTGTGCACTTTGTCCGGACGCTTCGGACAAGTTGTCCGGAGACCTCGGACACTTTGTCCGGAGGCTCCGGACAGGTAGAGTAGAGCCTTCTGTCGACTGTAATCTATGGTAGGATTGGCTCGAAATCAGTTGTTATTAGAAAAGAGAGCAGGCTCGAATAGATTGAAAAGAGCCTTATAAGTAATCTGTAAAGTTTTGTCATTAGTAAATAATTAGCTACCTTTGTTGTCCGAAACAAGATTATTATGAATACCATAGTACCCTTTAGTCATCCCATGTATATCATGCTTAAGCCTGCTGGCTCGCTTTGTAACCTGCGGTGTAAGTACTGTTATTACTTGGAGAAGAGTAAGCTATATGACGATAATAAGAACCATGTGATAACTGATGCATTGCTTGAGAAATTCATTAAAGAATACATCGAGGCACAGACAACACCACAAGTTCTCTTCACATGGCATGGTGGTGAGACCCTTATGCGGCCTATCTCTTTCTATCGTCGAGCCTTAGAACTGCAGCGATATTACGCTCGTGGGCGTCAGATAGACAATAGTATTCAGACGAATGGCATACTCTTAAACGACGAGTGGTGCCGCTTCTTCAAGGAAAACAACTTCCTTGTCGGGGTCTCAATAGATGGTCCACAGGAGTTCCATGACGAGTATAGGCGTACAGCAACGGGCAAACCGTCCTTTAGACAAGTGATGAAAGGTATCGACTTATTAAATAAGTACGGTGTAGAATGGAATGCGCTTGCTGTAGTCAATGACTTTAATGCAGACTATCCGTTGGATTTCTATCACTTTTTCAAGGATATTGATTGTCGTTATATACAGTTTACACCTATCGTAGAGCGTATTGTTAAGCGTACGGACGGGCTGACCTTAGCCCCTGGAATGCAGGAAGGAGGCGAGCTAACAGACTTCTCTGTAACGGCCGAACAATGGGGCTCTTTCCTCTGTACCATCTTCGATGAGTGGGTACATCACGATGTTGGCGAGTATTACATACAGCTCTTCGATGCCACACTGGCTAATTGGGTTGGGGTCGCACCAGGTATCTGTACGATGGCAAAAGAGTGTGGTCATGCTGGTGTAATGGAGTATAATGGTGACGTCTACTCGTGCGATCACTTCGTTTACCCAGAACATAAACTTGGGAACTTGACGTATAAAACCATCTATGAGATGATGAACAGCAATCGACAAAAGGAGTTCTCAAAGATGAAGTATAGGTTACTTCCTCAGCAGTGTAAGGAGTGTAAGTATCAGTTTGCATGTCATGGAGAGTGCCCTAAGAACCGTTTTATACGTGATAAGTACGGCAACACGGGCCTTAACTACCTCTGTAAAGGGTATTATCAGTTCTTCGAGCATGTAGCACCTTACATGGACTTTATGAAAAACGAGCTTGAGAACCAACGTCCACCAGCCAATGTAATGAATCAAGTGTTCGGTAAGTAGCTACTTTCTGAGCTTATGAGAGATGAATGTTTGCTTACTTCAGTCTTTGAGTTAAAGGTAGGTAAGGTATATAAACAGCAACAGCTCCGATAGACAATGTCCATCGGAGCTGTTTGTATAAGGTGTGGAGTGTTTACTTCGTAATCGATAGTAGTTGTCCTTCCGAGACTCTTGTAAATCTACCTAAGCGGTTCTGACGACACAACTGTTCGATACTGATACCATGTTGTTTGGCTATTGTCTCTAACGTTTCACCGTTGAGAACCTTGTGATAGAATATCTTTCCGTTATCAGATGTAGGCTCTGTACGTGGTGTATGATTAGAGAAATCTGTGTTGTAAGTCCTCTCTTGACGTGAACTATAGCTCTGACCGCCTTTCCCCTGAATGTTTTCACGAGAGTAGCCGAGGCTTGATGATGTACCACGAGCAGCCGTTGCACGTTCTGACTCTTGTGCCACTGTATTGCGATGGAATACGTAGTAGTCGCCTGTTACGTCCTGATTAGCAAAGTCAAAGAAGAGTGCTGGATTTAAGGCAACACCTGCCAAGCGTGTCTCAAAGTGTAGGTGAGAACCTGTTGAACGACCCGTATTACCACCTAAGCCGATAGGTTGGCCTGCACGAACAGTCTGGTTAGGAGATACGATTTGCTTAGAGAGGTGACCATAGATGGTTTCAAGACCATTATTATGGCGTATAACAACATACTTACCATATCCGTTAGCATCGTATTTCACTACACGAACCTTACCAGAAAAGGCTGCGCGAATAGTATCACCGATATATACCTTGATATCTAATCCTTGGTGGCGACGACCCCAGCGGCGGCCGAAGTTACTTGTGATAACACGACTTGGAGTAGGCATGTGGAAGCCACGTAAGTCTATCTTATAGACATCAGGGAGGTTACCTCCACGATGTGCATAGTTGTTATTCCAATCGTTGTAGAGTTCTGATGATGGTTCTTCAATCTCTTCAGCTTCGCGAAGACGGTTGATGACCATTGTGTCTAATGCTTTTGCACGGCGGTCGATAGGTGCCTGACGGGCAAGTAGGTCTTGGGCGTTTGCTGAGTTTGCTGTCAAAGTTAAGAGTGTTGTTAGTGCGAAAGTCCTAACTATTTTCTTAAAAGTCATAATCAAGTTATTTTATTTCTATACTCGGATGCCTTGCGGCACGGGACAGATTTTCATATCCCTTTCTATCGGTAAAGTCATTGAAGGACCTTAACAAGAAGGTAGCTTTTTACCGAAAGACTTCGCAAAGATAACGAAAAAATATAGAATAAATTGCAGTTTGCCCATTTTTTTAGCCTGTTTAACAAAGGAATACTACGTATTTTTGCCTGTACATGATTTATGTCAAGTCGCTAAAACAGGGCATTTGAGGCCTATTCGGGGGTGTTATTTTTTATGAAATAGCGGCCCAGTTAATATTAGACTTTCTTAACGCTTTGAGCCTCTCCCATAGTAGGTTATACTCTATCTTTTGGCAGGTTGGGTCGTCATCAATAATCTTCTGTGCTTCTTCTCTTGCCATTTGTACAATCTGACCATCACGAGCTATGTCGGCAATCTTGAGGTCGAAGGCGATACCACTTTGTTGTGTACCCTCCAAATCACCTGGTCCACGTAGCTTGAGGTCGGCCTCTGCTATCTCAAAACCATCATTTGTATCACACATAATATCAATGCGTTTTCGTGTCTCCTTGGTGAGCTTGTGGTTTGTGACAAGTATGCAATAGCTTTGGTCGGCCCCACGACCAACGCGGCCACGCAACTGATGGAGCTGAGACAGGCCGAAACGCTGGGCATCAAGGATAACCATAACACTTGCATTGGGCACGTTTACACCTACTTCTATCACTGTTGTAGCAACGAGAATCTGCGTTTGTCCACTGACAAACTTCTGCATCTCCACCTCTTTCTCCTTGTCTTTCATCTTTCCATGAATCTTACTTAGCTCGAACTCAGGGAAGACGTTGCGCATAAACTCAAATCCGTCTTCAAGGTTCTTGAGGTCCATTCGCTCGCTTTCTTTGATGAGTGGATAGACAATATAGACTTGTCGGCCCAGCTGTATCTGCTGTCTTATACCGCTATAAAGGCTTGCCATCTGGTCATCATACTTGTGGATCGTTTGTATAGGTTTACGTCCTGGTGGCAACTCGTCGATGATTGAGACGTCAAGGTCGCCATAGATTGTCATTGCAAGGGTACGGGGTATAGGCGTGGCAGTCATGACCAACACATGAGGAGGGTTCTCACTCTTGCTCCATAGCTTAGCTCGTTGCTCCACTCCAAAGCGGTGCTGTTCGTCAACGACAGCCATTCCAAGGTGGTGGAATTGCACTTTATCCTCAATGATAGCGTGTGTTCCTACGATAATATTTATTGATCCGTCCAAGAGACCATCCAATACTTCCTTCCGCTTCTTACCCTTCACGATACCTGTCAGCAGTTCTATGCGGAGGTTCATACCTTTAAGAAACTCCTTGATAGTCTGTAGGTGTTGCTCTGCCAGTATCTCCGTAGGGGCCATCATACATGCCTGATAACCGTTGTCAATGGCTATCAGCATAGACATCAGGGCAACGAGCGTCTTTCCAGAGCCTACATCACCTTGCAACAGACGGTTCATCTGTCGCCCACTTGCCATGTCTGCGCGTATCTCATGCATCACTCTCTTCTGTGCACCAGTAAGTTCAAAGGGCAGGTTATGGGTGTAGAACCAATTAAACTGTGCTCCAATGCGATTGAAGATATAGCCTCGGTACTTGCGTCGATGGTCGCTGGCATAACGGAGGATATTCAGTTGTACGTAGAAAAGCTCTTCGAACTTCAAGCGAACACGGGCACGCTGGGTGTCATCAACCGACTTTGGGTAATGAATCTTGCGCATGGCAGCATCTCGAGAGATAAGATGTAGATGCGAGGTGATGAAGGGTGGGAGTGTCTCATCTAATGGTTCTGTGAGCTTACTGATAAGCATCTTCGTCATTCTCTCTACTGCACGTGAGGTGATACCAGCCTTCTTCATTCTCTCTGTTGTGATGTAGAAAGGTTGTAAACCCATGTCGTTGAGTTGCAGCTGACCCGCATCATCGATGTCAGGGTGCGTGAATTGGAACCTACCATTGAAGTAGTTAGGCTTCCCAAAGATGATGTACTCTTTGTTTATTTGATAGTTTTGATAGATATATTTCGTACCGTTAAACCACACAATATCAACTACTCCATGGCCATCAGTGACGTGTGCAACGATTCGTTTCTTACGTTTCCCCATCTCAACCTCTTCGTAACTAAGGATCTTCCCTTTGATTTGTACGAATGGCATATCCTGTGAAAGCTCTGATATAAGATAAAGTTTTGTACGGTCAACATATTTGTATGGGAAGTATTCTAACAAATCTCTATAGGTATGAATACCAAGTTCTTTGCCCAGAATCTCCTTTCGGTGCGGTCCTACACCGGGTAAATACATTATGTCTTGCGATAGTATATCCATTCGTTTTACTCTGAATTGGGGAATTAGAATCCGTGTTTAGGATTCTTGATGTTTGTTTTTTCTATAGCAACCAACAATGGGTAAACTTATTAATCGGCCTCTCTGCAGAGGGATAAAGTCTTCTCTTTGGGTAGCGAGATGAGTGAATAAAATCGTTGTTCAGTCCTGGTTTTTATATAGTCCTTTGCTTGCTGCGATTTTTTTTCATGACAAGAAATATTTTTTTTCATGAAAATAATTTCTTTTTTTCATGAAGATAATTCGGTGATAGGACCTTTCACACTTCTTACTCCCATATCCCTTGTCCTTTTATAATACTGTCTATCAGGATAAAACATCCTTCTTACGCCTCCACCCACTTGTCTTTTTCGTCCGTTAGTAGCCACTCTTCAATTTCTATCCGAGGTTATGAACATAGTATAACGCCTACAGCTCTAAAAGAACCTCAGCCACTTTCAAGTCGAACGGAGTAGTTATTTTAATGTTCTCACGATTGCCTTCCACCATTGTCACCACTTGTCCGAGTCGTTCGACAACGCTCGCATCATCGGTAAAATCGGTACTTTCTTCTTGTTCGTATGCTTTTTTGATAAGTTGGATATCAAAGACCTGTGGCGTCTGTACGGCTTTGTAGTCGCTACGCAGTACGTTTCTTCCACTTTGAGAGTTACCGATAAAACGCAAGGTGTCCGTAACGGGCAGCACTGGGATAACCGCTTTGGCTGTCTCTGCAGTATCGAAGCAGCGTGAGATGGTATCACAGGAGACGAAAGGACGCACTCCATCATGGATGGCAACAAGGCCTACAGCATCGGTAGGAATCATTGATATGCCGTTCTTACACGACTGAAAGCGACTTGCACCACCATCGGCCAACTGATAGTCCTCGTCGAAATGATACTGTTCACATAGTTCCTTCCAATACGCTTGTTGCTCCTTCGGTAGGACAAGGATAACTTTCAAAGCCTTATCGTAGGCATGAAAGCGGCTAATGGTGTGCATGAGGACAGGCTTTCCACCCACAGGAAGAAACTGTTTAGGGATGTCTGCCCCCATTCGCAAACCCTTTCCGCCAGCGACAATGATGGCATATTTTGACGTAATATGAGCCACTGTTCTACGCTATAAATATGATTTATGAATTAAGAAGACGGTCGTAAATCATACCCTTCTTTATCTCTTCCACCTTCTCAGCAGGTAGGAAATAGCTTAGAAGTTTATATCCGTAAGGGAAGGAAGCGGCAGGACCTGCGCCAGTTGTTACGTTTCCGTCCTCCTGAACAAGTGCTCCTGTGTACTCAGCGTCCTCACCTAAGTAGCTTTCCATACCTGGATAGATGGTTGCCTTCTTACCTTTTAACAAGCCAACAGACGCTAACACCAATGGAGCAGCACAGATAGCAGCAACGCGCTTACCCTTCTCAAACTGCTCTTTGAGGGCATTGCGCACGCCTTCGTGCTCGTTCAAGTTCTTTGAACCAGGCATACCGCCAGGCAACATCAGTAAGTCTGCATCCGAGAAGTCGGTTATGCTCTCGAAAAGGAGGTCGGCCTTAACGACGACACCATGTGAAGATTCAACGAGATTACTGCCTGTCACACTAACCATCTTAACCTCTATGCCCCCACGACGTAGGATGTCAACAGGCGCTAAAGCCTCTACTTCTTCGAAACCATTAGCCAGAAACTCATATACCTTAGCCATAATTATTTTGTTTTTAAGTAATAAATCCAATTAAAATCTTTACTTTTGCAAATGAATAGTGTCTGCAAATATACTAAATAATCATGGTATTGTGTGGCTTGTAAGACTAAAAGAATTAAAAAAGATACCGTTTTATGGCAGAAAGGAAACTTAGTTTTGCTGTCTTCGGCAATGCTTCCAAGGCTTTTGACTCGCATCAGATAACTGAAATCTTAGGTTATCTGGGGGCGCATGAGGCTGATGTATATATTGAACAGAACTTTTATAATAGCCTACAAAAGGAGCTTAAGAAATCGATTTCTATAGCGGGAGTATTCGAGGGGGTGAACTTCGATGTCGATTTTGTCATCTCCTTAGGTGGCGATGGTACTTTTCTGAAGGCAGCAAGTAAGGTTGGTCCCAAGCAAATACCTATCATAGGCGTGAATATGGGACGGTTAGGTTTCCTCGCAAATGTTGCTCCAGAAGAAATTAAAGACGTACTTGATAATGTCTTTGAAGGAAGATATGAGATCGAGGAGCGTGCTGTTATCCAACTTGAAGCAGACGGAAAGGCCCTTGAGAACTGCCCTTTTGCCTTGAATGATATTGCGATTTTGAAACGTGATAATGCTGCGATGATATCGATTAAGGCAAGTGTTAATGGCGAATACTTAGTAACTTATTTAGCTGACGGACTCGTTATCAGTACGCCGACAGGCTCAACAGCTTACTCATTGTCGGTTGGTGGTCCGATTATCGTACCTCAATCGGGTATTTTAAGCATAACTCCCGTTGCACCACATAGTCTGAATATTCGTCCAATCGTTATCAGTGATGAGGCTGAAATAAAGTTGGAAGTAAAGAGCCGAAGCCACAACTTCCTTGCAGCTGTGGACGGACGGTCAGAGAAACTCAGTGAGGGAGTAACGCTAACGATAAAGAAGGCACCGCATAAGGTGCGTATCGTGAAGGTCTATGGGCAGCGTTTCTTCTCAACAC
>QWCF01000231.1_pt1 | contig 25373 bp, 19 predicted proteins | sample 1972521 | NCBI WGS metagenome assembly QWCF01 (sample SAMN09866715, study PRJNA288562) | Human oral metagenome isolate term4_saliva, whole genome shotgun sequencing...
TTATGTAGTTAGTTAAATAATTTATATATTATACAAGGTAAAATAATAGTAAAGCCCGCTAACTGCGGGCCTTCTTAGCTGCTATTAAGATTTATATGCAGTAAATAATACAACAAAACACGTTTTTATATTTTGAGCAGCCAATGGGCGAGAAATTAATACCGTTGGGCGAACTGTGTTCAGAAGAAATATCTTTTCTTCATATAGTTATGTAGATGTAAGCCACACAAGTGGCATTGGTGCCACGTTGTGGCAAGGAGAGTTTTTAGAAAGAGGCAGAAATGAGCGAGTTTATTAACCGTCCACTTTCGCGTCGCGGCTTCCTTGGTGGAGCAACTGTTGCAGCTGGCCTTGGTCTCACCGCATGCGGTGGTCAACAGCAGCAGAAAACTGAGGCTCCATCTGGAAAGGAAGGCGGCGGCACAATTACTGCTGGAACCGCTTATTCAACACAGAACTATGATCCATCTACTACTTCATCAGCACTTGCCCTTGGTGTTAACTGGCAGGTAGTTGAGGGTCTCTATGGCCTAAACTTCCACGACTATTCTACCTTCAATGAGCTTGCTACTGCTGATCCTAAGAAGGTTGACGATTACACCTTTGAGATTACCCTCCGTGACGGCGCAAAGTTCTCTGATGGTAATGAAGTTAAGGCAGATGACGTTGTTGAGTCCTTCAACCGTTCCGCTGCTAAGGGTAGCGTTTACGTCCCAATGCTTTCCCCAATTGCTTCCGTAGAGAAGAAGGATGACAAGACTGTCACCGTTAAGACCACTATTGCTAACTTCTCCCTCCTCAAGGAGCGTCTGTCCATTGTTCGCGTTGTTCCAGCAAGCAGCTCCCAGGATGAGATGAAGAAGCAGCCAGTTGGTTCTGGTCCATGGCAGTTTGAGTCCATCTCTGACAACACTCTTGACCTTGTTCCTAACAAAAACTACAACGGCGCAACTCCTGCTAAGGACGATAAGCTCCACTATGACGTCCTTAAGGATCCAACCGCTCGTCTGACCGCTCAGCAGGATGGAACCACTCTTGCTATGGAAATGGTTCCTGCAGACGCTGTAGATCAGCTCAAGGGCGCAGGCTGCACCGTTGACGCTGTTCAGGGCTTTGGTGTCCGCTTTGCAATGTTCAACCTTGGCAAGGCTCCTTGGGACAACGTTAAGGTTCGCCAGGCATGCCTCTATGCACTTGATACAGACAAGATGCTTGCAAACGCATTCTCTGGTCAAGCTGAGGTTGCTACCAGCTACCTTCCTTCTTCCTTTGCTAACTATCACAAGGCATCTACTGTCTATGCACACGATGTTGATAAGGCTAAGAAGCTCATTGCTGATTCTGGCATCACTCCTGGTGATGTTGTTCTTCGCACCACCGATAACGAGCAGGTTAAGTCCATGGCAACTCAGGTCAAGAATGATCTTGACGCACTTGGCTTTAATGTAAGCATCGTTTCCGATACTTCTCCAGCAACCTATGCTGCAATTGACGCAGTTGACGGCTCTTGGGACATCCTGCTTGCCCCTGGCGATCCTTCCTGCTTCGGTGCAGACGTCGACCTGCTGCTCAACTGGTGGTATGGCGATAACGTCTGGATGACCAAGCGTTGCCCATGGAAGGAGTCCGCTGAGTGGACCAAGCTCCACGAGCTCATGACCAAGGCTCTTGGCCAGTCTGGTGCTGATCAGCAGTCCACTTGGAACGAGTGCTTCGACATCATCGCTGAGAACGTACCTCTGTACCCAGTTCTCTTTGCTAAGACCTTCACCGCTTCCTGGAGCGAGAAGCCAAACAGCAACGGCGTTGCTCTCAAGGGCTTCAAGGGCATCGGAACCACCGGCCTGTCCTTCATTGATGTCAACACAGTTACTGCTAGCTAATTTGTTGTCGTCACGCGCTTAGCATCTCATAGATTGGGGCCCGAGCGTTTTACTTATAACGCTCGGGCTCTTGTGCTCAAAATTTAGTCCTGAGGTGCACAAAGTCTCATCAAATTTTATTTGTACGGTTTGTTTTAAAGAGAGAGGGGGAGATAGTGAACAACCTATTACGTCTTATCGGACGCCGTCTTATTGCGCTGCCGATTATGGCTTTAGGCGTCACCTTTCTCGTATTCTTCCTAATGTCTTTCTCGCATGTTGATCCTGCATACAATGCCTTGGGAGAGTCTGCTTCTGAAGAAGCTATCCAGCAGTATCACATTGAGAATGGCCTTGATGACCCATGGCCTGTGAGATATGTACGCTATATCGGTGATGTTGCTCATGGAAACTTGGGTACCTACGGCACTTCTCACTATTCAGTTGCTGAAAGAATTTCAAAGGCTCTGCCAGTAACTATGCAGTTGACCTTTATGGGTCTCTTTATTGGCGCAATAGTTTCGTTTACGTTGGGCGTTATTGCGGCTCTCTATAGAGATCAATGGCCCGATCAAATCATCCGCGTATTCTCAATTGCCGGTCTTGCAACGCCATCATTTTGGTTGGCAGTTCTTTTGATTCTGGTCTTTGCGTCTACGCTTAAGCTGCTACCAGCCTCTGGAGCACTACCAGATCCTACGGTAAATCTTGTCGGCTACTTTGCTCGTATGATTATGCCGGCATTTGCACTTGCGGTTCCAATGTCTGGTCAGATGACCCGTATTGTTCGTACCGCAATGGTCGAGGAGCTGGATAAGGACTACGTCCGCACTGCTCGCGGCGCCGGTATTCCAGAGAGAATCGTCATCGCAAGAAACGTACTTCGCAACGCTCTTATTACCCCTGTAACCACGCTTGGTCTGAAGATTGGTTACCTCATGGGTGGCGCCGTTGTTATTGAGGTTATTTTTAACCTTCCTGGCATGGGTACCGCAATTCTTGAGGGCATCCAGGGTAACGAGGCAATGCTTGTTCAGGGCGTTGTTGTTGTCGTTGCACTGTCCTTCATCATCATCAACATTGTTGTTGATATGTTGTACATCTTGATTAACCCACGCATTAGGACGGTGTAGTGCGATGGTACAAATTAGAAAAAAACAAGTCGAGAAGCTCGAAGAAGCTGCTGCAAAGGGTTCAACCTTTGGTGGCTTTAAGAAGATGAAGACAGCTTCCAAGATTGCTCTTGTCATTCTTGTCTTTGTTGTTCTTGCTTCTGTCTTTGCAAATTTTATTGCTCCACATAACCCACTTGAGATCTTCAACGCTCGTCAGGCTCCAGGCAATGGATTCATTTTTGGTACTGACGATAAGGGCCGCGATATTCTTTCTCGTATGCTCTATGGTGGTCAGTATTCACTGGTCATTGGTTTTGGTGCTACGGGTATGGCGCTACTGTGTGGCTCAATTATTGGTGCTATTGCCGCTGTTTCTAGAAAGGCTGTCTCTGAGGTCATCATGCGTGTGCTCGACATCATCATGTCGTTCCCAGGCATTGCACTTGCAGCAGTCTTTGTTTCTATTCTTGGTAACAGCGTTCCTTCAATCATCTTTGCCATTGGCTTTATGTACACGCCACAGATTGCGCGTATTGTTCGTGCAAACATCGTAAGTGAGTACGGCGAGGATTACGTAAGGGCAACCATTGTTTCTGGTGCTCGTGCACCATGGATTTTGTGGAAGCACGTTCTTCGTAACTGCATTGCTCCCATCATGGTCTTTACCGTTACGCTGGTAGCAGACGCAATTATCTTTGAGGCATCTTTGACATTTATTGGCGCTGGTATTGCAGAGCCAACTCCTACATGGGGTAATATCCTGGCTGATGCTCGTGCTGGCGTTCTTGCTGGCCGCTGGTGGCAGGCATTCTTCCCAGGCCTAGCTATTATGATGACCTGCCTGGCACTGAACATCCTCTCCGAGGGTCTTACTGATGCTATGGCAGCAGCACCTGGCGCTCCTGTTGATACAGAGAACTCTGACTCCAGGCGTGCAGATGACATTCTTGCATCTGATCCAGTTCGCGCTTATGCAGAGCAGGCAGAGTCCCTGGAGCGCAGACTTAATGCACTTAAAGAGGTTGAACTTTCCAGAACTGATAGGCGTAAGCCAGACTTTGATGTTGCTCCATTGCTCAGTGTTAAAGATCTTTGCATCAGCTTTGAGTCTCACGGAGACGTTAAGGTTGTTGACCACGTAAGCTTTGATGTCCGTCCTGGTCAGTGCATGGCGCTGGTCGGCGAATCTGGCTGCGGCAAGTCAATTACCACCAAGGTCATTATGGGCTTGACTGATCCAAAAGAGACCATTACTGGTCAGGTTCTCTATAAAGACCAAGACCTCCTGAAGCTCTCCAAAGAAGAGCACCGCAAGCTGCTTGGTCACGAGCTTGCAATGGTGTACCAGGATGCTCTGTCTTCGCTGAACCCTTCCATGCTTATCTCTTCTCAGATGAAGCAACTTACCAGCAGGGGAGGCACTCGTTCCGCAGAGGAGCTTCTAGAGCTTGTAGGCCTGGATCCAAAGCGTACGCTTGAGTCCTACCCACATGAGCTTTCCGGTGGTCAGCGTCAGCGTGTTCTGATTGCTATGGCATTAACCCGCGATCCTTCTCTGGTTATCTGCGACGAGCCAACAACCGCTCTGGACGTTACTGTTCAGAAGCAGGTCATCAAGCTCTTGAATGACCTTCAGCGTCGTCTTGGCTTCGCAATGATCTTTGTTAGCCACGACCTTGCACTTGTTGCAGAGGTTGCTTCTGAGATTACCGTTATGTACGCAGGCCAGGTTATTGAGCAGGCAGCTACTACTGAGCTTCTGACCAATCCTGTTCACGAGTACACCCGCGGTCTTCTCGGCTCTGTTCTTTCCATTGAGGAAGGCGCACAGGATGGTACCAGGCTTCACCAGGTACCAGGTTCTGTTCCTTCTCCAGAAGACTTCCCAACAGGCGATAGGTTTGCTCCTCGTTCAAGTCACCCAGATCTGGGTCTTGAGGTTCACCCTGTTATCAAGGAGATTCCTGGTAAGCACCATCGTTTCTCCGAGCTGCCTGATGAGTATCTGAAGGAGCATGGTCTTGTGCCTTACCTTGAGCGTTCTCAAAAGGAGGTGAGGTAAATGGCTACAACAACTGAAGAGCAGCCAATTATCTTCCTCGATGACATTTCGGTTACGTTTAAAACACGTACGGGTTCAATCTTTAAGCCTAATAAGGTTCACGCAGTACAGAATGTTTCTCTCAAGCTTATGCCTGGTGAGACCATTGGTATTGTTGGTGAGTCTGGCTGCGGAAAGTCCACTACCGCAAATGTCATGTGTGGCCTTCAGTCACCAACGTCCGGTCATGTGTACTTCAAGGGAATGGATGTTACAAAGCGTACTCCAGAGCTCAGAAAGCAGATTGGCCGCGTTGTCTCTGTTGTCTTCCAGGACCCAGCAACTGCTCTTAACCCTCGTATGATTGTTAAAGACCAGCTCATGGATCCACTGCTCGTACATAAGGTAGGCACAGAGGCGGAGCGAGAAGCCCGTATTAATGAGCTTGTCGGTCTGGTAGGACTTCCACATTCCGCACTTCGCGCCCTTCCTGGTCAGCTCTCTGGTGGTCAGCGTCAGCGTGTTGCAATTGCTCGTGCGCTTTCTCTGAACCCATCGGCAATCATTGCTGACGAGCCTACTTCCGCACTGGACGTTTCTGTTCGCGCACAGATCTTGAACCTGCTCACCGACCTCAAGTCTGAGTTGGGTCTCTCGATGATTTTTATTTCGCACGATATTCAGACTGTCCGCTATGTTTCTGACCGCATCATTGTTATGAATCACGGCCAGATTATGGAAGATGGTCCTGCTAAGCAGGTCTTTGAGCATCCAACAGATCCTTACACTAAGACGCTTTTGGGTGCTGCACCATCTTTGCTTCATCCTAAACTGGGTGAGTAGCGCTTACGTTTTTGTTTGACTAGAGCGCAGCTTAGGCTGCGCTCTTTTAGCTTGTTAGGTGGATCAATGCACCAAGAAACGCTTGAGCTTGCAGAATTGAAGGCAGCTCATGCTTTGACGCCCTATCCTTCGGATTTTGAGGCGTTTTGGAAGGCACGTATGGAGGAAGCAGATAACGCTCCTCTCAGCTGGCAGATTGTTCCTTCAACAGAGGTCACGTCAACTGCTTCAGCTCACTTTTTTGATCTTACATTTGCAGGTATTGATGGCGCGGAAGTCTACGCAAAGTACCTGCGACCACAGACTGCCTCAGGCGTACAAACTCCGCTTGTTTTACAGTTCCATGGCTATCCAGGATCTTCTCGCAGTTGGTTTGAACAGGGCTCATTTTTGGGCTTGGGCTGCTCGCTGATTGCGCTTGATAATCCTGGACAGGGCGGCCACAGCTTGGACGGAAGCTCGTACAAGAGCACTACCGTCTCTGGGCACTTGGTGCTCGGACTAGATGGACCTGTAGAGGACCTTTACTTTGTTCATCTGTATCAGAACATTCGCTTGCTCTGCAGAATTGTTAGACAGCTTGAAGGTATTGATACAGATCGCATTTTTGTGAACGGCGCATCGCAGGGCGGCGGTATTGGTCTTGCTACCTGCGCACTTAACCCGGACCTTATCGATAGAGCTGCAATTCTTTATCCCTTCCTTACCGATTTTAGGTGCGTATGGGAGCTTAATGCTGACGAGGTTGCCTACGAGGGGATTCGTTATTATTCACGCTGGTTTGATGCAGATGGTTCTCGCGTTGATGAGGTCTTTGCAAAGCTTGCCTACATTGATTCAGCCAATTTTGCACGTATGGTTACCTGTCCTGTGCTTTTTGGTACTGGACTTGATGATCCGGTTGTTCCACCAGAGGCTCAGTTTGCCGCCTACAATGCTCTGACCTGCCCAAAGAGACATTTGTTGTACCCTGGCTATGCGCATGAAGAGATTGGTGGTTTTGACGATAAGATCATTGATTTCTTCTGCTCAGAAAATGGAGAGCAAGCTCTTAAAGAGTTGGACTCGTCGTTTCCTGCTCAAGCAGAATGCGAGGTGGGAGCATGAGGGGCTTAACACAAAGGCTTGAAGCTGCTCGCTCTTATCGCGGTGCTTGGCTTAGACCATCAAACTTTGAATCATTTTGGGAGACGTCTGTAGCGTTTGCACAAAATGCGCAGGTAAAAAGTGTGGTTGAGCTTCCGTCTGCTACCCAGGTGGCAACGTTTAAGCGCATCACATTCACCTCAACTGACCAGACGCAGCTGCGCGCTCGCGTCATTCTTCCAGCAGGTGTGTCGGTGGCAGAACCGCTAGCTCCAGCAGAGCTGCCCGCATCGGCAAAGCTGCCCGCGGTGGTGCTCTTCTCCGATCTTGGTCGGGGAGTGCGTAGCTGGCTGCACCTATTGCGTTTCTCGGCGCTTGGCATGCCCGTTGTAGCCCTAGAGGCTCGCCCGTGCCAAGCGTCACTCAAAGACGCTTGGAGGGGAGCGTTGACGGCAGAGGAGCTTGCCCGCGCGCTCATCAACCCAGATGACGCCGCATCCTCCACGCTCAAGCAGCTCATCGATGACGCACTGGTAACTACCGCGGTTGCATCGCGCTTCCTCGGGCGCACAACCGTCACCTGGGGAGAAGGTCTAGGCGGCTCGCAGGCTTTGTTTGCAGCAGCACTTCTGCCCAAGGCAGTGAGCGCTACCATGGCGCTGAACCCGCTCTTTGCCGACAACGCAACAACCCTGCGAGCACATGTCGGCTGTGGAGATACTCTGCAGTCAGATGCAGCCATCGACGCGGTCGGTCTTCTCGACAGCGCGTGCGCGGCAGAGCTGGTGCGTGTGCCTGCGCTTATCGGCACGGCGCTGCTGGACCAGAGCGCTCCAACTGAAGGAACGTTTGCGCTGTACAATCGCTTGCCAGGACAGAAGGAAATGCGCGTGTACCCCAAGTATGGCCACGAGCGCATCAATCAGTTTGAGAACGAGCAAATCAACTATCTCTGCGAGGTTATATCAGGACTTTGTCATAACTAAGCGGACTATAATTACGTAGGTTCTTTGAAGTTGCTTTTGATCAATGCTTTGGTCGGCTACTTCAGTACATTGTTGTATGAAACCAGTTGGATTTTCCAACGTGTGAAAGGATAAAGCATGTCCAGTAACGTACCATTTAGCGGTGTTGTTCCACCAGTTGTAACCCCAGATACCCCAGACCATCAGCTTGATGTTGTGTCGTTTGAGCGCTCTATTAATCGTCTCATTGAAGCTGGCGTAGACGGCCTGTTCTTCCTTGGCTCTTCTGGCGAGGTTGTTTTTGCAACTGATGAGCGCCGCGATCAGATTGTGCGCGAGGCTGTCCGCATTGTTGACCACCGCGTTCCGGTCCTTGTGGGCATCATTGATACCGAGACCGAGCGTGTCTTGGAGCACGGTCGCCGTGCCCTCGCACTGGGCGCAGATGCTCTTGTAGCAACCGCTCCTTTCTACGCACTTGGTGGCCCAGCTGATGTTGAGGAGCACTTCCGCATCCTTCACCAGGAGTTGGATGCACCTCTGTTTGCGTATGACATTCCTGTCTGTGTTCATACTAAACTTCCTTGGAAGATGCTTGCTCGTCTGGGTGCAGAGGGCGTTCTTGCAGGCGTCAAAGACTCTTCTGGCGATGACGTTTCCTTCAGATATCTTGTTCAGGAGAACGAGAAGAACGGTCATCCTCTGACCCTTTTGACCGGCCATGAGATTGTTGTTGACGGCGCCCTTCTTTCTGGTGCAGACGGTTCTGTTCCTGGCCTTGCTAATGTTGAGCCAGAGGGCTACGTCCGCATGTGGAAGGCAGCTCAGGAAGGTAACTGGGCAGAGGTCAAGCGTGAGCAGGACCGACTTAACGAGATTTCCCACATCTTTGATGTCACTTCAGGCGTTCAGGGCTATGGTGCTGGCGTTGGCGCATTCAAGTGCGCACTTAACCTCATGGGCATCTTTGATTCTGACCAGATGCCTCGTCCTGTTAAGCCACTTGATGGCCAGAACCGTGAGGCAATCAAGCAGGTTCTTATTGCAAACGGCCTTCTCTAAACAAGAGGGGACACCATGGACTCTAAGTTTGTTTCTCCAACACATGTTTGTGCTGTTGATATTGGCGGCACAAAAATTGCCTGCGGCATAGTCACCCTTAACGGCACTGACGCTCCAAACGTTCAGTCCGTAAAGAAGGTCCCAACTAACGCAAAAGAGGGTGGCAAGCAGGTTCTTGCCACCGTTCTCCAGGCAATTAGAGAGGCACTTGCTCGTGCAGAAGAGCTGGGCCTTGCTATCTCTGGCGTGGGTATTTCTTCTGCTGGTGTTGTTGACCCTCGAACGGGCGACATCACCTACGCAAATGAGCTTATGCCCGGCTGGGGAGGGACCGCTCTTGGATCTGCAGTTACCAGCGAGTTTGGCCTTCCGTGCAGCGTTCTTAATGACGTTCATGCTCACGCTCTGGGCGAAGCTCGTCATGGTGCTGGTCACGGCAAAGATAGCGTTCTTACCGTAGCGGTTGGCACGGGCATTGGTGGCGCTTTTGTGAACCACGGCATCTTGATGCTGGGCGCTCACGACGAGGCTGGTCACATTGGTCACGTTGCAACTCCAGCGGCTGCAGGGGTTGATTGCCCCTGTGGTGGAACTTCTCACCTTGAGCCTGTTTCTGCAGGTCCTGGTATTATTCGCGAGTACGTCCGCCTCGGCGGCTCCGACACGCTTGAAGACGGTTCTGCTCTTGATGGCGCTGAGATTGACCGCAGAGCTCTTGCTGGCGAGAAGATCGCTCAGGCTGCAGAGGAGCGCTCAGGCCGCGCACTTGGTGAGGTCTTAGGCAGCATGTGCAACATGCTTGACCCTTCTGTCATCATTCTGTCTGGCTCCGTTGCAGAGTGCGGCAAGTACTGGCACGAGGCACTTGAAGCTGCATTTAAGCTGCAGGCAATGCCTCCCGTTCAGGCAACGCCTCTTGTGAAGGGTACGCTTGGTGGAGAAGCCCCTCTTATTGGAGCTGCAGAAAACCTTGTTCTACCTGGCTATTTAGAGACACGTCTTTAGGAAAAAGCACGTCAGCAGGTAAATTATTTGCTGTCCAGACACGCCGCAAAGACAGACACCTTTAACGTACGTACATTCTTGTGAGGAGAATACCGTGGCATATTCAGAGCTTGTTGAGTCACTTAAAGGAAAACTCATCGTCAGCGTCCAGGCGTATCCTGGTGAGCCTATGAGGCATCCAGAGACCATGGCTCAGATTGCTCGCGCTTGTGAGCTTGGTGGCGCTGCAGCTATTAGGTGCCAGGGTTTGTCTGACATCTCTGCCATTAAAGGCAGAGTTGAAATTCCTGTTATTGGCCTCTGGAAAGAGGGTCATGAAGGCGTCTACATTACTCCTACGCTTCGTCATGCGCGTGCTTGTATTCACGCTGGCGCAGATGTTGTTGCTTTAGATGCAACAGATCGTCCAAGGCCTGATGGTAGAACCTTTGAAGAGACTGTTGCAGTACTTCGCTCAGAGTCTGACGTGCTAATCATGGCTGACTGCATGACTATGGATGACATCCGTCGCGCTGTTGCCGCTGGTTGTGACCTCGTTTCAACTACGCTCTCTCACAACAAGGCTGCTATTGATACAACGCTTGATGATGGCCCTGACATTGCCCTTCTCCAGCAGGCAACTACTGAATTCCCAGGTATTGCCATTATTTGCGAGGGTCACGTTCACACACCACAAGACGCAAAAGATGCTCTTGATGCAGGCGCTTGGGCGGTTGTTTCAGGTACAGCCATTACCCATCCAACTTCAATTACCTCTTGGTTTGCAGCAGCACTTGAGGATTAACGCTTGGAGCGGTAAGGTTTTCTCGTCACGTATTTAAGGAGCGCCTGTGAAGAAAAACGATCCTACATCTTCAGTTATTCCCGACATTGTCATTATTACGGGTATGTCTGGATCGGGTCGCACGCAGGCGCTTCATGTGTTTGAGGACATGGGTTATTTCTGCATTGATAACCTGCCACCAGCTCTTATTCTGCAGCTTTCTAACCTTGTGGGCATTAATACGGGTGTTGGTCGCCACTTGGCTGTTACCTGCGATTTGCGCTCGCAAGGTCTTTTTGATGACATCTCTGAAGCTCTGAGGTCTCTTGCAGATCACGAGCTCACCTACAAGATTGTCTATCTGGACTCCTCAGACGAAGTACTTATGCGTCGCTATAGCGAGAATCGCCGTCGCCATCCTTTAGCGCAGGAGGGAGAAAATCTCTCATCTGCAATTTCTAGGGAGCGTGCACAGCTACAGGACATAAAAGCGCTGGCAGATGTGGTTCTAGATACCTCGTCTATGCGTACTAATACGCTCAAGAGTCGCCTTCGTCGTGCATTTTCAGAGCTTGCTGAACAGCAGCTTATGGATGTTAGCGTGTTTTCCTTTGGCTTCAAAAACGGTTTGCCCGTTGAGGCTGACCTTATGATTGACGTGCGATTCCTGCCTAATCCTTACTATGATCCAGAGCTCAGACCACTTACCGGTCTTGATGAGCCAGTAGCTCAGTTTGTCCTTCAGCATGGCACTACTAAGAAATTCCTTAAGTCTTGGTTTGAGCTGCTTGATGTAGTAATGCCTGGCTATGTGCAGGAAGGTAAAAGCTTGCTCTCTATTGCGGTAGGTTGTACAGGCGGCCAGCATAGAAGTGTTGCAATCGCACATGCTACGGCAGAGCATCTTACCAGCCAGGGCTATCGCGTAACGCTTTTCCATCGCGATCTTGATGCGGCTCAGAAGAAGTCTCAGCAGGCTGAGTAGAAGTTAGTCAGCCATGTCCTATACTGCCTTGGTAAAAAATGAGCTGGTCAGCGTACCAGAAATTCAGACGGACAGTGAATTAGCCCAGCTTTCTGCTCTTATTCGTGTTTCCGGAACGTTGTCGATGCACGGTCCTGGTAAATTTGCCGTTCGCATTGTTACCGAGACTGGCACGGTTGCCCGTACCGTTATTAGTTCTTCTCGCCGTTTGTTTGATCTGGGTACTTCCGTTGAGTACCGTCGCTCTATCATGCATAAGAAACGTAACTATTTGCTTGAGATTTCTAACCAGGATTCGCTTGCAGAAGCGCTTTCCGCTCTTGGCATTTACATACCAGGAGAAGGTCTGGTAAGTGGCATTCCAAAGAGCGTTATCCGCACTAAGCAGGCGCAGCGAGCTTTTTTGCGCGGAGCGTTTATGGCGGGTGGATTTTTGGCCGATCCCTTAAAAGATTTTCACCTAGAGATTGCTGTCTCGGGAGAAAGATTTGCCAATGAGCTGGTAAAACTTATGGGGTCCATTGGTGTAAAGGCGCGGCTTAATCATCGTAACCGCCATACCAACGCGCTCATGCGAACCAGAGAAATTTATGCCGTCTACCTTAAGAGCTCTGACGACATCATCAAGTTTTTGCGAGAGATTGGTGCGCCAACTATGGCGCGCGCTATCGCGTTTACGCGTGTACAAAAGCATTATCGCAACAACGTTAACCGAGTTGTCAACGCAGAAATGGCTAATCAAACGCGGTCTTCGAATGCAGCAGCAGACCAGTTAGCGCTCATAGAAAAGGCCGAGAAACTCGTTGGACTCAGAGCTCTGCCGCCAGCGGTCAGAGATTTTTGTCTTGCACGAAAAGATAACCCTGAGCTGTCATTATCAGCGCTGGGGGAGTCGTTTGTACCACCCGTATCCAAGTCCGCCATGTATCACCGACTGCTTCGTTTGGAAAAAATCGTTCAGGATTTAGAAAAAGATGCATAAGTTATCGGCGAGTGCGGTAAAATACTCGGTGTACGGTTTAAATGTTAATGAATCCGGAGAATGGCTCTGGGTCACCGAAAGGAGCATTACGTATGGCAGTAAAGGTTGCTATTAACGGTTTTGGCCGCATTGGTCGCCTTGCATTTAGGCAGATGTTTGGTCACGAGGGTTCCGAGATTGTTGCAATCAACGACCTTACTTCTCCAGAGATGCTTGCATATCTTCTGAAGTATGACTCTACTCAGGGCAACTATTCCCGCGATCACAAGGTAGAGGCAACTGACCACTCCATCATCGTTGACGGTCACGAGATTGTTATTTACAAGGAGGCAGACGCTAACAACCTGCCTTGGGGCGATCTCAACGTTGACGTTGTTCTTGAGTGCACCGGTTTCTACACTTCTAAGGACAAGGCGCAGGCTCACATCAACGCTGGTGCTAAGAAGGTTGTCATTTCTGCTCCTGCAGGCAATGACCTCCCAACTGTTGTCTTCAACGTTAACCATGAGACCCTCACTGCAGATGACAACATCATCTCCGCAGCTTCCTGCACCACCAACTGCCTTGCTCCTATGGCAAAGGGTCTTAACGACTTCGCAACTATCAAGTCCGGTATCATGACCACCATTCACGCATACACTGGTGATCAGATGATCCTCGACGGCCCACAGCGCAAGGGTAACTTCCGTCGTTCCCGTGCTGGTGCAGAGAACATCGTTCCTAACTCCACCGGTGCTGCAAAGGCTATTGGCCTTGTTCTTCCTGAGCTCAACGGCAAGCTCATTGGTGCTGCTCAGCGCGTTCCTACGCCAACTGGCTCCCTCACCAACCTCTATGCTGTTGTTGACAAGAAGGTCACCGTTGACGAGGTCAACGCTGCAATGAAGGCATATGCAGAGACCATCCCAGAGACCTTTGGTTACAACGAGGATGACATCGTTTCCCGCGATATCGTCGGCGAGACCCACGGCTCCATCTTCGACGCAACTCAGACCATGTGCTCTGACCTTGGCGATGGCACCACTCTTGTTCAGGTCACCTCTTGGTACGACAACGAGAACTCCTACACTTCTCAGATGGTCCGCACCATCAAGTACTTCGAGAAGTTCGTTGCTTAAGTTCTAGTTACATAGACGCCTTAGGCGCGGTCGCAGCATCTGCCGCGATCGCGCCTTCTTTTGTTGGAAACGTATTTAAAGGAGTGACATGGCTTTTACAAAGAAGACTGTCCGTGATGCAGATGTTGATGGCAAGCGCGTTCTTATGCGCGTTGACTTCAACGTGCCTCTAAAGGACGGCGTTGTTACTGACGACACCCGCGTTCGTGCTGCACTTCCAACCATCCAGTATCTTCTCGACCACAATGCAAAGGTCATCCTGATGAGCCACCTTGGCCGTCCAGATGGCACCGGCTTCCAGCCAGAGCTTTCCCTGCGCCCAGCTGCAGAGAAGCTTGCTGAGCTTCTTGGACGCGAGGTTAAGTTTGTTGAGGACACCTATGGCGAGAAGGCCCGTGAGGCTGTAGACGCACTCAAGGACGGCGAGGTTCTTGTTCTTGAGAACGTCCGCTTTGACAAGCGTGAGAAGAAGAATGACCCAGAGATTGCAAAGACCCTTGCTTCTTATGGTGACATCTTTGTTCTTGACGCCTTTGGTACCGCTCACCGTGCACAGGGCTCCGTTGTGGGACCAGCAGCTTACCTTCCTGCATACGCTGGCTTCCTGCTTGAGAAAGAGGTTGACACTCTTACCTCTATCTTCTCTAACCCAGAGCGCCCACTTGTAGCTATCGTCGGTGGCTCCAAAGTTTCTTCTAAGATTGGTGTTCTTGATCACCTTATCGACTCCGCTGATACCCTTATCATCGGCGGCGGTATGGCATACACCTTCTTCCTGGCTAAGGGTTATACCGTTGGTACTTCTCTTCAGGAGCCAGACTGGATTGAGCGCGCAGGCGAGATGCTCAAGAAGGCTGAGGAGAAGGGCGTTAAGATTCTGCTTCCTGTTGACAACGTTGTTACCGATCACTTTGGTGAGGACGCTGTTGGTGAGGTAGTTCCTTCCGATCAGATTCCTGCAGACCGCATGGGTATGGACATTGGTCCTAAGACCGTTGAGCTTTACTCTGAGGCTATCAAGGGCGCAAAGACCGTCTTCTGGAATGGTCCTATGGGCGTCTTTGAGTTTGACCAGTTTGCAAAGGGCACCGAGGCTGTTGCTCGTGCTGTTGCAGATGCTGATTGCACCTCTATCATCGGCGGCGGCGATTCCGTCGCAGCAGTTAACAAGTTCCACCTTGCTGACAAGATGAGCTGGATTTCCACTGGTGGCGGCGCTTCCATGGAGCTTGTTGAGGGTAAGGCTCTTCCAGGAGTGGAGGCGCTTCTCGATGCGTAATCGTATGATCGCAGGTAACTGGAAGATGAATGAGACTTTCGCTGAGGGTATTGAGCTTGCTCAGGGAATTGTCGATCAGCTTGCTTCTGGTACTGGAAACGTTGACGTTGTTATTGCTCCACCTCTTGTAGACCTTAAGGGCGTCTCCGAGGTTCTTTCTCAGGCTAACTCTTCTGTTGCTCTCTCTGCACAGAATGTGTACTGGGAGGAGTCTGGCGCCTTTACTGGCGAGACCTCTCCAGCAATGCTGACTTCTGTTGGTGCAACTTACTGCATCATTGGTCACTCTGAGCGTCGTGGTTACTTTGGTGAGACTGACGAGGATATTAACCGCAAGGCAAAGGCACTGATGGCTCATGACATCGTTCCTATTTCTTGCTGCGGCGAGTCTCTTGAGGTTCGTAACGCCGGTACTCACGTTCAGTTTGTTGTTGACCAGATTAAGGCAGATACCAAGGGTCTAGAGATTACAGATCCTTCCAAGTACGTTATTGCTTATGAGCCAATCTGGGCAATTGGTACTGGTATGACTGCAACTGCTGATGACGCACAGGAAGTCTGCGGTGCAATCCGCAAGACCCTGGTAGAGATCTTCGGCGCAGAAATTGCAGACGGTATCCGTATTCTTTACGGTGGTTCTGCTAAGCCAGAGAACGTTGGTGGCTTCCTCGAGAAAGAGGACGTCGACGGCGCACTTGTTGGTGGCGCATCTCTCAAGGCTGATTCCTTTGTTGCAATGGTAAAGAGCGCAATGAACTAAACTCTGACAAAGTTCCTTACCACCGGTGAGGTGCTTGGCTCATTTGTTAAGTTCTTGTTTGTTTTGCAACTTGGCACACGTCATTCCCAAAGGGGAGTGGCGTGTGCTATTCTTTTCTCTTGTACGTGAAAATAACTAGGGCTGGATTTTCTCGCCAGCAAGAGGGGGAACCTCGTGGGCGTTCTGAATACAATTCTTTTAGTGCTGTTTGTACTTTCTGGCATTTTGACGGTGCTGCTTGTTTTGGCACACTCCGGAAAGGGCACCGGCGTTTCTGACATGATTGCTGCATCTATGTATAACGCAAGCGCTGGTTCAGGCATTATGGAGAAGAACCTTGATCGCCTTACCATCATTACTACAACCATCTTCTTGGTCTGTGCTATTGTGATGGCTTTGACGTTCCCTGTTGGCGCTATTGGCTAAGCAGTCGCTTGCATATTTGAATTACCTGCCGAGAAACCCGGGTTTCTCGGCATTTTTTATTTGTGTCCTGCGGAGTATGCGAAAATTTGCTGTTGGAAATACTGGCAAAAAGGTTAGACGCGAAAGATAGTAGTTTTCTGTTACTTCTTAACAGAATTTTCAATAACGTTTCTCATATGTAAACAAATTTGATTGTGACCTGTACGCTGGAGTCAAACAGTCATTATATGTGGATACGTTTTACTGGGATTGGTATGCATAATCTTGCTTATCTAAGAGATATTTTTTGGGTTAAGCAGCTTATCCATGGTAAAATTACACTTTGCTGTGTATTCACGGCATGTTTATTGTAGGAATGCTAGGTTGCCATACCGAGAAAACCTCGCTTATCAGGTGGATAAGCGCAAGGCGGTGAGGAGAGTCAATGGCACGGTTTGTTTGGTACGTTACAAAGAGGATTTTGAGCTACATTGTGATGATTTTTGTTGCAACTTCGCTCACATTCTTCCTCGCATCATCATTTATGAACCCACGCTCCAACTTTGAGCAGCGTACTCCACGTCCTCCACAGGAGTCTATTGAGGAAAACCTGTATAGGACTAATCTGAATGATAAGACTCCAGTTATTGAGCGTTATCAGGTTTGGATTACTAATCTATTTACCAAGTTTGATCTTGGTATGACTCCAACAGGTGATAATGTTAACCGTGAGATGAGCTCCAAGTTTATGGCTTCTATTGAGCTTATGACCCCAGCAACTATTTTGTCTGTTGTTATTGGCGTCAGCCTGGGCGTTTATACTGCCCAGCGTCAGTATCAGTGGCAGGACCGCTTCTTAAGTGGTGTTGCTTCGGTTCTGCTGGTTATCCCAACTGTTGTTATGGCAATCTTGATTGTTTTTGCAGCAATCGAGATTAACGCACGTGCCGGTTCTCGTATTTTCTACGTTACCGATCTTTCTAGTGGAGATACCGGAAACTTCTTCACTTGGCTTATTGACTTCCTACAGCACATTATTCTTCCAACCATTGTTCTTACTATCGTAAGTTCCGTTGGTTACCACCTCTCTCAGCGTACCTACCTACTTGACGAGATGCACGCAGATTATGTTCGTACCGCTCGCGCAAAGGGACTTACTCGTAAGAAGGCAATTCGTAAGCACGCTCTTCGCGTTTCTTTGATTCCAACTGCTGTTTCAGTTGCTTTCTCTCTTGCAGGTATCTTCACAGGTGCTGTTATGACCGAGAAGGTCTTTGCAATTCACGGTCTTGGTGAGTACTTCATTAACTGTATTAACAACAACAATATTCACGGTGCAGTTGCAGTTGCAGCTTTCTCTGGCGCAATGACTCTTGTTGGCGCTCTTCTGGCTGACCTCTTTGCTGCTGCTCTTGATCCACGAATTAAGATGAGCTAAGGAGGCGGACATGTCTAAAGAAGAGCTTCAGAATAAAGACGAGAAAAACGTCTCCATTGATGCAGGTCTTACTAACGCCGAGCGTGAGCTTCAGGCAGATGCTAAGTCTGACAACAAAGAAGTTAAAAGAATTAGCTATGCTGGCCTGATTGCAAGGCGTTTCTTCCGCCAGCGTTCTGCAGTAATCGGTTTGATTATTCTTGGAATTATGGTTCTTATTGCAGTTTTTGGACCATATGCCACCCCATTTAATTACACAGATGCTGACTTTACTGCAATTAACATGGCTCCTAATGCAAAGCATTGGTTTGGTACTGATGGTGCTGGTATTGACCTTTATGCCTGCGTTGTTCATGGTCTTGGTCGTTCTCTAACCATTGGTATCAGCTACGCAGTTTTGACTACTATTATCTCTGCGGTAATTGGTACTGCTATTGCGTATGTACGTGGTATTCCAGAGAAGATTGGTATGTGGCTACTTGATATGCTGATGGTCATCCCTAGCTTCTTGCTGGTTGCTATGATTGTTCGTGCAGCAGGCGGTGAGTCTGGTTGGCTCATGCTTATCTTTGGTCTAACTGCTTTTGGTTGGATTGGTCGCGCACGTACTATCCGTACCATGGCTCTGTCTTTGCGTGAGAGAGATTACGTCAAGGCCGCTAAGTACATGGGCGTTCCACCATTTACCATCATTGTTCGTCACCTTATTCCAAACCTTGGCTCAATTCTTATTATTGATTTGGTCTTGGCTGTTATTGGTGGCATTAACTCTGAGACTGCATTCAGCTTCTTGGGTCTTGGTATCAAGGCACCAGATACCTCTCTTGGTTATCTTCTGAGTGCTGGTTCTTCTGCAATGCTTACTACTCCATGGATGATTCTGATTCCATCGGCATTTCTGATTGTTGTTTGTGTTGGCCTGCAGCTCATCGGCGACGGCCTTCGCGATGCCTTTGACCCTTATTCACGCGCTGCTGGTAGCGTTAAAGATCAGGAAGAGGATTCTTCCAAGGATGACGTTCAGCTCGGTGATCTTGAGGGAAGCATCGTTTCTGAAGAAACTACGGAGCGTGCATAATGTCTGACACTACTACTACTTCAACAAAGCAGGGAAGTGTAGAGATGGACGATGTCCTTCGCTACGAGCTGCTTGAATCAAACGGTCCAAAGGGTGCTCCAACAGGAGATCCAGTTCTTTCTGTTCGTGATCTTAAGGTTTCCTTTAATACTGAGGCTGGTCGTGTAGATGCAGTTCGCGGTGTTAACTTTGACCTCTGGGGTGGCCGTACCCTTGGTATCGTAGGCGAGTCTGGCTCTGGTAAGTCAGTAACCGCTCTGTCTCTTATTGGTCTTCTTGATGACAATGCTCACGTCACCGGCTCTATTAAGCTTGGTAATGAGGAGCTCATTGGTAAGACCGACGAAGAGATGTCAGAGCTTCGTGGCACTAAGATTTCTATGATTTTCCAGGATCCACTGTCTGCTTTGACTCCAATGTTCTCTATTGGAGATCAGCTTGCAGAGGCTCTGCTTACCCATAATCCTCACATGAGCAAGGCAGACGTTCGTAAGCGTTGTATTGAGCTTCTCTCCATTGTTGGTATTACTGATCCCGAGAATCGTCTGGATTCTTTCCCACATGAGTTCTCTGGTGGTATGCGTCAGCGTGTTGTTATTGCAATTGCAATTGCAAACAACCCTGACATCATCATCGCAGACGAGCCAACCACCGCTCTTGACGTAACTATTCAGGCTCAGATTCTTGACGTCTTGAAGGTTGCTCAGAAAGAGACGGGCGCAGCAGTTGTTCTGATTACTCACGACCTTGGTGTTGTTGCAGGTACCGCTGATGACATTATGGTTATGTATGCAGGCCGTGGCGTAGAGCGCGCAAGTGTTGATACACTTTTTGCTGAGCCTCGTCACCCTTATACCATGGGTCTTCTGGGCGCTGTTCCAAAACCTCACCTTCAGGCAGAGCATAGGCTTGTTCCTATTAAGGGTAATCCACCATCACTTGCTGCCATTCCAACTGGTTGTCCTTTTAACCCACGTTGTCCTATGGCTACCGAGGAATGCTCCAAGAAAGAGCCAGCGCTGCTTCCTGCAAATGCTGCCGAGGGTCACTTGGCATCTTGCCACCACCTTCAGGAGATTTGCGAGAAGAAGCTCACTTACGCTGAGGTATATCCAGACTTTGAGCCAATCCTTCCAAAGTGGGTTGATGTTCCTCGTAACGAGCGTCCTGTTGTACTTAAGGTTGAGAATCTTACCAAGACTTTCCCTGTTCAGGGTAAGGGCTTTATTAGGCGCAGCAAGGGCACTATGACTGCAGTTGACCGTGCAAGTTTTGAGATCCATGAGGGAGAAACCCTTGCGCTTGTTGGTGAGTCTGGTTCTGGTAAATCAACAACTCTGATGCAGATTATGGATCTGCTGAAGCCTGAGGATGGTCGTATTACGGTCCTTGGTAAAGATGTTGCTGAGCTTAAGAATGCTGCACAGCGTAGAGAGCTTCGTAAAGATCTTCAGGTTATCTTCCAGGATCCAATGAGTTCTCTGGACCCACGTATGCCTGTCTATGACGTTTTGGCTGAGCCACTTCAGGCGCAGGGTTGGAACAAAGAGGATATTAATACTCGTATTGGCGAGCTTATGCGTCTGGTTGGTATCAACCCAGACTATGTTGACCGCTTCCCATCCCAGTTCTCTGGTGGTCAGCGTCAGCGTATTGCTATTGCTCGTGCTCTTGCAACAAGTCCAAAGATTCTTCTGTTGGATGAGCCAATTGCATCTCTGGATGTTTCCATTCAGGCAGGTATTATTAACCTCCTTGAGGATCTTCAGGTTCAGTTGAAGATTTCTTATCTCTTTGTTGCTCACGATCTTGCTGTTATTCGTCATATTTCAGACACGGTTGCTGTTATGCACCTGGGAAAGATTGTTGAGTACGGTGAGACTGAAGACGTCTTTACTAACCCACAAGATCCTTACACTAAGGCGCTTCTCTCGGCTATTCCAATCCCAGATCCAAAGATTGAGCGTACCCGTGAGCGTATGATCTACCAGGATGGTAAGCTGATTCCTGCAACCCACATCTCTAACGAGTAACAAAGATTCAATAAATTTTCTGAAAACCCGCACTTAAAACTAGGTGTGGGTTTTCTTTGTTACAAATAGTGAACCAGGTTGTTACGGGAATGTTTCTGCTATGGAGTATTTTCAGGCAATTTCGTATAGTTAAGTGAATATCTGTAGGCCTTTAACGAAATGGGTGATCATATGGCTGACAGTTTTTCCCGTCGTTCGTTCTTTGCTCTGACTGGTATCACCGCCGCAGGCCTTGGCCTTGCTGGTTGTGCTCCATCAAATCCTCAGGGCGGCTCTACCACCACTGGCACTGAGCCACAGGACGGCTCTCCTGCAAACACTCCTCTGGATCAGCTTCCAATCCCAGAGAAGGGCAAGACGTACAACAATCCTAAATCTCGTGATGAGGTTAAGGATGGCGGTACTCTGACCCAGCCAATCACCGAGATTGGTCCACAGTGGAATTACTACCAACTTGCTGGTAATACCACTTACATGAACATCCTTCACGGTCTTATCAACCCTCGTGACCTGTTCCTTAACAATGCTGATGGTGATAAGTTTGAGCCAAACAAGGATTACATCAAGGACTTCAAGGTAGAGGAGAAGGACGGCAAGCAGGTTGCTACCCTGACCTTCACTGATCAGGCTACCTTCAACGATGGTACCGCTATTGATTGGACCGCAATTCAGACCGCATTCATCACTATGAGTGGTCAGAATAAAAAGTTTGCAGTTTCTTCAACTGATGGTTATGACAAGTATGAGTCTGTTGAGCAGGGCGATACTGCTAAGACCGCTGTTATTACCATGAAGGAAGCAGTCTATCCAATTGAGAGCATCTTGAGTTATGCTCTGCACCCAAAGCTTCAGGACCCAGACTTCTTCAACAACGGCTACAACAATGAGCCACACAACGAGCTTGGTTCTGGCCCATACATTGTTGATTCTTACGATGATTCTCAGGTTACCTTTAAACCAAATCCAAAGTGGTGGGGTGACGCTCCTAAGCTTGATACCCTTGTTTACAAGCAAATGGATACCCAGGCTTCCATTAATGCATTCAAGAACGAAGAGGTTGACACTACCGGTTCTTCCGTCAATGGTTCTGCTGAGCTTCTTTCTAACTTCACCGGTCTTGGTGATAAGGCTCAGATTCGCCGTGGTCTTGGTATGTCTATTGTTGTTATCGAGCTTAACTCTACTCGCGGTGCTCTTCAGGATGTTGCAGTTCGTAAGGCATTCTGCCAGGTTGTTGATCCTGCAACTATCGTTTCCATCGTCTTCCAGGGTGTTAACTGGAAAGAGGATGCACCAGGCTCTATGCTTTGGCCTTATTGGGCAGCTGGTTATGACAATAACCTCCCAGACGATCTCAAGAACCTCAAGTCTGTTGACGAGCGCAAGGCTGCTGCAAAGAAGACTCTTGAGGATGCAGGCTACAAGCTTAACGGCGATTACTATGAGAAGGACGGCCAGCAGGTAACTTTCAGCTACACCTTGTTCGGTGACGGCACTACTGTTAAGAACCGTGCTGCTGCTATCCAGAAGATGTGCAAGGATGCTGGCATCAACCTTACCCTTGATTCTCACCCATCTTCTGAGTTCTCTGATGTTCTTACCTCTGGTTCTTGGGATGTCTGCCTCTTTGGTTGGGTTGGCACTTCAACTTCTTACAACAACGGTGGCCAGCTCTACGGCTCTGAGTCTGGATCCAACTTTGGTCAGCAGGGCTCCGCAGAGACCGATGAGATGTTTGCAAAGGTTGTCTCTACTCAGAACTTTGATGAGCGCATGAAGATCATGAATGATGCTGAGAAGAAGATGATGCAGACTTACGCATATCTTCCTGTCTACACTGGTCCAGACTGCTACGTTGTCAAGACTGGTCTTGCTAACTTTGGTCCTGCACTCTTCCAGAGCGTTCCAGCAACCATTGTTGGTTGGCAGAAGTAAGCAAGGGACAAGGCGATCTTCTCGCAAAGTTCTTTTGAGAAAAAGTTTTTAATTTTTCTCACAAATGTAGCTTGAAGATGTGTTAGTATATCCCTCGCTGCAAAGCAAGTCGGAGTGGCGGAATTGGCAGACGCGCTAGCTTGAGGTGCTAGTGACCTACTAACGGTTGTGCGGGTTCAAGTCCCGCCTCCGACACCACGGAATTTCGGCGGATCTCTTCGGAGGTCCGCCTTTTTCGTATACTTAGGCAATGTGATTTGTTTTTCCTCGCTGGTAAGGAGTGACTGTGGCAGATAACAAGCTGAGCGTAAGGCGTGTTGAGGGGGTTGTCGACGGGACTGTTGCTGCAACTCTGTCTCAGTTGCTGCGCCTGACCAGCGATGCAGTCATTGTTTTTAATATGGAGGGCACAGTTCTTCTCGCCAATGAGGAGGCCGAAAGCTTATTTGCTAAGGAAGACGGCACCATTGCCGGCCTGGATGTTCGCTTTTTGTTCACGCCGGCAAATCAAGAGAACTTACAGAAACCGTTCTTTGTAGAGTTGTTGCCGTTTGCGATTGATGGGTCCACCTCCATGGTGGCTGCTCCTGCTCATGACGGAACGTCACAGGTGTTGAGTGTTCGTGCAGATTATGTGGGTGCTCCTACACAGGCTATTGTTCTGACAGCGTCTAAGCTTCGTGACATGGCTAGCCCTATGCACGATGATGAACGAATGGTGTTGGACCTTCGCCGAGCCAACAGGAGGCTCTCAGGAGCGCTTCAGATTGTTTTGGACACGCTTGACTCGGAAGATATGGGTCAGCTTATCGAGCGCGTGTTAGAAGAGCTCTCAGAGACTGTCGAGGCTGATGGTGCGCTTATCTATCTTGCTGAGCAAGACGGGTATCACCTTCATGGTGCAACGGAGTCTTTGAGAAGTGCGTCATTGGATAGAATTCCTCGCTACTTTGCATTTAACAGCTCTCTGGAGCGTTTGACGTTTTATTCCGAGCACGCACTTCGCTTGCATACCATGCCTTTGAACTCTAGCGCGCTCAAGCAGGGAAGAGTTAAAAAGCGCAACCTTGTTAACGAAGAAACTCGTGAGGTCATAACCGTTGATGCAAGTCATTTACCTCCGTTTACCAGCTTTCTTGTGGTTCCTGTGTGGTTTGGTGGCCACATTGTTGCTCTGATTGAGGTGGGCTGGGAGCGTAAGCGTGCGCTTTTGGTTGAAGACGCAAGACTTCTGGACTCCATTGCAAATTACCTCTCGGTACAGCTTGTGGGCGCGTTGTCGGCCATGAGAACGCAGCGTAGAGACACGCTTCGCGAGGCATTAGCTCGCGTGCGCCAAGGATTGCTTCATAGCGCTGCAGATGGCGAGAAAATCTCTGGTGAGCGATTACAGCAGGTTATGAGGTCGGTGGGCACTGATCTCTCTGCACAGGTTTTCTCGGTAGATTGCTGTGAGGTCACAGGCAACATTACGCTCCATGCGCTTGGCGCTGAGCAAGCGTTTGGCGACGCTCAGGACGGTACGCAAGACATCGCACAGGCTGCGGCGGAGGCCGGCGGCGCGCAGGCTGCGGCGGAGGCCGGCGGCGCGCAGGATGGCGGCAACCAGATTGCGCTTCCATCGACGGTTGAGGGACTCAAGACAGGAGAGGGCGAGGCGTCAGTCAAAGAGGTTGAGCTTGCATCTGAGCTGAGTCGCGCGCTTGCTGCACAAGGTTTGCCCTGCAAGGGAGCTGTGCTTTTCTTGGGCAAGTTTGCTGGCGAGCAGCATACCTGGCTTTTCTTGCGAGAAGAAAACGCTGAGCCCTTAAGCGACATTGAGCTTGATTTCTTGGACCGCGTGATGCTTCTGGTTCACTCGTTGGCCGTTGGTGCCGAAGAGAGCCAGCAAAATAAGCATATCTCCCAGGCGCTGCAGTCGGGCATGAAAAATGACCTACAGAAGGTAAAAGGGATTTCTGCCGAGGGAATTTATTCATCTGCAACCGCCGACGCGTTTGTTGGTGGCGATTTTTACAGCATGATTAAGCTGCCAGGCCGTCGTGCATGCATCATCATGGGTGACGTTTCTGGTAAGGGTATTGAGGCAGCTTCTATTTCATCCGCAGTTAAAACGGCACTTTCTGCCTACGCGTGGGAGGGAAGAACTCCCGCTCGCATGGTGGCAACGCTCAACGAATTCTTGCTGGGCTTCTCAAGGGTTGAGACGTTTGCGACGCTCTTTGTCGGTATTGTTGACCTTACAACTTCATCGTTGACCTACTGCTCCGCTGGTCATCCACCAGCGATTTTGGTGTCTGCTCAATCGGGTGAGGCTGAGCTTTTGGATGTGCAGTCGGGCGTTGTTGGAGCGTTCCACGACATGGAGTACAAAAACGGCACGGTTGGCTTGTATGAAGGCGATATCCTGCTGCTTTATACTGACGGAACCACAGAGGCTCGCAGTCCTGAAGGCGCTTTCTTTGGCGAGACTGGCTTGCGCGACATGATTATGAACGAGGTTCCTCAAGGCTTTGATGGCCTTCTGAACAGGTTCTTGAGCACGCTCGACCGCTATACCGGCCGAAGACTTGATGACGACGTTGCCATGGTGGCTCTGCGTTTTGACGAGCTTGGCA
>QWCF01000237.1_pt1 | contig 25045 bp, 22 predicted proteins | sample 1972521 | NCBI WGS metagenome assembly QWCF01 (sample SAMN09866715, study PRJNA288562) | Human oral metagenome isolate term4_saliva, whole genome shotgun sequencing...
AAAAGAAAACGTACTAGAAGTTAGACGTATTCTTAAAGAAGAAGGATGTGAACACGTTCAAATCATCCCTAAAATCGAATGTCAAGAAGCTATCGATAACATCGATGAAATTATCGAAGTATCTGATGGTATTATGATCGCTCGTGGAGACCTTGGGGTTGAAGTACCAGCAGAAGAAGTACCGATCATGCAAAAAGATATTATTGCTAAATGTAACGAAGCTGGTAAATTCGTAATCACAGCTACTCAAATGTTAGACTCAATGCAAAAAAATCCACGCCCAACACGTGCCGAAGTATCAGACGTAGCTAACGCAATTTACGATGGAACTGATGCAATCATGTTATCAGGAGAATCTGCAGCGGGTGCTTACCCAATCGAATCAGTTCGTACTATGGCTACAATCGCTAAACGTACTGAAGAAATGCAAGATTACTCTCGTATCTTAAAAGAACGTTCTAAAAAAGTTGTATCTAAAGATATTACAAATGCAATTGGGGTATCTGTAGGATATACAGCTCTAAACTTAGATTTACACACAATCGTAACTTATACTGAATTAGGAAAAACAGCTAGATTAATTTCTAAATACCGTCCAAACGCGTCTATTTTAGCTGTAACTCCAAGTGCTAAAGTTGCTCGTGGATTAAGCTTAGTATGGGGAGTTGATGCTCAAATCTCAGAACAAGCTAAATCAACAGATGAAATGTTAGTAACAGCAGCGAAAATTGCTAAATCTTCAGGATACGCTAAAGTTGGAGATGCTATCGTAATCACTGGTGGTATCAACACTTCAGTAAGTAATGCTGGAACAACAAACTTCTTAAAAGTTTCTGTAATCGACTAATATAAAATTAAAGAAGAAGTAGGAAAAAATCCTATTTCTTCTTTTTATATATTTCGGGTGTATAATATATTCGTTGATAGAATTATAGTAGAAAAAATATTTTAATATTTTTTTGAAAATACTCGATGTATTAAAATCAATGTATATAGAAAATACCAAAAAATAAAATAGAAAATAAATATCATCGGTATTAATATCAACAAATAACTAAATAATTAAATTGATAGTTATAGGTTGTTATAGAATGGTGAGTTTATTACATGATAAAGTTAAGAGGACAACCTTAAGGGGTTGTCTTTTTTTATTTTATAAAGGAGTGATTTTCATAAAAGAATTATATGATCTGATTATAAAAGATGGACTTATGAGATATAAGTTTAAAAATAGCAAAGAAAAAAATATCTTGGATTTAGAAGAGGTAAAAGGTTCAGTATTTATATTTAGAAGTAAAGAAGATATGAGTCAAGCTAAAGGTGTTGTTGTAACATCGAAAGAAGCGATAAAAGAAAATGAAAATAATATAACCCATTGGACTCCTAATATATTTAGATATGGAAAATATGCTGATAAGCATAGAAAAATAACTAAGGGTCATTCAGAAGATAATTTGAGACAAATAAATACATTTTATTTAGATTTTGACACTAATGATATAAACGAATGCGATATTTTATCAGTCTCTTATGAATTAGGATTTATGCCAACGATAATAATTAAAACAAAAAGAGGCTATCAAGCTTATTATGTTTTAAAGTCACCTGTTTATGTTACAAAACATACCGACTATAAGGCTGTAGAAGTAGCTAAGAAGATTTCAACTAATATAAGAAGTTATTTTCATAGACAGAATCTTCCAGTCGATAGAATGTGTAATCATTTTGGAATTGCAAGATTTCCAACAAAAGAAAATGCTGTGTATTTTGATAAGAATAATCTATATAGTTTCTCTGACTGGCTAGATTGGTCAGTTAAAGAAGATGATAGATTAGATAGTAATATAAGAAAAGAATTATACATAATTTCAGGAAGTAAGGGAATTAAGCAAATAAATGAGAAGTGGTTCTCTTTGCTTTTAAATGTAGACAGCAAATTAAAAGGTCGTAAGAATTTACTAGGTAGAAATAATGTATTATTCACATTGGCACTAGCTTGCTATTCATCTGGACTGACAGAAGCTGAATGTACAGAAAAATTAAAGATATTTAATAATAATTTAGATGAAGCATTAAAAGAGAATGAATACCGATCGATAATAGCTTCGGCATATTCAAGCAGGTACTCGATAGCAAGTAGAGATTATATATTAATGCTTTGCCGAACTTGGGTTGATGAAAATTTAACAAGTAAAGATTTATTTACTTATCAAATATGGACTAAATTTAAAAAGAAGCGTACAGAACGAAAAAGAAGTCATTATGAAGAATGGGAAAAAGACGTATTAAATTATCTGCATAAAAAAGAAGATGTTTATATAGAAATTAAGAAAAAGGATATAGTAGAAAATTTAAATATCCCAAAAAGAAGTTTAGATATAGTACTAAATAATTTAAAAATTAAAAATATAATATTCTACAAAGCAATCTCAGGACGTTTAGGAGGTATAAAGATAGCTCTTATGAGGAATTTATACAGTTACGTCATAGCGTTGAAAAACAAAGAAAAGGAAGAGTATATAGCAAAGCTGTCAAGTTACTTTAAAATAGAAAAAAACATATTATATCATTTAATAATGAATTATCAAGCTAATAATTACAAAATACAAGCAACTATATTTGAAGAAGATGTAGGTAAAGAATTAATTATTAGTTAGATTTAATACTAAAATAAAAGGTGCAGTGTGCCATTACATATATATCTTTGATTAAGGAGGTTAATAAGTATGCTGATTGGTTTAATAGTAGGTTTGTTGTTTTCTATTCTTTGTTTATGTCTTTTAGCAACTACGGTAATTCTGAGTGATATGCTTGATTTTGAGATTCTATGCAAGATCTTTGTGATTGTAATTTTGGGATTTCTTATAGGACTAGTTGTTTTAGATTTTTTGATTAATTATTATGGTTCGTAATTTTAAAATTTTAATTTAATATGCTTTTGACCTGAATAAGTCGTTAAACTGTTTGTATTGTACTATGAAAATTGAATAATTGCCCCCCTGATTAGAGTAGCCTATCACATAAAAAAAAGAATAAGGGTGGTACAGAGAACTAGAAATACATATCTAGTGTGAGGCACATAACGTTAAGGCAGTAATTATTATTACTAAGCCGAAGAGGTTTGCAGTTTTTAGACCACAAACTGTTCGTAAGAAGATACCGAAATAATCTACGTGATTATTCAGCATAAACGTAAATTCGTATAAACATTCGACTAGGAGGAAATTAAAATGAATGTAAAAACAAATGAAGTAAATTTAAAAGACCTTAGAGAACTTGGCAAGCTTGGAGGAGCAACAGCTCGTCTTATAGATGGTCAAGAAATGATTTTAGAAGAAAATTATGGTTTGATAAGACGTACTGGAATAGTGTTAGGTAAGGTTAAACCAGTTGAAACTATTGAACGGTACGTTAGCGTATATCCAAATATTAGAACGATAAAATGGAATAATCTTATTGTTGCAAGAAGAGTAGTAAGAGATGGAAAATCTATTTTAGAGTTAACAGGAAAAGGATATAAGAGAAAAAACTAATTATAAACTAAAATTTAAAACTAAGGAGAAAAGATAACTATGAAAATTTTAACAATAAATATTAATAAAGGTGGAACAGGAAAAACAACATTATCACATAATTTAGCAGAATATTTAGCTAAAGATAATAGAGTTTTATTAATGGATTTTGATGACAGTTGTAATTTAACAGGTAGATATAATGTTACACCAAAAGAAGAAAATACAATTATATCATTATTCGATAAAGAGTATGTAGAGCCGATTAAAGTTAGAGAAAATTTAGATCTAATCTGTTCATATTATGGAGTAGACTTATTAAAAGAAAGACAAAATGGAAGACGTAGACGAGAATATACTCTTGGGAAATGGATTGCTAAAAATCACGAAAAATTAAGTGGAAATTATGATTATATAATTATTGATACAGAGAATGATGAAGCAATATTAACTATAAATGCATTAATTGTATCAGATGTAGTTTTAGGAATAGCAGAGCCAAGTAAAGACGCAGTTGAAGCCTTAATTAAGTTGAAATACTTTGTTAATGATTTGAATAGTGATTTTGACTCTGAAGCTAGATTATTTTATTTAGGTAACAGAATAAATTTTAGTGAAAATATGTCAAAAGATTTTATAGAAGCGTTGGAGAGGAAAGAAGAATATTTAGGATACATACCTAGAAGAACATTGATAGGTGATGATATTGCTGTATTTAATAATCCCAAAGTAGATAAAAAATTAAAAAAAGAACTTGAAAGTTTATTTATTAAAATTAAAAATGAACTGGATAAGGAGAATGAATAATGTCAAAATTCAATAAATTTTTAGAAGAAGAGAAAGAGACAAGGTCAAGGAGTAATAAAATTACTGAAAAAATAACTACTGTAGACTATTCATCTCTTAAAATAAAATTAGATACTTTGGATAAATTAAGAAAATTAAAACTTGTAACAAAGGAACAAAGTTATTCAACACTTATTAATGAAATGATAGAAGTGTATATAACTCAACTTTCACCAGAAGAACAGCGTAATATAAAAATGTTGCTGTAACAGTAAGAAAAGACTTTAGAGAGATACTCTACAGTCTTTTTTTATTTTTAAAAATTTTATTAAAATATAATACTTAATAAAATAAATTTAGTGTAATTATTAGGAGCAAAATAATGAGTAAAGAATTAAAAAAACAAAATGACTCAAATGAGTTTAAATGTAAAATTGTAAAAAAAATTGGAATTATTTCCGTGAATACTCAAGGGTGGACTAAGGAAGTAAATTTAGTGTCATACAACGGTAAGAAAGCAGTTGTTGATATTAGAATATGGTCACCTAGTAAAAAAATGAGTAAAGGGATAACCATAGATAAGAAAGACCTTAATAGGTTAATAGAATTATTAAAAGAAGTAGAAAAAAAGGAGATAAAGTAACATGGATGCAGTAATAAAAGTAATAAACATAATTGGAAGTGCAGGAGCAGTAGTAGGAATTGTATGGTCATTAATAGGAGCGTATCAATTTTTCCAAGGAAGAAAGAACAGTGATAAAAACCGTATGGACGATGGATTAGAAGGTATTATTAACGGAGCTTTAATTGGAATAGTTGTAAAAGGACTTGCAACAGCAGGAGTTGCAGCACTTCAAGGAATCACATTCTAGGTGTAGTATATGGATATTAATATTGAAACTTTAACAAGAAATTTATCCGAATATTCTATGGAGGCTAACAATGCTTCAATAGCTATATCTAAAGGGCTTCAACCTGTAGGTATAGCTATATTAATAATATTTTTTTGTGTAGAGCTTTTAAGTTGGAAAAACCTTTTAAATAAAAATGATAAAAAACTTGTAGTAGGATTATGGGGAGAATTTTCTTTGAAATATTTAATAGGATTTATCTTATTAATGTCAGCACCATATATTCTAGATGCTATTATGGATATTTCAATATTAATTACTAAAAAAATAAATTCTATATATCCACCTAGTACATATTCTGTTAAATATGACGAGGCAGACTACGGAGGTTGGTTTTTAAATGCAATATTAAATGGAGTTGGTTATATTTTAGAAAAAATTGCCAAAGCCATTGTATTTATTTTGATTTTCATGAGATATATAGATTTATATTTTTTAAAGGCATTAGCTCCTATTTTAATAGGATTTTACTTTTCTGATGAATTTAGAGGAGTAGTGATGAATTATTTTAAAACATTCATAGCATATAGTTTATTAGGAGTTGTTTTATTGCTTATAACAGTAATATTTGGAATGGTGATAACTCAAGATTTTATAAAGGTTGCGACTAATAACGACAGTGCATGGACTGGATTTTTAATATTGATTAAAGAAGTAATTTATATCTTGTTAATAGCTGGTTCAGTATCTAAAACTAAGAGATTGGTAGGTGTGCAGTAATGAGTAAATTAGGTTCAGAATTTATAGATGATTTTGAAAAAGACGATACTGGTTTAAGTGGAATAAACAAAAGAAGAATATCTCTAATTTTTGGTATTGTAACACAAGTAGCGTTAACAGTTGGAATATCCTATCTTGAATTACCAGATATTATTTATGAAATATACTTCATAATAGTAACTTTTCCTGCGGTATTTTATGGAATAAATGCGAGTGAAATGTTGCAATTAAAAGGAAGAATACATTTTTTCTTTTTAGAAAGGAAAAGAGTCTATCGAACGGAGTTAGAAGAATTAGAAGAGAATGAGGAGAAAGGAGATGAGGGAAGTTAATGTTTTTCAAGATAAAACGAGATTATAGTAACGATGTAACTCAAGAAAAAAAGGTAAGAAAAGCAAAGAAAAGAAAAACTAAAAAGACATTATTGCCAACCACACAGGATACTATAAGATTTAAAAATATTTATGAAGATGGAATAATGAATATTAATAAAGATTGGTATTCTAATACTTTTAAACTTGGTGATGTTGAATATATCACAGCACGACAAGAAGATAAAATTAGTATTATAGATAGTTATGCTGATGCATTAAATCTATTAGAGGGTGGATCAAATTTTCAGCTTTTAGTTATGAATAAAAGAGTTACCAAGGAGAAGTTGGATAGTGTAAAATATCAAATTCAAGATGATAACTATGATGTTTATAGGGAAGAATATAATAAGCTTATAGAAAATAGATTTAGAAATAATTCAAAAGCATTTGAAGTTAATAAATATATAACTATAGCTATTGAAGGAGTAGAAACTGAACAGGCAAGAAGACAACTTAGTGATATTTCAAAAGATCTAACTTCACATTTTAGCGAAATGGATATTACATTTCAGAAGTTAAATGGTGTTGAACGATTAGCCTTATTTAATGAACTTTTGAATGATGAACAATTCAATTATAATTTTTCTGATATTGAAGAAAGTAATCTTTCTGAAAAATCATTTATTGCACCTAAAACAATAGATATAAATGAAAATTATCTACAAATAAATGATAAATTTACAAAAATAATGTATATTAAAACTTTTCCAAAATCATTAGGTGATAAACTTATAAAAAATCTAACTAATCTTAGTTTTGAAATAATAATAAGTTTGAACTTAAATCTTTATGAAGATGAAGAAATCTCAAAGGAAATAGACGATGTAGAAACTAAAGCCTTGATTAATTTGGTTAAATCACAGAAAAAAGCTAGTAAAGATGGAATATTTTTATCAGAGGAATTTATAGGAGCTGGTAGAGATAAGGTTAATACTAAACTTACACGAAAGTGGAAAGAAGAAATAGAAGACTACGACCAGAAAATATTTAAAGGATTTTTTGCGGTATATTTAAAAGCTGATAGCATTGAACAACTTAATGATTATGAAAGTCAAGTTAAGCGTGCTGGAAATAAATTAGGTGTTAAATTTGATGATATTTATTATTATCAAGAAGAAGCATTGAATACTATTTTACCTATTGGTGATAATTTTATAGATTCACAGAGAAAAGTATCAAGAAGAATGACTACAAGTAATGTAGCTACACAAGTTCCGTTTACACAAGTTGATGTAATTTCTCATTCTCCTAAAGCCATGTATTATGGTCAAAATCAGCTTTCAAATAATATGATAACTATTGATAGAAAGCGTGATTTACTTACAGGAAGTGGAGTTATAACTGGAGTAAGTGGTAGTGGTAAATCAATGGCTGTTAAAATTAATGAGATTATTCCTAATTTATTGCGTTATCCAGATGATGAAATTATTATCGTTGACCCGGAAAATGAATATGGAGATATTGGTCATAAGTTTAATGCACAAGTAATTGATTTATCTATAGGTTCAGATACTTACATTAATGTTCTTGATTTACCAGATGAACGAAAACTTGATGAAATAGATAGAAGAAAAGTTATAGAAAACAAGTCAAATTTAATAACAACCTTCTTTGAAGACATACTAGAAGATTTGACCGATAAGCAAATAACTATTATTGATAGGGTAACAAGACAGGTTTATAAGTTCTTTAAAAATCCTACATTAAAAGAGTGGCATAAGGTATTAGTCAATCAGCCAGAGATGGAAGCGCAAGAATTAGCGTTACAGGTAGAAATTTATACGATAGGTTCACAATCATTATTTTCAAATAGAACAAATGTGAATTTAGAAAATAAATTTATAGTATTTAATCTAAATAACCTTTCTGGGAAGTTAAAGCCATTAGCTTTATCAGTTATTCAAGATTTCATATGGAATAAAGTAGTAAAAAATAGAGGAAAGAGGGACTCATGGTTATATTTTGACGAACTTCAACTTTATTTTAGAACACAAAAACAAGCAACATTTTTTACGGAACTATATTCTAGGGTACGTAAATACGGAGCTATTCCAACAGGAATAACACAAAATGTTGAAACTATAAACAATATTGAAGAAGGACGTAAGTTACTATCAAATAGTGAATTTATGGTAATTCTTAAACAAAAGAAAAATGATATTGCAGTTTGGAAAGAAATTATCTCTTTAACAGAGGAGCAGATAAAGTACATTGGTAGTCCAAAAGCTAAAGGAACAGGTATTATTTATGCTGGAGGTGTAGTAGTTCCCTTTGAAAATCCAATACCGAAAGAATCAAAATTATTCAAACTGGTAGAAACGGACGCATACTAAAATGAGTAAGTATAGAATAAAAAGACAAGATAAAGATGAACTTAAATCTTTAAAATCTGATATAAAAGCAGAAAAAACAAGATATTCTATATTAAAAAAAGAGTATAAAGAAGCACAAAGAGAACAAAAATTACAGCCGAGCAATAACACAAGAACCAATAAAACGAGTTATAGAGCTAATATAAAGTCAGAAAAAACAAATAATTATACTTTTAATACTATTTCAAGAAGTAGTGAAAGTAGTAACAGCGAAAAACAAGCTTCTAGAAATAGCTACTCTGTGGATAATAATTCAAAAACGAAGCAATCAAGCAGAGAAGAGTACCTTAAAAATAATAAGAGAAAAGAATATTTAAAAAATAGTACTAGAAGTAGAATACTAAAGCAGAAAAATGAAGATAGTATTGTAAAAAGAGTGAAAGAACAAGAGAATTTTTATTTAGATGATAGTAGTTTTAGAAAAGAAAACTCTAAAGCATTAGATATTGATAATAATTCGAACACTACTTCTTCAAGAGAGTACTATAAAACTAAAGCATTAAAGCAAAAAAATGAACGATATTCAAAAGAAAAATTTAAAAACGACAGATTAAGAAAAGACAATTCAAGGAAAATTTTCTATGAAAATAGACAGACTAATCATCTTGATAAAACTAGAATAAGTGACTTAGAATCTAGTCTAGGAAACAAAAATCAACAAATTAATGAACTTAAAGAAGATTTAAAAAAACAAAAATCAACTTTAAAATCAAAGAGAAAAGAATATCGTAAAAAGAAAAAAATATATAAACGTAAATATCAAAGTAGGATAAAAAGAGAAGTCAAAGAAGGGTTAAAAGGAGCAGTTTCACAGACATATGCTATTGAAACCGTGTTGAATAAAGATGAAGATCTTGCTAGATATGTAAAAGCAAAGAATAAATACGGTTCAATAAGATATGAAGTCGAAAAATATGGAAGATTTGGAAAAGAAGTTGTAAAAAAGACCTCTAAATTTGCCTATGGAGTAGGAAATAGAACTTATAATCTAAAAAATGGACGTGGGTTCACACGAACTCCTAAGAGATTTACTTGGCAATACAGACTAAAACAAAAGATTTTAGCTAATAAGAAATACCAACGAGCAAAAAAAGTAAAAGATACAGCTTCTAAAGTAACCAGACCTTTTACAAAACCTGTAGGAAAATTAGTGAAAAATGTCTATAAAAATCCACTTGGTAGAAAAGGCTTATTAAGTCTATTGGCACTAATAACACTTTTAAGTATGTTTATGAGTTCAGTTTCTCCTTCAAGAATGAATGAGTGGGAAATGAATGATACTTGGTTATATTTCACAAAACTTGATAGAGAAAAATCAACTGATAAAGTTATTTATTATTCAGATATTGAGGATTATGTTTATTATTTGAACTATCGCTATGATAAAACCGTAAAACAAATATATAGAGACCCTTCTGCGTATAAAAATAAACACTTACCACATACAAGGCAAGGTAGAACGTTTTTAGAAGGTATGTGGGAGTTTTTAAATGGTGATAAAGACAATTTGAAAACCGTTGATAATCTTGTAAATGATGATGGGGAATATGGTTTAGATGAAAAAGAGAGAAAAGAGTGGAAGCAACTTGTTGAAATATCAAAAGATACTGGACGATTTCCATTCGCTAGAGAATTAGATAATTTTCTCTTTGATAAAAAAGACTCTAAATATAAATTACCTATGAAGGTTTTAGAACGATATGGATATAAAGATAAAGATAATATATCTGATACGACAACCTTTCAAGCAGAAGCAAGTCAATATATTTATGCTTCAATGACCGGGAAAGTTTCGATAGACGGTAACGATGTATCAATAGAACAAGGTCGTAAAAGAATTACATATTATGATCTTCAAAATATAAGAGTTACTGCAGGAGAACAAGCTTTAAGAAATGAAATAATAGGGCAGGTTAAACAAGAAGGTAAGCAGGCTGTAAAATATGAAAAACTAAAAGATAATAATGGTAAGCAGGAATGGACGTCAGTTAATATAGGTTTTTATCTACCGAGTATTCAATACATGCAAAAAACAGAAGTGATAAGAGACTTAGGATTAAATGGTGATAAATTAGGACGAATAAGAGAGTTTGTAGATCTTGTTAAAAAATATGAACCTAATGCAACTAATGAGGGGTTAGCGGCTATACTAGGAGTTTTTGATATAGAAAGCGGAGTGCAACCTAAACGAGCAGAAGGAGATTATTTACCACAGCCGATAGGAGCGAGTGATAATTCATGGGACGATGAAAACTGGTTATCTATTGGTGGACCTCAAATATATAATGGACGATTCCCAAATATAATACATCGAGGTTTAGGATTAGGACAATTTACTGATACTGCAGATGGTAGTAGAAGGCATACAATGTTATTAGATTTTGCAAAAGAAAAAAATTCTAAATGGTATTATATGGACTTACAAGTAGATTTTATTTTTAATGGTGATTCACCGTATTATAGACAAGTATTTAGAAATGTTGTAACTTCGGAAGATAGTGTGGAAAACTTAGTATCAAGATTTTTAAAAGATTGGGAAGGTGTATATGCCGATAAATTAGAGCTGAGGATAGCAAGAGCGAAAGATTTCTTAAGTTATTTAAAATCTAAATCTAATATTGATACTAGCGGAAATGTTGCACCAGTAGATGGTAATTTTGATGATAATGTAGCTCAAGAAGTATTTGAAGCCTTAAATGCTCATAGAATGGCTAATGGATTATCAGCATTAAGTTACAACTCGGCAAATAACAATGGAGCTATGGTTCGAGCTAATGAATTTTCTATAAAAGCCAAACGAGGATATGGAAGTCCTATGGAATTACATGTCCGACTAGATGGTAGTCCTTTTTATACAGCATTTGAAGGTGGGCAAGCTAGGGGAGAAAATTTAGCATACGCATATAATGGAACTGCAGGAATGATGGGATTTTGGAAAAGTTCACCATCACACAATGCAGCTATGTTAAATCCTAATTTTACCCAAGTAGCTATAAAAGTATTATATAGTGATGGACAATATTACGGAGTACAAATATTTACTTAATAAAGATAGGAGATGAGAAAAAACATGTTAAATAAAAAACTGATAAAAACCTTTAAAGTAGCAGTTTCAATAATTGTTATTATAATGGTTTTTGCTATGGGATATTTTTTAGGTGATGGGTTAAGGAAAAATTCAGCTGATAAAACTATAAAAGATACACTCCAGCAAACAAAAAATTCTAATAAAGATATAGAAAATCAACTTAAAGAAAAAACACAAGGTTTTTTAATAGCCTTTTATACTAAAAAAGACCTTGGGGAAAACAGAGATAGATACAGACCGTTTGTAACTGAAGGAATGTATAATTCTATGGTTTCAGAAGAGGAAAAAGCAGTAAATAAGGCTTATCAAGGATATATCGTAGACTGGGAGTTTGTAGAAGACGACATGTTTATAAATGCTGACAAATTAGAAGTATTAGTAAAGGTTACTTATAAAAATACGAGTTTAGCAATAAAAGATGATAGAAGTAAACAAGTAACACAAACAAGCCAAGCTTCATATAAACTAACTTTTACGAAGACAGACAAAACCTACCTTGTTAATAAAATGGAGCAAATGACAATAGAGCCTATAAATAAAAGTAAGATGTAGGAGGTATAAGTTGAGTTGGCAACAAAAGAAGAATTAGAAAAATTAGAACAACAAATAAATAAGAAAAAAGTAGATTTAGTAAAAAATCAAGAGCAACAAAAAATAAAAAAAAAGCAATTAAGTGATTTAAAAAATAAAGAAAAGATAATAAATAATGAACTTACAGCTCTTCAAAATGATTATTTAAGAAAAACGCTAGATTATAATAATATGACTTTTGAAGAGTTTAAAGAACTAATGAATAAAAATTAAGAAAGGACGAATTAAATGTTTGTAGCTAGAAGTTTAAGAACTAATGAAACGCATGAATTAAATAGTATAGAAGAATTAATTCAAGACTTGGAAGTACTAAATATAAAAAATAAAAAATTAGAAAAATCAGAAACAATCTCTATTTATGAAACAAATTCTGATGGAGAAATTATCGATGAATTTGAAGTAGATTTACCGACTAATAAAAGTATAGAAGATGTACTAATCTCTGATGAAGATTATTCAGAAGAAACACAGATGAGAGATGTTAACTATAATGATATGACAGATGAAGAAAAAGAGGTTTTTAATAGAATTAATAAAACAGAGATTAAAAAAGAAGTATTTAAAGAAAATACTCGAGAAGACAAAATTAAAGATTCTGAAAAAAAACAAAGAGAGATTATTGAAAAAATTCAAAGAAAAAAAGTAGAGGAAGATAATAATTATGTAAGTAATTACAGAGAAAAACCAAAAAATAACTATGAATATCAAACTCCAGTAAGATCTCAAAAAATAAGAGAAACTCAAAGTAACCAAGTAACAACAGTATATGAAGGAATGACATTAGTTCCAGCAGATGAATTAAAAAATGATTTCAAATATAATGTAAGTATTGAATTAGAAAAAATAGAAAGACATATTTTTTTACTAGAGAGGCAAGCTAAAGAATATCGAAGGCTTATGAATGCTATTGATTCTCTAGATTATTAGAGGTAATTCTTTATGGAAGAAGAAAGAGTAGTAAGTTTACTTTTTAAAGAAACAAAATTAACTGCTGAAATATTATTTAAATCTTTATATTTTGTGGCAGAAAAAGCTGTTAATAGTACAGGAAAGCTAATGGATATTAGATTTAAAACTCCTTTTAAAGGAGAAAGTGAATGGAATAAATTCATGAACTCCGTTGACCCTATAACAATAAAAGACTTAAAAACAGTAGAGTTAAATTTAGACGAATTTAAAGAACAATTAAAAAAATACGGTATAGGATTTTCTTTTTACAAACATTCTGACGGAGAGACCGTATCTTTAGCCTACGCATTTAAACATAAGGATATAGTAGAAAAAGCACTGTCAGATACATTGGAAAAAATAGTAAATAAGAAAAATGTAAGAGAAACAATAGAAAATTCAAAGAAAAAGTCGAAAGTAAAAGATTTAGAAGAAAAGCTAAAATATTATAAAAATCTAGAAGAGGCTATAAAAAAAGAAAAAGGATTAGGAGTTAAGGAAAAAGTACCTACAAAAGGAGAGAAAGTACTGTGAGAAAGAATATAAAATCAAAACTTGTACTTTTACCTTTAGGAGGAGCTTTTTCTTTTTACTTTGGGCATACATTGTATAAAACATATGAAAATGCTCAAGGTAAATTACTCTTCGACAAATTAAGTTGGCTTATTGATAATCTTAGCTCATATAGACCTATAGATTTTATTTATACACAAGGTTCATTAGGGGCAGGAAGTATGTTCTTAATATTTTATATCTTGTTATATATGCGGTTTTCACTAAATAAATATCGTTATAGAGTAGGAGAAGAACATGGTTCGGCAAGATATTCAACTATAGAAGAAATAAAATCATTTGAAGATAAGAATGAAGAGAACAATATAATCTTTACTAAAAATGCGAAGATGGGACTTTATAACAAGAGATTACCTTACGATAAACAACTTAATAAAAATGTAGTAGTAATAGGTGGACCAGGTTCTGGGAAAACATTTACCTTTGTAAAACCTAATGCAATGCAACTTAATTCTTCTAAAATATTTACTGATACAAAAGGATTATTGGTAAGAGAGTTGGGGAATTTATATGAACAAAATGGATACACAGTGAAAGTATTTGATTTAATTAACTTTACAAACTCCCATCAATTCAATGTATATAACTACATAAAAAAAGAAACTGATATTGATCAAGCGGCAGAAGCTATATTCCAAGCCACTAAAAAATCTGATAATAAAGGTGAAGACTTTTGGATAAAAGCTGAACTAATGATTATGAGAGCATTGATAGGGTATTTGTACTTCGATAGTAAAATAAGTAATTATGAACCTAGTTTACCACAAGTAAACGACCTTATCATACATCTAGAACGTACAGATCCAGATGTAGAATCTGTTTTAGAAATGATGTTTGAAGAGTTAAATGAAAAAATTCCAAATAATTATGCTTACAGGCAATTTCAGCTGTTTAATAAAAATTTTACAGGTGAAACTAGAAATGGTGTAAAAGCAATAATTTCTTCACGATTTGCAGTATTTGAACATGCCGAAGTTAGAGAATTACTACAAAGAGATACAATGGAAATTGAAACATGGAATACACAAAAGACAGCGGTATTCATAAATGTTCCAGAAGTAAATGACGCATATCAATTTATTTCATCTTTGTTATTTTCAACAATATTTAAAACGACAATAAAAACAGCAGACGAAGTTATTCAAGGGGTATTAGATAAAGAACTTATTCATATAGAAATATATGGTGATGAATTTGCTCAACTTGGAAAAATAAATAACATATCAAAATATTTAGCAGTAATACGAAGCCGAGAAATATCATTAAAAATAATACTACAAGGACTTCCACAGCTAGACATGATATATGGTAAGGAAGAAGCTAAAAGTATATTAAGTAACTGTGAAACACTTCTTTATTTAGGAACTAATGATAAAGATACTATAGAATATCTATCATTTAGAGCTGGTAATGAAACTATTGATGATAGGAATTATTCAGAAAATAGAAATAGTACTAGTGGAGGTTCAACATTACAACATTCTAAGTTAAAACGTGAAATACTTACCCCACATGAAATAGCCACTATTAATATTAACGAAGCACTACTTTACATTGGAAAACAAAATGTATTTAGAGATAATAAATACAACGTAAATATGCATAAAAATAAGCAGTATTTAGCAGATAGTCCAAAAGATGATACATGGTATCGATATAAGATATATCGAAGTGAATACGAAGAGTGGTTAGATAATGTAAAACCAGAAAATCACATAAAAGCAAGTACAGAAGAATTTAATGAATTTGTTAAAAATACGCTGTAATAATGAGTAAAAAATAATATTATTAAAGCTATTACATTCTCTTTGTGAAACGTTGTAAAAAGTTATCTCAAACTATTGCAATACAATACTTAAATTGTTATAATAATAGTAGTTAGGAGGAAATAATGGAAACAAGAGAATTAAAAATCGGAATAGCTAAAGCTGGAGGGAATGCTGGTTCAGGTTCAAAACGATATCTTATAATGCTTCCTACTAAATGGGCGAGCGATATGGGAGTAGAACAAGATAGAAGAACTGCCAAAATTAGTTATGATGAAGAAAAAAAAGAAATTAGAATTAAATTAAAAGAAGAGTAATATATATGAGATTTTATTGGTATGTGTCTATAGTAAAAATTATTTTGCATGCAGTGTTGAGACTTATTTCTTTTATGATTATTGTTCCAGAATTGTTTATATTCATATCTCTTGCACTAAATTCAGAAAAGAGTAGCGTAGTTAGAACATTTCCCAAATCTAATATAGGTTGGATAGATGATATTCCAATCAGTATAAATAAACTTTTTGTGAATTTACCAACACAAGAAAAGTTATTGTGGATATTATTGGTGGTTGTTGTATATTTAATATTATTAGTATTAATAAAATATAGAGATGTATATATACTTTTTATATTAAGCAATATATTCGTTATATATTTCTCATACCAGTTCTTAGTATCGATGTTTAAACTTAATACTATCTGGAATATAATATTAACTATTATTATTTCATTGGTAGCAGTAGGAATAAGATTAGCTATATTTGAAAAAGTGAGAGATATAATAGAATCAATAAAAGAAGTAATATCTAATTTTATTTTTGAAAAAATCAAAAATAAAAATGTAGAAAATAAAAAATAAGCTCTTGACTATTGATATACAATAGCATATAATATAATTATAGAAAATAACAAAGGAAAAAGGAGAAATAGTATTATGAATAAAAAGAAGGATAAACTTCAAAAGAATTTATTAACAGCAGGTATAGGATTAGCGACAGTTGTTGCGGTAGGAGTAGCGACTGATACGCAAGCTAAAGCAAGTGAGAAAGATACTACAACACCTTCAACTACTGTAAAAGCTGAAAAGCCCACTGTTGATCTAAAAAAACAAGTAGAAAATCAAGAAAAAGTAGTGGAAACTACAGAAGCAGAAGTAAAAGATTTAAAAAATAATGTAATAAGTTCTACTAAAAAAGTAGCAACTTTAGAAGAAAAAACAAAAGAAGCAACTCCAGAAAATATTGCTAAAGTTGAGAAAACTGTAGAAGATAAGAAAGCAGATTTAAAAGCGAACGAAGAAAAAGCGACAGTCTTAGCAAACTCTGAAAACAGAAAACAAAAAGAAGTATCCTTAGCTGAAACAGAAGTGAAAGTTGCAGAAATTAACCTTAATGAAGCTAAAGAAGAGACTACAAAAGCTAAAACAGACTTACAAAAAGCAAAAGAAGTATTAGCTGGAACTAACCAAGAAAAAGTAGTTAAAGCATTAGAAGAAGCTAAAAAACAAGTAGAGCTAGATAAAGCTGACCTTGAAGCAAAAGTAAAAGCATTAGAAGAGGCTAAAAAGCAAGATAAAGTAAGACAAGATAGAATTAATACGTTAACAACTACTAAAGAACAAGCTACAAAAGATTATAACAAAGCAAGTAGTGATCTTGAAGCTAAAACAAAAGAATTAGAAGTTGCAAAAACAAAACTAGCATTAGCTACAAAGGAATTAGAAGTAGCAAAAAATAATGCAGAAGGTATTAATAGAATAGTTTTAAGTGAAGAGTATGTGAAAGCGTTGAAGGATAGTTTTGATAATAATTTATCAAGGGAAGAACAAGATAAAGCGTATAATAAATTAGGTAAATTAAGTTCGGAAGACTTGAAAAAAAATAGTTATAAAAATAACAAAAATGATGATATGAAGACAAAATATGATATTGAAAATCTTCCAGAAAATATTAGAACAGAGTTATCGCTTTTCGCAGCTGATTTAATTAATCAAATAAGAGAACAGTTCAAATTACCAAAGGTAAAGGTAACATCATCAGCCGTTGAATTTGCGAAAATAGTAGGGGATGGTTATACGGCAGATAATTGGAATTCTCTAGTAGGACATGATGCTCGTGCAGTTAATGAAGGTGCTAGAAAATTTGGACTACTTACTTCAAGCGATGAAGAAGTAGCTAAACACCAACAGTATTATGAAAACTATTATGGATATGGTCTTGCAACTAAAAATGTTACTTTAGCTCAATTAAAAAGAGAAGTTTATAATGGTATTATAGAATTTATGATTGGCGGTGGTGAATGGTTCCATGCTCAGAGTATAGCTGGAATAAACTGGGGACAAGCTGATGAGGAATATTTTGGACTTGATTTCTCAATAAGTAATGGTTGGACAAATATTCATTATATAAAAGTGCCAGCTAACTATGTAAAACAAGCAACTAAAACAAACTTCAATACTACAGAAATAGATAATCCTAATGATTCAACAACATTATTAGCGAAACTAACAACTGCTGAAAAGAGCGTTAGCAACATAAATGTAGAAGTTGATAGTAAAACAAAAGAGCAAGTAGCTTTACAAACAGCATATAATAATACTAAAAAATCTCTTACTGATGTGACTAGTGAACTTGAGTTTTTAGAGAATACAAAAACATTCACAGAAGAAGCTACAGCTTCTTATACAAAAGCAAGTAATAAATTAGCTAATGATACTAATGCATTAAATAAAGCTCAAAAAGATTTTGATTCATTAAATGCTGACGTTAAAACAAAACAAAGAGCAGTAGACATAGCAACAACAACGCTAGCTGAAAAAGAAAGAGCTCAAGTTACTAAACAAAAAGAATTTAATGAAAAACAAGTTGTATTAGATACTCTTGTTAAGCAACTTGGAGATATTCAAAAACAGATTTCAGAGAGTAACAAAGCTATTAGTGAATTAAAACAAGGTATTAAAACTAAAGAAAATGAATTAGTAGTATTACAAAATGCTCCAAAACTTCTAAAAGCAGAACAAGAAAAATTAGCTAAACTAAAATCATCTTTAGAAAATAAAGAAAAACAATTAGCTGAAGCTATAGACTTGTACTCAAAACTATTGAAACAACAAATCGGAAATCTTGAATTTGATCAAAAAGCTCCAGAAAATGTATTGCCAGAAGCAATTATTAAAGAGACAATTAGAGAAGATGTTGTAAAATATAATGTAAAAGAAGAGTTAGATTCTACACTTGAAGCAGGGAAACGAGTAGTTAAAGTAAAAGGTGTAAATGGTAAGAAAAAAGTAAAAGTAACTACATTAACAGTAAATGGTGAAGTAGTAAATAGCCTTGAAGAAGTGTTAAGCGAAGAAAAAGCTGTTGACGAAGTAGTTCTTGTAGGAACAAAAGAGAAAACTAAACCAACAGAACCTACAACACCTGCTAAACCAATTAATTCAGAAGACAAGAAATCTAAAAAAGAAAATGTACAAAAACTTCCTAATACTGGAGAAACAACATCAGATGTAGCAGGATTTGGACTGTTATTATCAGTATTAACATTAGGTTTATACAGAAGAAAACAAAGATAATATAGCTAAATAGACAATTATAATAGTTGCATATAATGAGTGGGTACAATGACTGGTAAAAAGAAAAAAAATAATAAAAAAAATACTTCAAAAAGAATAAAAAATAATAAAGTTTTAGCATGGTTAAGATCTAACACGGATATAAGTAGTAAATATTTATTAATTACCAGTTTAACTGGAATATCCTTTGTGATTTCAATACTTATAACATTAGGAAAATATGAATTATTAGATCCTTCAGATAAAACCCTTATGTGGATTTTAGTTGGAATTTTTTCACTAAGTATATATATATTATTGATTCTTCCAGCTTTTATAAAACAAAAGAAAATACAGAAAAAAATAGTAGGGATAGGAATAGGACTTATAGGGACAGTTCGTTATATGTATCTAGTTTCTGAATATAAAGAATATAAAACAATATTTATCTTATTTGTTATAATATTCTTATTCTTTCTATTTTGGATTATTGTAGATTTTGCGATAATAGTTTATAGATGGTTATGGATAAATAAAGATGATAAGGGTACAAAGCAAATAGATGCAACTAAGTTAAATTTATTATGGCTTATATTAGCGTTCATATTGGGGTTAGTATTTAATATAAAAAAATAAAGATTAGCGACAGCTAGTCTTTTTTATTTTTTGAATAAAGGAAGTGAAAAATATGCAATTAGCAATAATAACAGTGATAATAATAAGTATAGTAACAAATTTATTAGGTGTAAAACTAAGAGATACAAAACAAAGGCGAGTACTGTCATTGTCTTTAATAATATCAGGAACTATATATAGTATTATTTTAAATAATATGGAATTAAGTATTCTTAAATTATATGATATTATAATTATAAATGTCATTATTTTGGTAATAATAAGTATAGTATTAAAAATAGCAATAAAGTCTAGAATTAAAGCAATAAATATGTTTATAATTATTTCTAATGTAGTGATATATACAATAATAGTGGCATTCGTATTGACCCCAGAAGTAAAATTAATTAATCCAGCAGTAATAACTACGGGAATTTTTTATTTTATATCAAGTTTAGTTATTCCAGAGGAATGGTATTAAGATTTATAGATTCTATGTTATAATTTTTTTAAAGGAGGAATTATAGTGTTAGAAATTAAATCATTAAAAATAAAAAATAAAATAGGTGAGTATGTTGAAAATAATCGAACCAAACTCGCTAAGCTACTATTTATCTTAGGTTTGACAGGTGCAATATCAAGTAGTGGTATTCTAGTATTATTAAAAGAATACAAAATTATGTTTATTAATAAATACGATATAGATATAACTACTATTTTAGTTTATATTTTTAGTTTTAGCTTTTATATGTTATTAGCACCACTTATATTAATGGACAAAAAGACGATGCTTGTGAAGATAGTAGGATTAGGTTTTTCTTTTATTGGAACAGTATTATTTGGTCTAGTTATTTTAGAGGAAAAGCAGATAGTGTTAAGTGGAATTATGTTCTTTATAGTATTTTTAATATTTTTCTTTTGGACTATTATAGATTTTGTAATAATAATTTATAAATGGTTATGGGTTAGAAAAGATGATGAAAATGCAAAGCAAATGGATATAGCGAAATTAAATTTATTGTGGCTTATATTAGCTTTTATATTAGGAATACTATTTAATATTAGAAAATAAAGATTAGCAAAGCTAGTCTTTTTTATTTTGTCCTAAACATGACGTTAAAAGGTTTAAAAATTAAGTAAAAGAGAGGAAAAAAGTATGACAATTAATAAAACGGAGAAATTCAAATTAAGAAAAAGTAAGAAATATAAAAATTTAGTATCAGTAGGTCTTGGAGTTATGACGGCGGTTGCGATTGGTGTTGCAAGTGATAATGAAGCATATGCAAGTGATCAAACGGTAGGGAATGCAACTAATTCTACTACAACTCAACCACCAGCAAACAAAGTGCAAAATGATAATTTAGCTAATACTAATACATCAACTGGGGCTGTAAATATTAATATAAATAATTCAAATGTGAAAAATGCAGTGAATAGAGCCAAAAATGAAGGTGTTAATGTAGTAGAAAAAACTCAAGATTTAGGAGTAACGACAAATGCAGAAGAAACGAGACGAAAAAGAAATGAAGCAATAGAACAAAATAAAGTAGAAGAAAACAAAATAAATGAAGTAGTAAATAATTATAAAAAAGAAAAAGAAGCTAATCAGAATGCGATAAATACAGCTACAAGTGAAAACAGAGAAAAGCAAGCTCAGTATGAGAGAGCTCTAGCAAACTATCAAAGAGAAAAGTCAGAAAAAGAAAGCCAGAACGTTGCTATTAGAAAAGAAAATGAAGGAATTAATACTCGAAATAACGATAAAAAAGCAGAATACGAAGAAAATCTAAAAAGAGCAGGAAAAGCTCAAAAACAAAATGAACAAGATTTAGAAAATGAAAAGGAATTAATAGTTCAAAAAGGTGGAGAGCGTGAAAGTAGTTCTAATGGAATAAAAGTAAAAGAGGGAGAGCGAATAGACGTTAAAGCTAGTGGGAATATTACTATAAAAAGTGTAAGCTCTGCTGAAACAGTAACTGATACTAGATTAACATTAACATTACCAAATACTGATATAAGAAATGGCTCATATATTGATTTAAAATATGAAAGATTAAGAGAAGAACAATTAAAAGATTATAATGTAAATATTAATGGAGAAAAAATAGGGACATTAAAATTAGTTTCGATAGATCATACAAAAAACGCCGACTATGACCCTAAGAGAGAAGAAGAAACTATTGACGGTTATACGTCAATGCACAACTATAATTTCCGTTTAATTTTTAATGAAAATGCAAATAAATATAAAAATAGAGCAGTTACAATATCATCTAACAATACGGCAAATTGGAATGGGGTTTATGGAAGAGAAAAACAAGGTGTTAATCATAATATTTATGTGAATGGAGTTAAGGTGGTAAGTAGTGCAGAACATAGTATACCAGCAGAAGGTGTATCAGGATATAGATATTGGGGTAGGATAGCGGCATTAGATACTGTAATAGGTGTGTTTATCAATGAAGATGGAGAAATTAGACCTAATGGAATGTTTGGGAGAATAGCTAATAGTCATGAACAAGCAGACACACGAATAAATAAATTAACTGATGGAGATATAATAACATATAGAATTGATAATAACGCACCTGTAAAATTTGATCCTACTCAAAGATATGATGCTCAAAATATGTTTAAGGATTTAACTGCTAATTTTGGGCATAATATTAATAAACATGGTACATTAACGAGTACTGGAAATCATTTGCCACATATAGAAGTATTAAATTTTACAGATACAGAGTTAAAAGTCAAAATAACAAATGTGGATAATAGGTATGTTTCATTATATACAGATAGTTATAAGAGAATACCACTGAAAATAACATCTTATAATAAAGCCGATTATGGTTCAGATAGAAAATATACTATTTCAGCAACTGTACAAGATGCTAATGGTACTATAAAAGCACAAAATAACACAAGTAATTCTATTGGAATCTCTGGTGCTGATGTTAATTCTGTCGGAGTTCTTAAGCCTTATGTAGAAAAAGAAAAATTTAAAATTAAAGTTAACTATGTAGATACTTCTGGAAAAGTAATAAAAGCCCCTTATGGAGAAAACAATTTAGCGTATGGAGATAAATATACAGTAAATGTACCTAGTATTTCAAATTACGCATTTATAAGAGAAAAAGACGATAAAGTACTTAATGGAGTATTTAGAGAAGATTTAGAATATACGTTGGTGTATAAAGAATTGCGTAAAAATATGATAATTATTCCACCAAAATATGAAACACCAAAACCAGAACTACCATTGCCAAAAGAACCAAAACAACCTACTCCAACACCAATTCCTAGTGAAGTAACTGCCCCTACAGTAGGTTACACAACATTTAGACTTGCAGAAAGACCAAGAGTATTTAAGGAAGCTAGAAATCTTGACAACATAAGTCTTGACAATAGTTTAGTGAGTAAAAACTCTACAGTTAAATTTACTCTTAAAGTTGATAAACTTCCTGCAGGACGAGAAGCGTTAAATGTATTAGAATTTACAGACCATTTACCTCAAGGATATGTTATAGATGAAGCAACTGTAACTAGAGAGAATAATGCACTAGGTTATAATACTGCTTATGATAAAGCTAATCATACTGTGGTATTTAGTGCTAATACTACATTGCTAAATAAATTAAATGAAAATCTTAATGAGGTTATCGATGTGGTAGCACCTACTGTTACCGGGACTGTAACTAATGATGGTGGTATTTATAAAAATAACTTTAAAATCAATTTAAATAATAAATATACTACTCACAGTAACGTTGTTACAGTAAATACACCGAATGGTATTACACCTAACAAAGTTAATACAAATGCAGATAATTCTAACATCGATGGAAAGATTGTGGTAGCTGAAACTACAAACTATTACAAACTACTTTGGGATCTAGACCAATATAGAGGTATGAAACTTAGTAGAAATGATATTGCAAAAGGATTTTATTATTTAGAAGATTATCCAGAAGAAGCAGTAACAATTAATAATAGATTAGTTAGCTTAGTTGATAGTAATGGGCAAGCAGTAACTGAAGTAGAAGTAAATAGTTATGATAATTTAGAAAATGCTCCAGAAAATGTAAAAACAATGCTTTCAAAAGCTAATATTACACCAAAAGGAGCATTTCAATTATTTACAGCAACTAATCCAACTGATTTTTATAACAAATATGTTGTTACAGGAAATTCTATTAAAATAACTAATCCAATGGTAGTTAAAGATAGTTTAACTCAAACTGGTGGAGTATATGAGAACAAGGCATATCAAATTGATTTAGGAAATGGCTATGCAACGGAAACTGTTAGAAATATTGTGCCTAAAGTTGATACTAATAAACATAATTATAATGAAGACGGAGTATTAATTGATGGAAAACAAGTAGTAGCTGGTACTACAAATCACTATAAACTAACTTGGGATTTAGACCAATATAGAGGTATGAGTGCTACAAATAGCGAAATAGCTAAAGGTTTCTTCTTTGTGGAAGACTACCCAGAAGAAGCATTGACTATTGATAACTCTAAAGTAACGATGTTAGATGGTAAAGGACAAGCAGTAACTGGAGTAGAAGTAAGGAGCTATAATAGTTTAGAAAATGCACCAGAGGATATTAAACAGGCTCTAGTAAATGCGAAAATCAGACCAAAAGGAGCGTTCCAATTATTCAGAGCGACAAATGCGAAAGATTTCTTTAACAAATATGTAGTTACAGGAAACTCAATTACAATAACAACACCAATGAAAGTAAAAGAAGAACTTACAACAACAGGTGGAACATACAATAATAAAGCGTATCAAGTTGATTTCGGTAAGGCTTTTGAAACAAATATCGTAACTAATATTGTTCCAAAAGTAACACCAGAAAAACATAATACAAATGAAGATGGTGTAGTAGTAGACGGTAAACAAGTAGTCGCAGGAACGACAAATTACTACAAATTAACTTGGGATTTAACACCATATAGAGGTGTAGTACCGACAAGAAATGAACTTAACAAAGGTTTCTTCTTTGTAGAAGATTATCCAGAAAAAGAGGTAACTATTGATAACTCTAAAGTAACAATGGTGGATAGTAAAGGACAAGCAGTAACTGGAGTAGAAGTAAGTAGTTATAATAGCTTAGAAGAAGCACCAGAAAATGTAAGAACAATGCTTTCGAAAGCTAATATTAGTCCAAAAGGAGCATTCCAATTATTTAATGCTAGTTCTCCAATGGACTTCTTCAATAAA
>QWCF01000238.1_pt1 | contig 25000 bp, 25 predicted proteins | sample 1972521 | NCBI WGS metagenome assembly QWCF01 (sample SAMN09866715, study PRJNA288562) | Human oral metagenome isolate term4_saliva, whole genome shotgun sequencing...
AGTGTTGATGGTGATACCACGCGCTTTTTCTTCTGGCGCGTTATCGATTTGGTCGAATGCACGAGCTGCACCACCGAAGTGTTTCGCTAATACAGTTGTAATTGCAGCTGTTAAAGTTGTTTTACCATGGTCAACGTGGCCGATTGTACCCACGTTAACGTGCGGTTTTGTACGTTCAAATTTTTCTTTAGACATTTTTAAAGCCTCTTAAACAAACACGGTTACAATGGCGTATAACCACATTAACCACATGTAGAAATTGTTACAAAATTAAGAACACTTTGAAAAGATGAAGTTTAGAAGAGAATGGTGCTGATAGGCGGATTTGAACCGCCGACCTCACCCTTACCAAGGGTGCGCTCTACCAACTGAGCTATATCAGCGCTTGGAGCGGGCAGCGGGAATCGAACCCGCATCATTAGCTTGGAAGGCTAAGGTAATAGCCATTATACGATGCCCGCTGTTCTAAATTCGTCTGTCCCAATGTGCGATTCAATAAGAAATGGTGGAGGGAGAAGGATTCGAACCTTCGAAGGCTGAGCCAACAGATTTACAGTCTGCCCCCTTTGGCCGCTCGGGAATCCCTCCACGATAATTGAATACTTGATTAAACATTGCAGGAATGGTGCCGACTACCGGAATCGAACTGGTGACCTACTGATTACAAGTCAGTTGCTCTACCTACTGAGCTAAGTCGGCGTTGCGTTGTCGTAAGCAAGTGAGGTGCATTATAGAGATTTTTGGAAACCGTGCAAGCGTTTTTTCTAAAAAATTTTAAAAAACCGTTTCTTTGCTTATTTTGCGATCTAAATGTTGATTTTTTGTAACTTTTTAGCGTTTTTCTCTGAATAAATCCCCAAAAAATTCCGTTTATATTGTATAGTTCGCATCATTCTTTTGCTAAAAAAGCAAAATTTAGATTAAGAAAATAGAGATTTTGGCAATGAGCCTTGAAAAAAACAGCAAAATTACCCCTTTTTTAACTTTTGATCGAACCCAATGGGCGGCACTGCGTAAATCTGTGCCGTTAAAATTGACCGAGCAAGACCTCAAACCCCTGCTTGGCTTTAATGAAGATCTCTCATTAGAGGAAGTTCGCACTATTTATCTACCGCTTGCCCGTTTAATCAACTATTACATCGAAGAAAATCTCAAACGCCAAGCCGTATTGCACCGCTTTTTAGATGTCGAACCGCCAAAAGTGCCTTACATTATTAGTATTGCAGGGAGCGTTTCGGTCGGCAAAAGCACCTCCGCACGTATTCTACAAGCTTTGCTTTCCAACTATCCAGGGCCAAGAAAAGTGGATTTAATCACCACCGACGGCTTTCTCTACCCGCTAAAAACCTTGGAAGAGAAAAACCTACTCAAACGGAAAGGTTTCCCAGAGTCTTACGATATTTACCGCTTAATTGAATTTGTTTCCGACCTTAAATCGGGCAAACCAAGCGTGAAAGCACCAATTTACTCACACTTGACCTACGACATTATCCCCGACCAATTTAATGTGGTTGAGCAGCCCGATATTGTGATCTTAGAAGGTTTAAATGTGCTACAAAGCGGAATGAACTATCCTGCCAGCCCGCACAACGCCTTTGTTTCCGACTTTGTCGATTTTTCGATTTATGTCGATGCAGATGAATCCTTATTAAAACAGTGGTATATTTATCGCTTCCTAAAATTCCGCCGCAGTGCGTTTTCAGACCCAAATTCTTACTTCCACCACTATTCAGAGTTATCGGAGGAAGAGGCAATCCAAACCGCCTCCACTATTTGGGAAGAAATTAACGGCTTGAACTTGAAGAAAAACATTCTGCCAAGTCGAGAAAGAGCCAATTTAATTCTCACCAAAGGTGAAAATCACGAAATCCAAACAGTGAAATTAAGAAAATAATGGCAAACTTTTAACTAAAAACAACCGCTTACTATGAACAAAAAACTCTTTTTACCTTTAATTATCTTCCTCGCACTTTGCATCGCACTCACCGTGCAACTTTTCCGCAATGGCAACGGGGACGACCCTAAAAAACTCGACTCTGTCCTCATTGGTAAACCCGTACCCACTTTCCAGCTAGAGTCCGTACAAGACGAAACCAAAATGCTAGATGAAAGTGTCGTTAAAACGGGGCACTCTCGCCTCTTAAATGTATGGGCGACTTGGTGTCCAACTTGCTATGCCGAACACGCTTATTTGACTGAACTTGCCAAACAAGGCGTAGAAATTGTCGGCATCGACTACAAAGATGAACGAGCCAAAGCAATGAAATTTTTAATGAGCTACGGCAACCCATACAAAGCGATCATCTACGACCCGAAAGGCTCACTTGGCTTAGATTTAGGTGTATATGGAGCCCCAGAAACCTTTGTGATTGATGGCAACGGCAAAATTCTCTACCGCCATGCAGGCGATGTGAATGAAAACGTTTGGTACCAAATTTTAAAACCGATTTACGACAACGCAAAAACGCAATAGAAGATAAACAATGAAAAAACTACTCTCTCTTTTTATTTTCACGACAACTGTTGCCACCGCTGCCCCTATCGAATTCAACCAATTCGACAGCAACCAGCAAGAGGCGGATTATCAATCGCTTATCCAAACCTTGCGTTGTCCGCAGTGTCAGAACAACAACATTGCTGATTCAAACGCAACTATCGCAACCGATATGCGTGCCAAAACCTTAGAGCTACTCAAACAAGGCAAAAATAAGGATGAAGTGGTGGAATATATGGTCGAACGTTACGGCAATTTTGTAACTTACGATCCGCCCATCACACCTGCGACCATTTTCCTGTGGGTGTTGCCTGTACTACTCATTTTATCGGGTTTAGGCTTGATTTTAATGCGTAAGAAAAAAGGCTTACAAGCGGTTGAAAAATCGCAAGATCTTGCAAAATCAGCGCAAGATAAAGCACGTTTAGCAAAAATTCTTAATGATAAGGAATAACCTATGACCTTTTGGCTCATTACTTTGGCAATCACGTTGGTGATTTGCTTCATCGGTTTTTACCCGCTTTTAAAAAGCAAACAGCAATTGAACGGTACACAACGTTCCACGCTCAACAAGCACTTTTACTTCCAACGTTTAAAAGAAGTGGAGCAAGAGGCGAACGAGGGCGTGATTGAAGATGCAGAGCAGACCAAACAAGAGTTACAACAGAGCTTGTTAGACGATATTCCCGAAGAAGCCGAGCAACAAGCCAGCATACAAGCGGTCAAAAAAGGCTGGTTTATTGTAATTTTGGTTGCGGTTGGTGCAATTAGCACGGGGGCTTATGTCTCGGTCGGCTCATGGCAAGCAGCGGACATGGTCAATGTAACGCATAAAAAGCTAGAATATTTTTACGATCGCATTAAAAACGAAGACACGAATCCATTGTCTGAAGCGGAGTTAAACCAATTTGCGGTAGCATTGCGTGCCGATTTACAAGAGCATCCAAACAATGCACAAGGCTGGTTTATGCTCGGGCAAGTGGGTATGGCAAAAGATGATGGTCAGCTTGCCTATGAAAGCTACGGCAAAGCAACACAACTTGAGCCGAAAAATATGCAGTATAAATCAAGCTATGCACAATTGTTGATGCTCTCGCAAGATAAAGCGGACAAAGAGAAAGGCAAAGGCTTGTTATCTGAACTTTTGCGTGAAGATCACACTAACCTTGATGCGTTAAGTATGTTGGCGTTTAGTGCTTTCGAAGAGGAAGATTACAAAATGGCAGCGATGACGTGGGGAATGATGTTGAAGCTGATTCCTGAAGATAATCCGCGTCGTAAAACGGTAGAAAAAAGTATTGATATGGCAATGCAAATGCAAAAAATGCAAGAGCAAAAAGCAGCTGAGCCAACGAAAGAAAATCAAAAGTAAGATAACCAAATAAACTAATTTTTTCGTAAACAACAACTGCCAAATCTCCCCTCCCCCTCTTTGCTAAAGAGGGGGTCATTCTTGAGTAAATTATGCTCAACAGTCTTAAACATACTAATGCTGAAGTAGAACACTAAAAGCCAATTTTAGTATGATTTAAGCCCCTATTTAGCAAAGAGGGGGAGGGGAGATTTGGCAGTAGTCATTTACGGAGAAATTAGTACAAAAAGAGAATATAAAATGCTAAACAAACAAAAACTCAAAGTCGGGCTAGTTTCTGTGTCCGACCGTGCCTCACAAGGCGTTTATGCAGACCAAGGCATTCCCGCACTCCAAGCGTGGTTGGAAAAAGCCTTAATTGATGAATTTGATATCGAAGTCCGTTTAATTCCTGATGAGCAGCCGCTTATTGAACAAACTTTAATCGAATTAGTCGATCAAGCTGAATGCCACTTAGTGTTAACCACAGGCGGCACAGGTCCTGCGAAACGTGATGTAACGCCTGATGCTACGCTTGCCGTCGCAGATCGTGAAATGCCAGGCTTTGGTGAACAAATGCGTCAAGTGAGCCTACAATTTGTACCGACCGCGATTCTCTCTCGCCAAGTCGGTGTGATTCGTGGCGAAAGTTTAATTCTTAACTTACCAGGGCAGCCGAAAGCAATCCAAGAAACGTTGGAAGGTGTAAAAGACGAAAACGGCAAAACAATAGTAAAAGGCATTTTCTCCTCTGTGCCTTATTGCTTGCAATTACTCAGCGAGATTTATATCGACACCCACGCAAGCGTGTGCGAAAGTTTCCGCCCGAAATCAGCGAGAAGATAAATCCGCTAAATGAGTAAAACCACGATGAAATTACGATATTATTTAACCGCTTTGCTGGGTTTGATGATTGCGCTTCCAAACGTTGCAAGCGAACCTGAAAAGAAAACTACAAGTGAAACTTCGCAAAAAACCGAAGAAAAACAACCGCTTTTTAAAGATGGTAAGGATTTCTTTTCGTATATCAAACCGATTAAAATCAATGTGCCAAAGGGTAAAATTTTAATCCAATATTTCTATCAATATGGCTGTAAGAACTGCCTGATTGGGTTGGATTCCCTTAATCTCTATGTAAAAAATCACGCAGATAAATTGGTGTTGCAAACCTCACCGAGCTTTGCCAAAGAGGATAATTTCACCAGTGCGATGAATGCAACTTTTAAAGAATACGGCAAAGCGGATTTAAGCCCGCTCTATCTGTTCGACAGCCTTGATCGCAAAGAAGAGAAAAGTTTGCTAAAAAGCAATGATGAGATCCGAGCGTGGCTTAAGCGTAACGGAATTGATGATAAGAGATTCCATCAACTTTTCCACTCTGAATTAGTGAAAAAACAGATTGAAGCTGATGTAAATTTGTTCAAACAATATGGTTCACCAAAGTATGTGCCGATGGCAGTGTTAAACGGCAAATATATTTTGTTGCAAAACACGCTTTACAACGATGATTACACCTTCGGGGTGCTAGATTTTTTAGTTGAGAAACTACAACAAGAACAAGGAGATAACGATGGCAAATAAAATTGCAATTATTGGTGCGATGCCACAAGAAGTAGAAATTTTATGCGGTTTAATGCTTGAACCGAAAACAACAGAAATAGCCAACTGCAAAATTTTTGAAGGTAAAATTAACAACCGCCCTGTTGCAGTATTGCAATCTGGTATTGGAAAAGTAGCCGCGGCTATGGGCACAACCCTGCTCATTCAACAATTCAAACCCGATATGATTATTAACACGGGATCTGCTGGCGGGTTAGATCCAAACTTAAACGTCGGCGATGTGATTATTTCAACCGATGTACGTCACCACGATGTGGATGTTACCGCTTTCGGCTATGAGAAAGGGCAACTTCCCGCCAATCCAGCGGCATTTTTACCAAATGAACAATTAGTAGAAGTAGCGAAAAAACAGGCAGAAAAATTAGGCTTAAATGCCGTTTCTGGCTTAATTTGTAGCGGAGATGCATTCATTAACGGGGTAGAAAAAATCAATCAAATTCGTGCGGACTTCCCACAAGTTGTCGCAGTTGAAATGGAAGCTGCTGCCATTGCTCAAGTTTGCCACGCAATGCAAATTCCATTTGTAGTGGTGCGTGCGATTTCAGATGTCGCCGATAAAGAATCGCATCTCTCTTTCGATGAATTTTTACCGCTTGCCGCAGAGAAATCATCAGAGATGATTTTGGCGATGTTGAATAATTTGGGTTAACGTAACATCTATAGCCCTATTTTACATTTAGGGCGTATCCCCTTGGAGTCCAGAAAAAATAGAGGCTATGAGCAAAAAACTTCTAAAATCAGGCATATTAGTCAGTGGGCTAACTCTCGTTTCCCGCGTGTTGGGCTTAATTCGCGATATGATCGTGGCAAGTGTACTCGGAGCGGGGGCGATGTCAGATGTCTTTCTTTTCGCCAATCGTATTCCCAATTTTCTGCGTCGTTTATTCGCTGAAGGGGCTTTTTCTAAGGCATTTGTGCCCGTTTTAGCGGAATATAATTCTGATAACGACTTAAACAAAACCCGTGAATTTGTGGCGAAAGTGTCGGGGTCGTTGGGGTTGGTAGTGTCGGCTGTGACATTATTGGCAATGATCGGCTCGCCTATTGTAGCAGCACTTTTCGGTACAGGCTGGTTTATGGATTGGCTTAATGGTGGGGCTGATGCGGAAAAATTTACACAGGCTTCGCTATTGTTGAAAATCACCTTTCCTTACCTCTGGTTTATCACTTTTGTTGCCCTTTCTGGGGCAGTGCTTAACACGCTTGGCAAATTCGGTGTGATGGCATTTTCGCCTGTGTTGCTGAATGTGGCGATTATTGCGATGGCAATCTTCGGCGCAGATTATTTTGAGCGACCAGACATTGCCCTTGCGTGGGGGATTTTCTTAGGTGGATTACTGCAATTCCTGTTCCAAATTCCATTTATGAAGCAAGCGGGTTTGTTAGTAAAACCGAAATGGGCATGGAATGATGAAGGCGTAAAAAAAGTGCGTACACTGATGTTACCTGCGTTATTCGGCGTGTCAGTGACGCAAATCAACTTATTATTAAACCAAGTGATTGCCAGCTTTTTGGTTACAGGCTCAATCACGTGGCTTTATTATTCCGACCGCTTGATCGAATTCCCACTCGGTATTTTCGGTATTGCGATTTCGACCGTAGTACTTCCAACCCTGTCTAAAATTGCCAAGCAGAAAGAGCTAAATGAAACCGAGCGTAAAATCCAATTCCAAACCACAATGGACTGGGGCGTCCGCATGGTATTACTACTTGGGATTCCTGCCATGATCGGCATTGCTACCCTTGCTCAGCCAATGATTATGACGCTGTTTATGCGCGGTAAATTTGGGCTTTCAGATGTAATTGCCTCTAGCCATTCGCTCTGGATTATGTGTTTAGGACTAAACAGCTATATGCTCATTAGTATTTTAGCTAACGGTTTTTATGCTAACCAGAACACCAAAACCCCCGTAAAAATTGGCTTAATTGCGACCGCTTGTAATATGTGTTTTGGCTTGCTTGCGATTCCATTTGGCTACTTGGGGCTGGCAATGGCATCAGCATTATCTGCTGCGGTGAATGCCTTTTTGCTTTATCGCCATCTGTCGAAACAGGGCATTTATCACATCTCTCGCAAAACGATTTTCTTTATCTTAAAAATAGTGATTGCAGCCCTAGTAATGGGCGGGCTAGTCCATTATTTCTCACCACACTTAGAAGCGTGGTTTGAAATGAGTACGCTGATGCAAGTCTATTGGCTTGGTTGGTTGATTGTGCTTGCTGCAATCAGTTATTTTGCGATGCTCTTTATTTTAGGTATTCGCAAGCAAGATTTTAGAAGTTAAATTGCAAAATTGATCAGAAAATTATCCTTTTTTATAGGAAAATCGGCAAAAAGCTGATAAAATCTCGTTCTATCGTTTTCTTAAACAGAAAAACGGTGTTATTTTCAAGCACGTGTCTCGTTGAAAATGAATTAAAAACTATCGATAGCAGCATAAACCCATTTATGCTTATTTATTTAACACAGATATCTTAGGAGTTTGACCTTGGCTAATATCAAGTCAGCAAAAAAACGTGCGGTTCAATCTGAAAAACGCCGCCAACACAACGCAAGCCAACGCTCAATGATGCGTACATTCATCAAAAAAGTATACGCAGCAGTAGCAGCAGGTGATAAAGCAGCCGCTCAAGCAGCTTTCGTTGAAATGCAAAAAGTAGTGGATCGTATGGCATCTAAAGGCTTAATCCACGCGAACAAAGCAGCAAACCACAAAGCGAAATTATCTGCACGTATCAAAGCGTTAGCATAATTTGCAAAATAAAAAAGAAAACCGACCGTTTGGTCGGTTTTTTTGTATGCTTTTTTGCATATAAAATCACATTTCTTTATTCTTTCCGTGTATTTTGCACAAAAAATCGCTATTATAAGAACAACTATTTTCAAAAGAAGGAACGCCCTATGAACATTCCATTCTGCTTACCTGAAAACATCACACCACAAGACTTTTTGCAAAATTATTGGCAAAAACGACCGCTTTTAATCCGTAACGGTTTGCCGCAAATTGTCGATTTGTTCGAACCAAACGATATTTTGGAATTGGCTTTGGAAGAAGAGATTACCGCTCGCCTAATTCAATGCCAAAACGAGCAATGGTCGGTGAAAAACAGTCCGTTTGAAGAGAGCGATTTGGAAAACTTGCCAGAGCAATGGTCGGTGATGGTGCAAAACCTTGAGCAATGGTCGCCAGAGTTAGGGGCATTGTGGCAGGCATTTGGTTATATTCCACAATGGCAACGCGATGATATTATGGTTTCTTGCTCACCAGCAGGTGGCACAGTCGGTAAACATTACGATGAATATGATGTTTTCCTTGTGCAAGGCTATGGTGAACGCCGTTGGCAAGTGGGCAAATGGTGCGATCCTTCTACTGAATTTAAACCAAACCAGCCAATTCGCATTTTTGATGATATGGGCGATTTGGTGATTGATGAAGTGATGCAACCTGGTGACGTGCTTTATGTGCCTTCACGTATGGCACATTATGGTGTATCTGAAACGGATAGTTTGACTTTCTCGTTCGGTTTACGTTATCCAAATGCGGCAGATTTGCTCTGCAAATTCACAGAGACTTTAGATAAAGAGCACGATTTATTGCCAACATCCGAATTTAATATTCCGTTCCGTTTATCACCAAATGAGCAGCCGAATGCGTTGTTAGATCCGAAAATGGTCGCAAATTTCAAACGCCAGTTAATCAACTTATTGCAAGATTCTGAGCAGTTTGATGCTATTTTTACCCACGCAGTGGCTTCTGCGGTGAGTTCAAGACGCTACGAGCAACTTACCGAAGAGGGTGAAAATTATCCAGACGAAGTGCAAGAAGTGCTCGAAGCGGGCGGTTGGTTGCAACAAGATGCAAATGTGAAAATGCTTTACACCGAAAATCCGCAACGTATTTATGTGAACGGCGAGTGGATTGATGAGCTAAACGAAGCTGAAACCAACCTGTTAATTCGCATTGCAAATGGCGATTCAATTTCGTGGAATAAACTAGCTTCTCGAGTGAAAGATCAGGCAGAATTAGAATTGTTGCTTGATACGATTTGCGATTGGTTAGATATGGGCTGGTTGATTTTAAATGAAGCTGAATAAGGCTCTAAGCAAAGACCGCTTGTAAAAACAAGCGGTCTTTTTCTATAAGCAATTTGCTAAATCCCATCCCCAAACATTCCTTGAGTGTCCTCAAAATATTGGTTCATATCAAAGGCAGGTTTTTGGTCGGAAGATTTACTGATAATTTTGGCAGGCACGCCAGCAGCGGTCGCGTGATCGGGCACAGGCTGAAGCACCACCGAATTTGCTCCAATTTTTGCATATTGTCCAATTTCGATATTGCCGAGAATTTTCGCGCCTGCACCAATCATCACGCCCTCGCGAATTTTAGGGTGACGATCGCCGTGTTCTTTACCCGTACCACCAAGTGTCACGCCTTGCAGAATAGAAACATCATTTTCAATCACCGCCGTTTCGCCCACCACAATGCCCGTCGCGTGGTCGAACATAATGCCACAGCCTACGCGTGCTGCAGGGTGAATATCTACATCAAATGCGACCGAAATCTCATTTTGTAGATAAACGGCCAACGCTTTTCGTCCTTGCTTCCATAAATAATGAGTCACTCGGTAGCTTTGTAAGGCGTGAAAACCCTTGAGATAGAGCAACGGTGTCGTCCATTTATCCACCGCAGGATCGCGGGTGCGAACCGCTTCAATATCACAAGCCGCACTCGTAATAATTTGAGGCTCTGCACGATAAGCCTCTTCAATAATTTCTTTCAATGCAATCGCAGGCATAATCGGGTTTTCGAGTTTATTCGCCAGAATATAGCTAAGCGAGCTGCCTAAATTTGCATGTTTTAAAATGGTTGCATGAAAAAAACTAGCAAGCATCGGTTCGCTTTCAACCAATGCTTGTGCCTCTTGACGGAGCTCTTGCCAAATGATGTCTTGTTGTTGTGCATTTATCATTTTTTATTCCTGCTATTCGCCTTTTCGCTCACGCCCTAACAAGGCTTTGGCAACATCCATGGCACTTTTTCCTTCAAACAACATTTGGTAGATTTGCTCCACGATTGGCATTTCAACGCCTTGTTTTTGGGCGAGTAAATAAGCCTCTTTGGTGTTGTAGAAACCTTCCACTACTTGCCCGATTTCTTCAATAATATCGTCCGCGTTTTTACCTTGCCCTAACGCTAAACCAAAGCGGCGGTTACGAGATTGGTTGTCGGTACAAGTGAGCACCAAATCGCCCAAACCTGCCATGCCCATAAAGGTTTTTGGATCAGCACCCAGTGAAGCACCCAAACGACTAATTTCCACCAAACCACGGGTAATCAATGCTGTGCGAGCATTTGCCCCGAAGCCCATTCCATCCGAAACACCTGCACCAATTGCAATCACGTTTTTAATTGCGCCGCCCAATTGCACGCCAACCATATCATTGTTGATATACACACGGAAGGTTTTCGAGCAGTGAATGCGTTGCTGCATTTCATCCGCAAACTGCGGATCGTTTGAAGCAAGAGCAATGGCGGTTGGTAAGCCTGCTGCGAGTTCTTTTGCAAAAGTAGGGCCAGATAAGACCGCTAGTGAGTGCGATTTACCTAAAATCTCTTCAGCCACCGTTTGCAATAATCGCCCCGTGTTACGCTCTAAACCTTTAGTCGCCCACATAATGCGATGCTCAGGGCTAATAAGCGGCTTGATATTTTGTAGCACTTCGGCAAACACGTGGCTTGGTACAACAATCAGCAAATCGCGTGCTTTGCTTAATGCTTGTGCCAAATCGCTTTCAATTTCAAGCGCCTCAGGGAAAGGAATATCAGGCAAAAAGGTTTGGTTCATTCGTTCAGACGCCAATTTTGCCATGGCTTCAGGCTGGTGCCCCCAAAGGTAGGTTTTGTGTCCATTGCGAGCAAGCGCAATCGCTAATGCTGTGCCGTAAGAGCCAGCACCGAGCACGGTTACAGGCGCGGAGTAGGTTGCAGTCATAGTTCATCCTTTGTCTTGTAAACTCTTCCCACAAGGTAAAGAGGAAAATAAGATTTTCGCATTATATCGCATCTAAAAAAATAGGTATGTTTTCACATACCTATTCTTTTAAAAAAACAAAATTAGTTTGCTTTTTCTTTGCTTTTCTCTTCGCCTTCTTCCTCAGATGCTGCTTCTAAACGCTCAAGGTAATCCGCAAATAGTGCATTAAAGTTTACTGGAGAAAGATTTAATGCAGGGAATGTACCGCGGTTTACTAAGCTTGCGATTAACTCACGAGCATAAGGGTAAAGGATTTCTGGGCATTGTGCAGATAAGCAGTGAGCCAATTGAATGCCTTCTAAACCTTTGATGGTAAATACGCCTGCTTGTTTTACTTCACAGATGAATGCTGTGTCGCCACTACCTTCTAATGTGGTTGAAACATTGATGTGTAAAACCACTTCATAAAGATCTTCGCCTAATTCACGTGTTTCAGTATCGAGTTCAAAACCTAATTTAGGCGCCCATTCTTGGTTAAAAATGGTTGGTAGGTTTGGTGCTTCGAAAGAAACATCTTTGACATAGATACGTTGAATTTGGAATTCGAACTGTTGTGCTTCTTGTTCTGCTGTTTCAGCAACTTTGTTTTCTTCAGCCATACTATTTCCTTATTTTTTCACTGTTGGCAGATTTGCTGCTTTCCAGCCCATCATACCTTCTTTAAGTGCATAAACTTTCTCAAAGCCGTGTTTGACAAGCTGTTCTGCGATTTTGGCTGCACCAAAACCATTGCCATCTACCACGATTACTGGACGGACTTTGAATTTGTCGATTGAAGTGGTTTTGCCATCTTTAATATCGCTTGGGTGAATTAAGTGGCTTTCTACGATATGTCCTTTACGGAATTCATCATCAGTACGCACATCTAAGAATACGCCTTCTTCGTTATTCACTAGCTGCACTGCTTGAGCATTTTCAATCACTTTGAATTTGCTGGTTGCTCCTTTGAATAAGGTATAAAGGGTAATCACAAATACTGCCACCCACGCTGCAATCAGCAAAGAGTGATTTCCGATAAATTGTTGAAGTTGTTGAGTAAACGTTAAGTCCATAAATCCTCTCTTTGGTTGCAAATAATGCAAATCAAGCAGTCAGATTTTGCAAAAGTTTTGCGAAAACAAACCGCTTGTACACGAAAACCGCTCACAGCGGAGCGGCTTTAAAGATTAGGCTTGAACTTGTGATTGCATTAACTCGTCAAATGACATCGCTTTCTCAGCCACTTTCGCTTTCGCTAATACTGCATCAACCGCTTGTTCTTCTAATACCACGTTGCGGATATTCTCAGTTAATTGACGGTTTTTCGCGTAGTATTCCACCACTTCAGCTGGTTGCTCGTAAGCTGATGCGATATCTGAGATCATCGCTTCAACGCGTGCTTCATCCACTTTTAATTCGTTAGAACCGATTACGGTTGAAAGTAATAAACCTACTTGAACACGGCGTTTTGCTTCTGCTTCGAATAATTCAGCTGGTAATTGTGCTGCCATTTCTGGTTTACCACCAAAACGTTGAACCGCTTGTTGACGTAATACTTCCACTTCTTCTGCTACTGCTGCTGCAGGCACTTCGATATCGTTTTGTGCAATTAAACCATTGATTACTTGGTTTTTCACACGTGCAGTGACTGCGTTGTTTAATTCACGTTGCATATTTTTCTTGATTTCTGCACGTAAATCTTCAACTGATTTTGCGTTACCGAATTTTTTAACGAACTCTTCCGTTAATTCAGGTAATACGATATTTTCTACCTTTTTCAAGGTAATCGCGAATTTCGCCGCTTTACCTTTTAAGTTTTCAGCGTGGTATTCTGCTGGGAAAGTCACATCGATGTCGAATTGCTCGCCCGCTTTGTGGCCTACGATACCTTCTTCAAAACCAGGGATCATACGACCTTGACCCATTGCAAGCACGAAGTCAGTTGCTTTACCGCCTTCAAACTCTTCGCCATCCACAGAACCTACGAAGTCAATTACAACACGATCTTCTGCTTTCACAGCTTCTTGGCTTTCTGCCCAAGTTGCTTGTTGTTTGCGTAAAACATCAACCATTTTGTCTAAATCTGCTTCTGAGATTTCAACCACTGGTTTTTCAACTTCGATGTTTTCTAAACCTTTTAATTCTACTTCTGGGAACACTTCAAAAGTAACAGAGAAAGAGAACTCTTGACCTGGTTGATAGTTGTTTGGTGTGAAAGTCGGACGACCTGCAAGATTAATTTTTTCTGCGATAACGGCATCAAAGAATGCACGTTGCATTTCATCAGATAACACATCTTGACGAGCTGCCACGCCAAAACGTTGTTCAATAATTGAGTGAGGTACTTTACCTTTACGGAAACCATCTACGCGAGCGTTTTTCGCATAGCCTTTTAATTGTTCTTTGTAAGCTGCTTCGATTTTATCTGCTGCTACGATAATTGTTACACGGCGTTGTAAGCCTTCTAAAGTTTCGATAGAAATTGACATTCTTAAACCTCAATGGTGAGTATATAAAAGATAGATAAATAGACAGGCATTGTAACGTTCAAAGCCATATCTTGCAAGTACTAACAATGCAAGGGATTTAATACATAAAATAAAAAAACGGAGAGGGATAAAATTTTCTCCGTTTTTCTATATTAAATGAAATTATAAACCTTTTGGAATACGGATTTTTTGACCTGGGAAGATCTTATCCGCATCTTTAATCACTTCACGGTTTGCTTCAAAAATAGCCGTATATTTTGCTCCGTTGCCATAAGCTTTTTCTGCAATTTTCCACAAGCTATCGCCTTTTTGGATCACATAAAATTCGTCATCCGCACCGATTTTTTCACCGCTTGCAAGCTGCACATTATCAATATTGACAGAAGTAATCCCTGCTACATTACCTGCCATTAACACCGCTTTCTCAATCGCGGCAGCTGTCGTTGCTGCACCAGATAAAGTCGCTACGCCATTCTCAACTGTGACTTGCACATTTTCTACACCGGGGTTGTCTTGTGCTAAATGCTCTGTTACGGCTTGTGAAGCCTCTTCTTCTTTATTAAATAATTTGCGACCAATATCGCCTACAAAATCAAATAAACCCATAATAATGTCCTTGTTTATCAATATAAAAAGAGAAATGATCTTAACACTATTTTTATCGAAATAGTGTCAGTGTTGTGTTAGAGTATTGTAAATTTTTTTAGTTCAAGGATAACTTATGAAATTAGCCGAAGCTTTAATTGAACGTGCCGATTTGCAACGCCGTTTAGAGCAACTAAAACAACGCTTAAACCAAAATGCTCAATATCAAGAGGGCGAAGAACCTGCAGAAGATCCAAATACCCTACTCACCGAGTATCGCCAAACTGCAACAGAGCTTGAACAACTTATCATAAAAATCAACCTTGCTAATAATCGCATTTCACTTGAAAACGGGCAGTTGATGGTTGAAGTGCTTGCAAAACGTGACCGCTTGAAAGCAGAACATAGCACCTTAATTAACCTTGCAGATAGTGCAACCCAGACCTTTGATCGTTATAGCCGTAGCGAAATCAAAACCCTTGCGGCAATTGATGTGAAAGCTATTCGCAAGCAGATTGATGAGCTCGCAAAACAACATCGCCAATTGGATACACAAATTCAACAGGCGAATTGGCTAAGCGAAATTTAATCGAAATTAGGCGTTCCAATTTAAGGCGAATACAACCTCGCTTAAGGCATAGCAATTAAAATTTAAAGCAGAAACCGCGGGCAGTTTCACCTCATACTGTGTAGCCCCATACAAGTGACTCTGTATTGTGATTTGCGTATTTTGTATTACCACGTATTGATTGAATTGGAAAGGGTGGGTTAGGGGATTTAAAGTAGGAAAAAGTAGTGAAACAAGCTCAATTTTACGTTTTAAACAAAGATAATATTCACGAACAAGCGTGTGATTTAGCAGCAAAAGCGTGGCGACTTGGCAAGCGCGTATTGATCGCGTGCGAAACTGATCAACAAGCTTTTGAAATTGATGAACTACTTTGGGCAAGAGAGCCGGATTCTTTTGTGCCACATAATCTTTCGGGCGAAACGACGCAATATCCAACGCCGATTGAAATTAGCTGGAAAGGCAAACGCAACGCCCAACGCCGAGATCTATTGATCAGTTTACAAACGCAAATTCCTGAATTTGTGACAAGTTTTAATCAAGTGATTGAGTTTGTACCTGTAAATGAAACCGAAAAAGCCCAAGCCCGTGAGCGTTATAAACAATATCGTCAGCAAGGTTGGCAGCTTTCAACGGAACAAGTAGCATAACGATAAAAAACAAGCGGTAAGATTCTTTTAAAATCTTACCGCTTATCTTTGCTAATTCAAGATTAGCAATAACCGTAGCTCATCAAACGTTGATAACGGCGATGTAACAACGCTTCTTTATCCAGATTATCCAATTCGTGTAAATCAGTCAGAATGCGTTGTTTGAGGTTTTCTGCCATTTCAGCGTAATCACGGTGAGCACCGCCGATAGGTTCTGCCACGATTTCATCGATCAGTTTCAACTCTTTTAAACGTTGTGCGGTTAAGCCCATGACTTCTGCCGCGGCTGAGGCTTTTTCGGCACTTTTCCAAAGAATTGAAGCACAGCCTTCTGGTGAAATAACTGAGTAAGTAGAATATTGCAACATATTTACTTTATCGCCTACACCAATGGCTAATGCACCACCTGAACCACCTTCACCGATAACGGTACAAATCACAGGCACTTTAAGCTGTGACATTTCACGCAAGTTGCGGGCAATCGCCTCCGCCTGACCGCGCTCTTCTGCGCCAATACCTGGGTATGCTCCTGGGGTGTCGATAAAGGTAATGATCGGTAGGTTAAAACGCTCTGCCATTTCCATTAAACGTAATGCTTTGCGGTAGCCTTCTGGGGCTGGCATCCCGAAGTTACGTATCACTTTCTCTTTTGTGGTTCTGCCTTTTTGATGACCGATAACCATCACCGGGCGCCCCTCTAAGCGCGCGATTCCGCCAACTATCGCTTTATCGTCAGCAAAAGCGCGGTCACCCGCAAGCTCATCAAATTCGGTGAAAATATGATCAATATAATCCAAAGTATAAGGACGGTTCGGGTGACGTGCCATTTTGGATGTTTGCCACGCATCTAAATTCGCAAAGGTTTTTTTGGTAAGCTCTTGTGCTTTTTTCTCTAAACGTTTGATTTCATCATCAAGATTGATTTTGTCATCTTGTTCTGCCACTGCCTTTAGCGACTCAATTTTCGCCTCAAGTTCGGCAATTGGTAGTTCAAAATCTAAATATTCCATACGTTATCCTATTTTATAGAAAATCGGGTTATTAACAGGTTTTGTAGGGCGGACTTCAGTCCGTCATTTTATAACTTTTTGATTTTATTGTAGGCGGACTGAAATCGCTCTACCCAATATAGTAATGTGAAAAATCGGCTTATTTTACCTGATAGACAGCAAATTGTGCTAAAAAGCGGCCATTTTTATGCAATTTTTTGTAAATTTCTATACAGATCCGACCGCTTGCATTTTACGCTTCAGTTTACGACTCAACCGTAAATTGCCCCATTGCACCGCGATCTCGCAACATTAAATCCGACACACCAAAATTAAATGGCAGCTCATTGCTGGCTTCGTGTTCAAATTTAACTAACAGAGTAACTTCCTGATCTTTCGACAACCAAACGGTATCTTTCCACGCTAAATATTTATTTTGCAAACGTTGGCGGTTGCGGGTTTCAATCACAAACTTCGCCCCTTGTAAGGTAAAGCCAATATCGCTGTTGCTCGTGAGATACCAACGCTCCACGCTCCCTTTTTTCACGCTAAAATCAATCCGTTTTGGGTCGAAACGTTGTTGGTTAATCAGATAATCCAGCGGGCGAAGATTAAATTTTCGCTCATTGACGATGTTCATTTGGAAATCCTCCAGCTTAAACGGCACCGTTTCTGGCATCTGCGTGAATACCGCTGCCAAGCCTTGTGGCTGTAAAGTTAAAATGACATTATCCGCCAGCTCATTGCCATCACTAAACAGCAATTTTGCCTTATCCAGCAAGCCGCGTGGTTCGCCAGTAATCAGCGACACAGGCGTATCTTCTTCCACTTTGACTAACACCTCCATCCGTTCACTCGGGGCGAGCATCACCATTGGCTGGGCAATCGGCTTTTCAAACATCCCTAACCCAGTAGCAATCAATTGCAACGGCTGCCCGTTGTCTAAGCGTAGCTCATACGTGCGAGAAAGTGAGGCATTGACAATTCGTAAGCGAATCCAGCCCGCTTGTACCTTTAAATAAGGCGATTCTTGCCCATTCACAAACAGGCGTGAACCGAAAAATTGCGGTTGGTTCGGGTCGAGTACCTGCTTGCCCTCTTTGTTGATTTGCTGGTCTTGCAAAATCAGTGGAATATCATTCACGCCATATTGGTTCGGCAGATTGGTCTTTTTGCTTTCAGCATCTTCAATAATCCACAGACCCGCCAAGCCACGATAAACCTGAAATGCTGAATTGAGCAAAGTATCGGCGTGATACCAACAAGTGCAAGCGGGTTGATTGACGCTCACAATTGGCGACCAACTGGCTTTCGGCTCAAGCTTACGATGTGAAGAACCGAGCATCTCACTCGGCGTGAGTAAACCTTGAATATTCATTGAAATCGCTTGCGGGAGGTTATTTAGGTAAGTGAGTTTCACGAAATCTTGCGACCGCACACGAACCGTTGGGGTGAGATATTGCCCGTTTACGCCCCACACATCCACCAGCTTCCCCGCATTAAATTGTGTTTGAGCAGGGCGAAGATCAATACGCACAGGACGCCCACGCCCCACATCGACAAGCGGTGGAATTTTTAATGCAGGTTGCGAGCTTGCCCACACGGGCACGGGCAGAACAACCATTGCAGAAGCTAAGCCTGTGCGTTGTAAAAGCTGACGACGGGTTAAGTGAAGAGGTTTATTCATTCGGTATATAATAAAGTATTTGTTGTCGCAACAGTTGCAATTATAATTTATTTATCCAACTGCTCAATTTCCGCATCAAGCTCCGCAATTCTCTTTTGCATGACTTGATGGCAATGTTCGATAAGCTCTTTCAAATTATCACGGTTGTAACCGCTGGTATCAATCGGCTCCAGCTCTTCGCAAATCACCGTGCCATTATCCCAGCGGTTTAAATCTACTTTGTTATGAAGCGTTGAGCAAACAATCGGGATAATCGGCACACCTGCAGAAATGGCGGTGTGGAACGCCCCTGTTTTGAATGGTAACAAACCACGCCCGCGACTACGCGTGCCTTCGGGGAACATCCAAATTGAAATCTGGCGTTGTTGGATAATTTCGCCCACTTTTGTCATTGTACTGATCGCACTGCTGCGTTTCTCACGGTTGATGAAAATATTGCCCGTTGCCCAATAAACCAGGCCGAAAAATGGAATCCAAATCAGACTACGTTTACCGATGGTTACCGTTTTTTTAGGCATCATCGAAGAGATGGTCACCATATCATAGTTATTCTGATGGTTGGCGATATAAATCGCTGGTTGGCGTTCACCAGTATACGGGCGGCGAATTAACTTAATGCCAAGCAGTTTATGCATTTTGCTATACCAATAAGCAATTTCACCTACACAATCTGGATTGCGTAAACGGACTAACGCATAAAAAACACCAGCCACAGAGATAAGAATCGAGCAGCATAGCACTAGCAAAATTCGAATAAGTTTTAACATAAAATTTCCTCAAAAGTTAGGCGAAGAGTATAGCAAAAAATAAACTATTAGAGAAAAAGGTTTGTTTGGGCTTGTGTTAAAAAGCAGATTGGGTATAGTAACCTTGTTTTTTCCAAACAAAAAAGAGGATTTTATGGCAGTAACATTAGCAGGCAACCCAATTGAGGTTGGTGGACACTTCCCACAAGCGGGCGAAACGGTGGAAAACTTTACGTTAGTTGGCAACGATTTAGCCGATGTTTCATTAAATGATTTTGCAGGCAAACGCAAAGTGTTAAACATCTTCCCAAGCATCGACACTGGGGTATGTGCGACTTCTGTGCGTAAATTTAACCAACGAGCGGCAGATTTAAACAATACCGTTGTGCTTTGCATTTCAGCTGATTTACCGTTCGCACAGGCTCGTTTCTGCGGTGCGGAAGGGATTGAAAACGCAAAAACCGTTTCAACTTTCCGTAACCACGCAGTGCACGCACAATTAGGTGTATCCATCCAAACTGGACCGCTTGCAGGTTTGACTTCACGTGCGGTTATCGTTTTAGATGAGCAAAATAAAGTATTACACAGCCAATTGGTTTCAGAAATTAAAGAAGAACCAAATTACGATGCGGCATTAGCGGTGCTGGCTTAATCATGTAAATAAAACCGCTTGTATCTGCTATAAGCGGTTTTATTTTATGGTTAATTTGAAAACTCCATCAACCCACTCACTTTACCTTCATCATCTAAAGCAATGAGCGAGTGAATATGTAGCTGTTTCATCATCTCTTCCGCTTTGCCCAAGAATGTGCTGTCAGCAATGGTTTTCGGGTTGCGACTCATAATCTGCTCAGCAGTTTTATTCAAGCTTTCTGCCCCAAATTTGGCGAGTGTACGACGAATATCACCATCGGTAATAATTCCACATAATTCGCCCGCTTGCATAATCACCGCCACGCCCATTCTGCCTTCGTTCATCACAGAGAGGCATTCACTGAATGTTGCCGTTGGTTCTGCTACTGGTACATTCGCATTCATCACATCACGCACGCGACAGAGCAATTTACGACCTAGACTGCCGCCAGGGTGGAAGCGTACAAAATCTTCAGCACGGAAATCACGGGCGGTAATCAAGGCAATCGCCAAAGCATCGCCCAATGCCATCGTCACTAATGTGGATGTGGTTGGAGCGAGGTTATTCGGGCAGGCTTCGCGTTCTACGTGAATATTCAGCACCACATCAGCATATTTGCCGAGCGTCGAATGTGGATTCCCCGTGATGGCGATAATCTTATTGCCAAAGTTTTTCAGACTTGGAATAAGCTTATTCACATCATCAGTTTCGCCGCTGTTAGAAATCAAAATTACCACATCAATCGGCTTTAGCATACCCAAATCACCGTGGAATGCTTCGGTCGGATGCAAGAAAAAACTCGGTGTGCCCGTGGAAGCGAAGGTTGCCACCATTTTTTTGCCCACTAAGCCCGACTTGCCAATTCCTGCCACTACCACACGCCCTTCGCAGTGGAGCATTAGCTCAACCGCTTGGTTAAATTCATCTGATAATCGCTGCTTCAAGCGGTCAATTTCTTGGGTGTAAAGGTCAAGGGTTTCTTTGGCGGTTTGTAAGTAGTTCATAGGATCCTTAAAAAAGGCTATTGTATCAACCAATTATTTGTAAATTTCTGGCAAAATTCTACCTCTTATCGTATCAGAAACCTACCCCCTTACCAAATAATCCCCCTCACATACCCATTTGTAAGTGGTGAGTGCTTCTAATCCCATTGGTCCGCGGGCGTGCAATTTTTGTGTACTCACTGCCACTTCTGCTCCTAATCCAAACTGGGCACCATCGGTAAAACGTGTGCTAGCGTTAATGTAAACCGCTGCGGCATCCACTTGGGCAACGAATTGGCGAGCAGGTTTGTAATCACTGGTCAAAATGCTTTCCGAGTGTTGCGAGCCATATTCACGAATGTGGGCAACAGCCGCATCCAAGCCATCCACAACCACCACACTTAAATCGAGCGAAAGCCACTCTTGGCGTAATTTTTCTTGATCAAGCGGTTCAATTCCGTCTGCGTTTTGCAAATCATCGCTGTGAAGTGTTACGCCTACCTCTTTCATTTTAGCAACTAATTTCGGTAAAAATTCCTCTGCAACCGCACGATCAACAAGCAAGGTTTCCAAGGTGTTACAAGTGCTTGGGCGTTGCGTTTTCGCATTCACGATAACGTCTAACGCCTTCTCTTGGTCGGCTGTTTTTTCCACAAATAAATGGCAGACACCAATCCCGCCCACAATTACTGGAATGGTCGAATTCTCTTTGCAAAACTGATGCAAACCCGCTCCGCCACGTGGGATAACCATATCGATGTAGCGATCAAGTTTGAGCAACTCAAGCAACAAGGCTCGGTCGGGATCGGTAATTGCCTGTACGGCTAATTTTGGCAAGCCCACTTTTTCCAACGCATTTTGCACCACTTCGACCAACACGGCATTGGTAAATTTGGTCTCTTTGCCACCACGTAAAATCACCGCATTACCTGTTTTTAAGCAGAGCGAGGCAACATCAATGGTGACATTCGGGCGAGCTTCATAAATAGTTAAAATCACCCCCAAAGGCACGCGTTGGCGTTCAATTTTCAAACCGCTTGCTAACACCCCACCATCAATTACTTGCCCGACAGGGTCAGGAAGGCTTGCCACATTGCGAACATCATCAGCAATCGCTTTTAAGCGGCTTTTGGAGAGCAATAAGCGGTCGATAATGGCAGCTGAAATGCCTTGTGCTTTCGCAAATTCAATGTCTTTTTCGTTTGCTTGTAAGATTTCTGCCGCACGGCTTTCAAGGCTGTCAGCAATGGTGAGCAGTGCCTGATTTTTAGCAGTTTGACCGAATAGAGCAAGTGACACACTTGCTTGTTTCGCTTGTTGAGCAATTTGTGAAACGTTGGTCATCATTTATCCTTTTTTTGAAAACGTCATTAGCGGTCAAATTATGCTAAAATTTGGCAAAATGCAATAAGAGCCACGCAAAATATGATCGAACCATCTGAAAAACACCTCATCAATATTCTTCCTCCTCAACTTGCCAACCAAATCGCGGCTGGCGAGGTAGTAGAACGTCCTGCCTCTGTCGTAAAAGAATTGGTTGAAAACAGCCTTGATTCAGGCGCTACACAGATTGAAATTGAGATTGAAAAGGGTGGTTCGCAGCTGATTAAAATCCGTGATAATGGTTGTGGCATTGCCAAGCAAGATTTAGTACTCGCCTTAGCACGCCACGCCACCAGCAAAATCAGTTCACTGGAAGATTTAGAGGCAATTTTAAGCCTTGGCTTTCGCGGGGAGGCATTGGCAAGTATCAGCTCGGTCTCGCGTCTACTTTTAACCTCTCGTCCTGAAGGGCAAGCGGAAGCTTGGCAGGCTTATACTCAAGGGCGAGAAATGGTAGTTGACATTCAACCCGCCTCGCATCCTGTCGGCACAACGATTGAAGTGAATAATCTCTTTTTTAATACTCCTGCACGTCGTAAATTTTTACGCACCGACAAAACCGAATTTCAGCATATTGATGAAGTCGTGCGTCGCATTGCTCTTGCCAAACCGCACGTGAGTTTTACCCTTTCGCACAATGGCAAAATTGTTCGCCAATATCGCAAGACTGTGGATAACTCGCTTGAACAAAAACAGAAACGTGTGGCAGCAATCTGTGGCAAACAGTTTATTCAGCACGCCAATTATTTGGACTGGCAGCACGGGGATTTACATCTGCACGGTTGGATTGGCTCACCTGAACTGGCTCGACCGCAAAACGATCTCTGTTATAGCTACGTAAACGGGCGTATGATGCGGGATAAAACCATTAACCACGCCATTCGCCAAGCCTACGGAGAGCATATTGCACAGGGCGACTATCCAGCATTTGTGCTGTTTTTAGATTTAGACCCAACTCACGTAGATGTCAATGTACACCCAGCCAAACACGAGGTGCGTTTCCATCAAGGGCGCTTGGTGCACGATTTTATCTTGCAAGGTGTGTTGCAAGCGTTGCAACCGCAAGCAAATTTAATCACAGCAAATCCAACATCTGTAGATAAAGTTCACGAGAGTTTCCCTACTTATGTGCAAGATAGCAACCGTCAAGCCGCTGGTTCGAATATATTTGTACCTTCGTTTACAGAGAGTGAATCTCGCCAACAAGTGGTGCAATTTTCAGATCATTCTACGCAATATCGAGCACATTCACCTCAATATACGCCACGTTTGAGCATTTCAAGCAAATCGGCTCAGCGTTGGTATAACGAACTCGTCAAAACCGAAAGCAACACGGATTTGCAAACAGAATCAGATTTTGCACTGCTTGCAGGATCAAAACCACATCAAGCAAGCCCGATTTTTGCAAAGCCAGAAGTAATTCAAACACAAGCGGTTGAAAAAACAGAATATGTTGCCAAAACAGAGGTTTCAACACGTTCTAGCGTGCTTGCAGTGGTGAAAAATCAAGCATTATTACTCAAAGAAAATGACGACTTCTATTTAGTTTCGCTCAATCAATTGCAACGTTTGAAATTTATTGAGCAGCTCAAAAAAGCCGAACCACAAACTTTGCTGATTCCACTTAGCTTAACGCTAGACGAAACACAACAACAGCATTGGAAAAAAGTGAGAAATGGACTGGAAAATCTTGGTTTTCAAATCAGCGAAAAACATTGGCAGTCGCAAACTCGCTTGATGATTTCAGCCGTGCCAAAATGTTTGCGAGAGCAAAATTTCCAACAGCTGATTTTTCAACTACTCAATGAAAAAGCGGTCGATTTAGTCGAGTTTTTTGCAAAATATTTTCCAAATCCAACCGCTTGGACGTTAAGTGATGGGGTTAGCCTACTAGCAGAAGCCGAACAGCATTCGGCCAAGGCATTAGAGGCGTTAAAAGTGGAAGTTGAGTTTTCTATTTACTTATAGGAAATATTATCCTTTCATTTATGTAATGTACTACAATTTTGTTCGACCACATCACTATAATCAAGTATTACCATCGATTTTCAATAAAACAACTTATCGGAGACTGTTGTTTTAGTTGACCACTACACCCTCACAGTGGTTTAACGAGAAGCATAAGATATTGTTTATACAAGATTTTTTAAATAAAAAAGCTGGTAAGGATTATCAAATTTAATGCTTACCAACTATTTTGTCCTATATGCCATATTTATTTCTAGACAGGTTTCACTGATTTTTAGAAACAATCTTCTAAAGATAGTAAAATGATAAGAGTGTATAAAATAAAAAAACCTACTAAATTCTTTTAGTAGGTTTTCTTATTATAAATTAATGGCAGGGGCGGAGAGGCTCGAACTCCCAACACCCGGTTTTGGAGACCGGTGCTCTACCAATTGAACTACGCCCCTAAAGTTAAAGCGAGCATTTTACTCGCTTTTAATATAAGTGGCGGAACGGACGGGACTCGAACCCGCGACCCCCTGCGTGACAGGCAGGTATTCTAACCAGCTGAACTACCGCTCCGCAAATTTTGAAGATTGATAATGCCCTACTCTCACATGGGGAAACCCCACACTACCATCGGCGTTACAGCATTTTACTTCTGAGTTCGGAATGGGATCAGGTAGAGCTACTGCACTCTGGTTATCAATCGAATTCTTTATTTCCTTAATACTCTTTTTTAAGAAAACTAAGGAAATAAAATCTGGCGATGCCCTACTCTCACATGGGGAAACCCCACACTACCATCGGCATTACGGCATTTTACTTCTGAGTTCGGAATGGAGTCAGGTAGAACTAC
>QWCF01000360.1_pt1 | contig 24878 bp, 31 predicted proteins | sample 1972521 | NCBI WGS metagenome assembly QWCF01 (sample SAMN09866715, study PRJNA288562) | Human oral metagenome isolate term4_saliva, whole genome shotgun sequencing...
TTCAACTCAGCACGCATCCACCCCTCCGGAGTATTTGCATCAGATATGGGCTTCGTAAAATCGAACGGAGCTCGCCAATACTCAGGGTCTTCACGATAATCGTAAGCTTCTTCTGTGGTCTCGTTACTCATGGGGAACCTCCTGATAATATGCAAAAATGTGTACCCACACCGGCGCCATGTGAGACGCCGCGTGGGGCGCTCTGATAGGCGCGGTGTGCGGTACCGCCGATAGTTCCCACTATACGGGCTTCCACGCGACCCGCAAGCGGTTTCGTCACCGGGCGGGCGCCTCCATAGGAATGGGTACAAAGAAACCCCGCACACGCACACCGTGCACAGGGCTTCTAATTATATAAATCTAACGCTCTAGGAGGTCTAGATGAGCCTCATAGTCGAACTCTTCAGTAGCGTAAGTCCACATACTCTCTACCAAATCATCAGGCATAAATTCATGATCCGCCAGCACCGCAACATCATACGGAAAAGTAACCTTTTGCTTCACAAAATCACCAATAACGCTAGCAAGAGCCAACTCCCACTCACCCGCATTATCAAATTCTTCGACAAAAGGTCGTGTCCGCTCCTCCAGGGCACGGGTTCGCATAACAGCGGATAGAATCTTAGCTTTTTCCCAATCCAACATAGTCTTCAGCTTCTTTATTCTCAATCGGATAAAAGTTCCGTACAGTGGAAAACTCAAAAATGGGTACATAAAAGCCCCTCACACGCACACCGTGCACAGGGCTTCTGCCTACACAAAATTACAGGGTACCTTCCGCCTTACGACGACGATACTCCAACGCTAAATAGCTACTGCTCTTCTCCTCGTTAGAGTATTTGGGATCATCAAGCCGGCGCCTAAACTCTTCCTTTACCCATTCCCGTTCCGCACCGGGCTTTGGAATCACAAATCCAGGGTTATCCGCCTGCGCTCTTTCCCAATCCTCCATGGTTAGGGTTCTCTTTAAAGGACGCAACACACCCCAGAATAACGGGCGTTCTTTAATGGATACAGACTTCATTTTATCTTCTTCTTGAGGTATTTCAGATAAATAACAGGGTTATCTTCTTTCCCTAATCCTATCACCTCTAAATTACCCTCCCCCTCCACAAGCAAAACCTCTTGTCTATCTAAAGGCCTGGGTTTTTGGGGATAAGAACCTCACCAGCTGCGGTGCGCTCATCATACTCGTGTGCGATAGTACGCATTGGGACATGCGACCCCCGCTGAAAACGCTCCTCAAGAACCCATTGGCGTTTCATGGCTTCAGCCTTATTAGCTGGTACCGGCGGCGTAATCTTAGTTACGCAGAAGGTGATAGGGTCGCTCAGCGTCGGAGGGATTTTTTCAGGTTCCATGCGAGTATTCTAGCCTAGCTTCTTACTGAGTTCTGTTGGCATGGTACACAGTACCGCATCTTTAGGGTTCCTTCTGGGCATAGCAAAAGGCACCCCGCGCTTAGCAGGATGCCTTTCACAAAAGTTATGAGGAGTTAGCCAGTGACGCCCCCGAACGGTCCTCTAGACCGAAGCATAAAGCCGCGGCCGCCCAAGCATTATTGCCACACCAAGAAGTGAGGCTCAGGGTTGCAGGGGAATTGTCTAACTCCTTGACCCCAAGTATACACGAAAAAGAAACCCCCTGCGTTCCCCTTAGAGGAGGGGGAACACAGGGGGTCTCTGCCCTTAAACCAGAGAGGTACTCACGTACCCCGCAAGTTTTAGAAAGCCTTGTTTACCAGACGGGCTAACTTCCCTGGTATTCCGCGGAACTCAAGGGGTAAAACCCCACCTAGTCGCTATTTACTCGCCACTTTCAACAGAGCCGCCAGGCTTCGCAGATACATCGTCGGCAGCGTCTTCATACATGCCGGGATCGGTATTGAAGAACGCCAGGATGTTCGGCAAAATCGCAGTTACAACACCGGCAACTACCGCCGCCTGGTCACTCGTCCAGATGCCGAAGGCAACCAGCACTGCAGAAAGTGACGGGCCGAGCGCATACGACACCTTGCGGAGGGCCGCATACTGGCGGCGAGATAGGTTACGCATTATCAATCTCCTTGCCCAGCTCGTCTACAGCGGTCTGCAGCTTCTCCCACGACGCACGCAGAGCCGAAACTTCAGCCTTGTCCAGCGGCGCAGGGACATTCTCAACGCCGCGCTCAACCTTACCCTCCTTGATTGCGTTCACACGATCAATGAGGCGGTCCAACTGGTCATACCAGCGCCCCGGGCAGGCAGTATTGAAGAAATCCTTATGCCCATGCACATAGAAGCTCTTGCCGTAGTAGGTTTCGATATCGGCGATGAGCTGGGCGACGGTCTCGAAGTCTTCGTTGCTCATCTCGGGGCGGCACTCGATGCCAATCGAGCGCTGGTTTGCCGCCCAATTGCCTGCATGCCAGGCGATGTCCTTGAACTCCACAAGCTGGGCGCAGCGGCCTGCCTCCACCACAAAATGTGCGGAGGTGCCGGGGCCGCCGGCAAAGAACTCACAGACCTTCTCGAAACGCTGGTTGTCATCACCCCAGTGATGGATAACGATGGTATCGATGTCGTTGATAGTGCGATTCGCCTCGGTGAACGAAGTGGCGTTGTATTCGGTGATATCGACATACTTCATAGTGTTGTCTCCTTAATTAATGGTGTTGTTGTTGATTTCCAGCTTCACAGCCACGCCCATGTCGGTGGCGCGGTGCGGGGTAGGGATATCAACGGTCAAGTTCGAGGCGCCCTGCACGTCGTGTGCCCACTTCTCGATGGCGAAGCCGTAGCGGGGGTTCTTTCCCTTGTACTCTGCCTGCGCGATATTCGAGCTCAGGATGAGGTGGTGCGCCCAGTTCGTGACGAAGAAGTCAGCCGCCTCCCCTGCCTTTGCTTCACCGCTGACACAGTCGTGCCAGGAGCTGGAGGCGCTGCGGCAGCTGGTGACCTGCGAGGAGTGACCGTGTGCGGTGCACGAGGCGAGCATGTTGCGGCCACCACGGATGAAATATCCGGCACCAGCGGCGGTGAAACGGTGCATATTAGAGGTGTCCCAGATGCCTGCCGGCTTGCCCTCGATGCCGTGGACGCTGCGGCGGTTATACCAGGACTTACAGCCAATCAGCGTGGTGTTGGTGGCATAAATCTCGAAGCCAGCATTAGTGCCGCCAGCAATATTCGCACCTGACACATCCACGCAGTCGAGGACATTGTCTGCTGCGCCAGTCTCACGGCGACCAGCCGTCACAGAGGTGATGTGCTCCGGTGACTTGCCAATCACCACGCCAGGACCCAGCGTGCGGCGGACGCGAATGTTCCGCAGCTGGCATCCCTGGTCGTCCAGACCCAGCACAGCCACACCGAACGCGGCGTCCCAAATAAGGACATTCTCGATACGGTGGGCGCCGTCAGGCTCGGGAGGATTATCACCCAGCTCGGTATGCAAGAGGATGCCGCCGATATTCGGGTGCATGCCGTCCTGGCCAGGGCGCGGAGTCACAGAGGATACGTGAGACGGGCGCGGATGCGAGCTCTTGATCCAGAGGTCGGAGACGCCCATCAGCAGATTGTCCTTGCCAACACGCGGGGTGAACCAGGTGCCCGCGTGGATAATCGCGGTCTTCTGCTCCGCCCCTGCGCCAGTGTCCGCAAAGATGATGGTCGACTCGCGGCCAGCACCCTGCAGGTGAACGCCGCCCAGCAGCTCAATGAACGGCGCGGACACCTTATAACTGCCAGCCGGCAGGTGTACGGTGCCTCCGCCAGCCTCATGGGCACGGCGGATAGCCTGGTTAATTGCGGCAGTCGAATCCGCGGTGCCGGTCGGGTCTGCACCAGCATCCACCACGTTCACAGTACGGTGAGCAGGTGCTGCAGATGCCTGCACCGACTGCGGCTGAGCCGCCTGCCCATGTGCCTGTTCAGCCTCAATAACTTCGACGAGATACCTCATCGCTACTCCTTTTAATTAAGGAGAGGCAGGCACCCCGACAGTGGGGGCACCTGCCTCAACATTTTTGTACCCGCAGGCTAGGTAGCCGGCGGGTTATTTGCTTGGTCTTGCGCCGCGAGCTTCGAAGTCCACAGCTCACGGTTCACCCATTCCTCCACCTCGCCCGGTAGAGGCGGCGGAGGCGGCGGGGAGCCAGCCGTGATGTGGGCGTTCAACCGGTTAATGTGGGATATGGCGATGCTCATGACCCACCGAGCCTTGTCTGCGGTCGAGTGCGCCTCTGCTTCACGGGTGCGAATCTCGGACTCCAGCGAACGCCGCGCCTCAGTCTCTTCTCGCAGATGTTTCTCCAGGTCACCGATACGGCGTTCCAGCGCCTCGATCAAAACTTTGTTCGACTCGTGCTTCGCCTGCTGCCGCCCGGTGATGAAGGCGAAGACAGCCGGAATTAGGGTGCCCAGGATTACACCTCCGAGCGCCCAAACCTCCGGCGGGAATAGGTCGGACTTCATTTACACCTCCAGCTTCTTCACCGCGTCTGCAATGATGCCCGCGAAGGATTCTCGTGCCGCGCCGGTGGGGTGGACCCATTCGCCGGTCGCCAGCTGCTCATACACGGTCGCCTGGGTCTGTGCGAAGCCAGGCTTGGTGGTGCCGTCGCCACCGAACCACTGGGTGTTGGTGCGGAAGTCTGCGAAGGCATCCGCGCCCATCTCGCGATAGTGGGCGCGGGCGTACTCGTCGAACTTGAGGAGTACCTGGTTCATCTGAGGCACAAAACCCTTCCACTCCTCATTGCCGAGGGTGGAGTTAGGAATCGTGCCGCACAGCACCACCTTATCGAAGCCCTTGCCGTAGCGTGCACGCACCGCCGCCTGCGCTGCCTCAATGTAGGAGGTTGCCTCCTTGATGACGGTGCTCAGCGCGCGGGAGCTCCACGCCTCGATAGTGTCCTCAGGCGGGTTCGGTACTGCCTCGGTCGGGTCGGGGCGCCGCGATACCTGGGCGACAAAATTGCGGGTCTCACCGCACACCAAGACATTCTCCTTGGCAGGGTCGAAGGAGTTCACCATGTCGGTCAGGTTCATGCGCATATTGCGCCATGTCTGACCGGGGATAGCTACGTTCTTCGATGACGCGCTTCGTTCACGGACGAGCTGGCCAAATGCGCCGACCTTATCGATGGGGTCGTACACCCAGTTGGCGTAGTACGAGTTTGCGTCCACGACGATGTTCGTGTTCGCTCCAATGCGGAACGCCCGGGCGGGCAGGGCAACCGGCGCCCCGCCGTCCTGCGCCGCAAGGAGCGCAAAGAATAGCTCACTCATCGACGGACTACCTCGGCCTTGACCTGGTTGAAGTTCCAGCCGTGGACACCAGCGGTAGTGTCATTGCGCCAGTCGAACTTGAAGGCAAAAATCTGTTCTCGCTGGCCGCTGGCACGGATTACGGAGCCTACCGCGTAGCCGTCGGAGCGCTTAATTTCGAGCTTGTCGCCCGGCTTAATCGCGGCGGAGTTCCACGAGCCGTCCGGGAATTCTTCGCCGTCTCGACCAAATGCGCCGTCCTGCGGGATACGGCGGCCGTAGGCGTATGCGCCGTCCTTAACGACAATCTTCGCGCCACCGTCGCCATTCGCCACAAAGACCGAGTCCTTGTCGGCGAGGTTTGCCTTGGTGGTGAACACCCATGCGTCACCCTCACCGAGCGGGCGGGACGCGGCAGCGAGCGCCTTGTGATTCGGCTGCTGTTCACGGTAGGTGGGGGCGCCGGGGTCGATGGGAGTCCAGGTGCCCTGCTCGCGCGGGTACTGCCACGCCTGGACCCAGCCATCGACCGGGTCCTGGAAGTAGCGGGCGAGAGCCTTACCGGAGACTACCCAGCCGTTGTGACCATATGCCAGGTTCCAGGTTGCCGCCTCACCCGTGGTAGGGGTTACCGGTGCGGGGGTCGGGTTTGCGGGGTTCACGGGTGCCGGGGACGGGGGAACCGGGGTAGGCGCCGCACCAGAGAATGCGCGCCACACACCGAGCACAGTGCCGCCGGTCGAGCGGGACAGTGCCACCACGCCTCGGAAGCCTGCCGGCGGCTGGCCACCGAGCCAGGTAATACCGGCCGCATAGGACACGTCACCGAGCACCTCAAAAGCGGCAGAGGTCGCCGAGCCGAGCGTCACAGTGCCAGTAGTAACGGTGGTAGTAGGGCCGCCACCGGCACCCTGTGCTGGCGCGTTGCTCTTGATGAGGGACAGAATCTCCTCACGCAGGATGGACGGGGCGTGCCCATCAGGCAGCAGGCCGCGGATGATGTTGTTGGTCATGATTGCTCCAATCGGTAGGTTCCATTGCTGAGGTCGGTGAATGCCCATCCCTCGGGGAGGGCGAGGTCGTATGCGCCATCGGTGGTGTGGAGGACGGTTACGGTTGGTAGCTCGTACTCTCCGTCCTCGCCGGCGGTGATGCTGGGAGTAGGCTCAGGAGTAGGCTCAGGAGTAGGCTCAGGAGTAGGCTCAGGAGTAGGCTCAGGAGTAGGCTCAGGAGTAGGCTCAGGAGTAGGCTCAGGAGTAGGCTCAGGAGTAGGCTCCACGCCAACCACAATCACCGGCAACGAATGCCGACGACCACCCACCACCAACACAGGCTTCCACAAACCCGCAGACAACCGCACCGGCTCAACCACACCATTAACAACAGGAACCTCAACCACACCAGGAACCAGAACAACCTGCCCCCGACGCTCAGCCCCGCCCTGCCAGATAAACCTGACAACACCACATACGGGAGTAGAATCAGCATCTCGACCAAACGGCAGAGCTACAGTCCCTAGATCAACTCTCACTTGATAACCTCCCACGCACCATCAGAGCCCGCATGAACGTTCAGAGGCTCACCCAGCCCGTTATGCACGGACCAGGACCCGCCACCATCATGCGCCACGAACACCTCATCACGTGCCGCCATCTTGCCGTCCAGCTCAGCCAACTTCGCATCAATCACCATCAAAGCCGCACCAGCATCTACAGCCACTCGTGCCGGGGAGTCCTCCCCCGCATATGGGATGCCAGCATGCGGCGTCTTACCGCCCAAATCTGCCATTTACTGCACCTTTCCAGGCAGCGCCGCGTAGACCTGCCTATACGTCTTACCAGGGTTGATATCACGGTTAGTGGCATACGCCTTCGCCATATCACCGTAGGTTTTACCCGCCACACCGGAGGTCACCGTCTTCACCTGTAGCTCTACACTGTAGGTTGGCACTTTGCCAGCCCATGATTCCCTGTACCCGGTGATGAGTGCTTCGACACCCCACCGGCCAGCCTCCAGTGCGACCGTGTCACCAATCTGTTTCCGCGGGTCCCACAGCATAGCCAACCCGTCGAGGGTGATACGCTCCACGCCCAGCTCCTCTGTGAGAGCGCCAATGACACGTCTAGCGTCCTCATTGTGGAGCCACCAGCCAACCTCCAGCGTGAACGGCGGCGCACCTGGCGGCGCCTTACGGATAAGCCGCTTCAGAGTGTAGTCCGTCCACGTGACACGGGTATGGCAGCGGAGGATAGGCACAGGTCGTGCACGGTTGCCGTAGCGGAGCTCATCCGCACCCAGCGACGGGGTACACAAGTAGTATTTTTCAGGACCGCTGTTGGTCTTCTTCTGGACGCGGAGCGTGATCTTCGCGGTACGCTGGCCGAGCTTTTCCAGCCTGCCGGAAATGTCTTCATGGTTGGCGGCGTTACCTGTCCACCGGTACCCGGGCGGGTCTTCCTGGTTTTCGAATGAAATCGCCCACCATGACCCCACCCCCTTATTGAAGTCCTTGTAGTCAAAAATGTTTTGCTTTGACTTCACGACCGGGCGGAAATTAGTATCCAACCCGAGCACATCAACGTCATCAGGCCACTGAGCAAAAATCTCCAAGTCCTTATTCGCAGGAATCTCGGTGAGGTTGTCAGGCTCCCACGCAGTCATCACCGCGTCCGCGCCGTTGCCCTGCACGGTCGGGTTCTTGCCCTTCACTGTGACGCTAGAGCGCACACCATCACGGGCGGTCTTCCAGGAGCCGCCAAAAACGCGCTCTGATACCTGGTCGGTGACAGTGACAGTTCCAGCTGCCAGACGGTCACGCGCCGCCATATTCAGGCGTCCTTCCTCGTCCACCCAGACGGTAGAAAGGGTCGCTTGGCACCATGACGATACAACCGATTCGCAGGTGACGTTCTCAAAACCGCGCGTAGCAGGGACACGCATCTGCTCCAGCGCTGACGGTTGCAGTCGCGGGGCAGGGCGCGCCATCATCCTGACGCGGCGGCCACCGTCCAGCCAATCACGCAGATAGTCCACCTTCACACCCAGCACCATGTTCGCGGTCACCGATGCGACACCCGCCGGCGTAGTGACCTTGGTGGACTCGACCAGCTCCGAATCGCTCTCCGCAGCAGACAGCCATCGACGCACCCCGCGCGCGTTCAGCTTGACAGCCATGACGGGACGCTCACCCACCGCCGGCCAGGACGACAAGGCACCAGTCGCAGACGACCAGCCACCAAACGTCTTGGTCGCCGCATCATAAGACACGATGAATCGTGCTCCGTCAGTGAACATCACTTCTACGGAGGCGTTTACGTTGCGGTTGTAGACGCGGGTGTAGATCATGACGTCCCTGCCGTTGCGGCTCACAGTGCTGTCAGCCTCCGTGGTCTGCTTGCTGCGTCCTACGAGCCCGTCGGGTGAACCGAATTCCGCGCCGGGGGTGGTCATTTTGCCGACCGCCGCCGCCGCACCATACTGGTGGCTATTCTGGAGCACAGTATCCTCAGTCACCGGGGGGAGCACACCATACCCCGCCTGCTCTACCGCCCTGTAGGCGACCCAAGCAGTGCGGCCATAGGACTGGAGCTCAGCCATAGGGGGAATACTTATAATTTCCTGCAGGCCAGCTTGCAGATTATCGCTAATCTGAGTGGTCACGGTGTCCGATGTGAGCGAGTAGGTAGACGCGCCCAAGTATCCCCAGAAACGCGGAAATTCAGTGCCGTTCACCACAGCTACGATACGCACATGGGCACCCTGCGCAGGGACCCAACGGGATTCCCCCACCGGGGCCAGCGGATGCTCCACAACAGCAGTCTCAGGAGCCCACACAATAGACCCGGTTCGCGAATACACGTTATCGCCAGCAGCAACCAGTGAGGAAGGCAGACCGCCAGAGGTGTTGCCCTCCCACGACGCCGACAGGTGCGGACGCTCTACGCCATCCACAAAAATGCGGAGCGTCGCGTCAATCACTGGCCCCGGCTCATATTTTCCCTTGAGCATCAGCCGACCTCCTTAATTGTGAGCGACATCGTGCGCCACGTATCCTGCGTCCAGAACTCGTGCTCCGTGTACGTGGTAGTTGCCTCCTCGACAATCACCGAGTCAGCACCTGCCCCAACATCCCAGCGCGGGCACGAATCCAACCACACCACCTGCGGGAGACATAGAGTCGTATATCCTGACGCAGTAATCTTCAGGGCAACCGCAGCGGCAGGAAAAGCGGGGATAGTCACCTGCAACCGGTGCATCACCTGACGGCTCGCCCGCTCAACACGAGCGTTACCCACCGGGCGGCCTGCAGCGTTCACAGGCTGGAGTGCCAGCACCGTATCCCCTGCAGCATCCACAGACACAGTCACAGGAGACCCGGCAGGAACAGGCACAGACTGGGCGATAACAACCTCGCCGCCGCCAACACATGACGCCGCCGCGGGGCCACCCACACCATCCACGTAACCGCCATTAGCGATACCAGCCAGCATTGACTCGGCAGGCGTGAGCACGTTCGTCACCGCCGCCTCATCGGAAATAAACCGCCAGGGGCCGGGGCCGAACGCGCCTGCGACCAGTTGCGCCAACCCAGTAACTTCTCGGTTCGTGCCGGACACGTCGAGTGACCATTCGCGCTGCCGCGCCCCTGCCGGGGTTGTGACAAACGCCCAGCGGCGCGACGGCGCAGACTGCACCTCATACCGAGTCGGGTTAGTGACCTTAACCGGGGTCGGCCACAGAATCTTGTGCATACGCCCCAGCTCACCGATGTATCCAGCCATTAGTAGACCCTTTCAGCTCGTCGGGACATCTGCAGGAAAGCACGCTCGTCCACAGCGCCCAGGCGGGACAGGACATCTACCAGCTGGGATAGCACCTCAGCGTTCTGTGCGGTAGCGCCTTCGACCGACTGAGCGGTAGCTGCAACAGATACCGGCTCAGGAGTCGTAAGGGTGCTCAGTCCAGCGACGCTAGACGCCGAGAAATCCGCGCCACCGAGCGCGTAGCCGGCAGCATCCGCAACCTCATCACGACCCGCACGGATAGCACCAGCGAAGTCGCCAATCAGCGCCTTACCCGAGTGCGTGGTGTAGCCGCGACCCGAGAAAGGACCGACCTTAGCCGGTGAATGGGGGAAGAAATTGGCGATGCCGTCCAGCACACCCTTCACGGCATCCTTGAGTCCATTTGCGGCACCCTTAATTCCGTCGATGAAACCGCCGATAAGCGCACTACCTGAGCCCTTAAGAAGGTCGCCCAGGTTGCCGATAGCGTCCAAGATGCTCTTCGGCAGGCCCTTCATGAAATCGATGACATGGCCAACGCCTTCCTTGACCTTGCCGACGATACCCTCCCACGCGCCGCGCAGGAAGTCGCCAATGCCACCCCATAGGGCGTGCCAGATATCGGCGATGGCCTTGCCTGCGTTCGAGAGTGCGTCGCGCAGCAGAGACAGGCCGCCACCGACCAAGTCCTCGAACAGCTTCCAAGCATTTTTAAGAATGTCACCGAGGCCACCCCATGCCTTGTCCCAGTCGCCAGTGATAGCGCCAAGGAAAACATCCAGCACGCCGCTGATGATATTCACCGCGTCCGCGATAATCTTGCCGATAAGCTCGAAAACGGCCTTGACCACGCCTCCGAGCCAATCAAAGGCCGGGCCGAGCACCTTGCCGAGCCACTCAGCCACAGGGACTAGCGCGCCGAGTACCGCCGCCGCGATCTCGACAACCTTCGTAACCATAGGAACCAGAGCCGCAATCACGGTATTCACCATGTTCATGAAGCCTTCGGCAATCTGACCGAGGGCAGGGAGCACAGCCTCGATAATCGGGGCGACGATGCCGATGAGCGCGCCGATAACCTGGGCCAGGGCATTGCGGAACTGCTCACTCGACGCGAGAGCGGCAATGAAACCAGCGGCGAGTCCAGCGATGCCGAGAACCAGACCAGCTATCGGTAGCACGACGCTAGAGATGGACAGCCCAAGGGTACTCGCCACGCCAATGAGGGTGCCGAACGCAGATACAGCGGTACTAATCACGCCGCCGATAGCGCCGAAAGCACCAATCACGCCACCAATGACAGACACGATAGTGCCGATAATGGAGACTACGGTGCCAATAATCGGCGCCAGCGGAGCCAACGCCCCCACCACGGCGAGGATAGTCGCCGCCAACTGCGGATTATTCCGCATGAACTCCGCCAGCGCCTTCACTACGTCTGCCACAACCGGCAAAATGACCTTCAACGCCTCAGAAAGACCCTTAGCGAGCACCTCAACCACCGGAGCCAGCGACGACTTAAAGTCAGCGAACGCCGGGGCGAGTCCCTGCACAATCTGAGTAACCAGAGGCGCCATGATAGGCAGAATCTCACCGATAGCACCCAACAGAGCACCCACGGCAGGTGCCGCAGCCGAGAACGCCGGAGCAAGCTCAATAGCCGCCTTCACCAGCCCGTCGAACATCTTGTTCACGCCATCAGCAATAGCGGGGTTCCGCAGAGCCTGGGCGATGCCGTCAAGCAGGATGCTGACAACCGCGCCAGCCTTCTCCATCGACCGTGAGATAGTCGGCGCAAGCTGCTCAAACGCTCCAGCGAGCGAGGACAAGCCCGGGGTAAGGTTCTTCATGCCTGCGAACGCGCCCTCAAATACGGTGGTGAGCGCGCCCTGCATCAGAGGACCATTCACCGCCTTATTGATTGCGTCAAACGCCGCCGCTAGACCCTGCAGGCCGCCACCGCCGGCGGCTTCAGCCGCCTTAGCAACACCGTTGATGATGCCTGCGACGTCGATTAGGATTCCGCCGAAGAGCTTCGCGTTCGTGATGCCGCGGTCGATAATCTCGTTGATGCGCCCAGTTTCTTGTGCCTGGGTGACCCAGCTTAGGAACGCGTTAGATACCTCGGTGAACGCTACCGCCATACGGGGCAGGTACTCGCCACCTACCGCGCCGAGACGGAACATCGCCTCAGTGAACGGTGCCGCGCCCTCGGCCGCGATAGCGAACGAGTCATGAAGCGGCTTGAACAACTGGGCCATACCGCCAACCGCGACGATGCCATTTGACATGCCACGGAAGAATTCAGACCAGAAAACGCCGGTAATCTTGCCGAGCTTCACGTATTCGTTCATGAACGGCAGCACGCCGTTCTGGACAAGGTCGTTCAAGCCGACCTTGGCGGTGCTCCAGAAGTCATTGTTGTGGTCAAAACGCATCCCACGGAATGCGTCCTCAAAATAGCCAGACTTGCCGACAACCTCATTCAACGCCAGAAGAATGTTCTGCAGGCCGTCAGCACTCGACGCCAAACCCACCAGGAAGCCGCTCATAATGCCAGGCAGCGCAAGACCAGCACCAGAAATCTGAGCCATCGAAACAGCCACCATAGCCGCATTACCAGCCATAGCGCTCATCGCCGCCGACATTGCCGCAATCTTCGTCGCCGCCGCACCAGCAGAAACCGCAATACGGTCAAAATTTGAAGCAACTTCCTTAGCATGCCCAAACCCAACCGACGCGACATTACCACCAGCCAGCGACGCCAAACCAGCCTTCGCCGCGTCCAAACCCTGCAACACCACCCGCACCTCAGCGGTACGAGGACGCGTCAACACACCCAACGCAGCAGACGCCTTACGAGTCTGCGCATCCACCGTCACATGGGTCTTAAAATCCTTAGCGATACCCGCCAGGCGAGCCTTCGTCTGAACAAGAGACGCCTGGTCAACACGCGCCTCAACATCAACAGCAGTCCGCAACTGCCCCTTTAGCGCGGCCAAATCCTTCTTCAGATCAGCTTTGAACTTCGACGTATCCGGGAAAACACGGATAGACATCTTGCCAATCGACGCCATCGACTAAACCCCCTAGCGGTATTTCGCTGGAACCATCCGAGACAGGTCCATCTTTTCCACTGGCTGACGCATATCAACGCCGACGCGTTCTTTCTTCTGCTTGACAGGCTGCGGAGGGTTCACACGCTGTGAAGCCGTCAACCGCTTGCCCTTCACCTGCGTATTCACACCATTGACCACACCAGCCAGCAGATAAGCTTCATTGCCCCACCCGAACAGGTCAGAGTTACCAAGCTCCAAAGCACGGAACAGAGACCGCTCCTCGTACTGCACCCGACCCAACAGGGCCTGGACCGGGCGCAGGTCCTCAACCCAAACCATCTCGAACGGGTTCACCCCGAACAGGGCGAGGAAATCACCAACTAGCTCTTGGTGCTCTGAGAAGAACTGGTCGAGCGCATGCCTTTTCCCAGCTCCTCCACAAAAGCAGACACAGTCTGAATCGCAGGCAACAGATTCGCGGCGTTATAAAACTCTTTGCGGAACGTCTCCACGTCAACGATGAACGTGTCATTCACGACTGCCTTCACCAGCAGCTTCATGTCCTGGTTAGTGAAGTCATCAACATCAATATCAAGCCCCTGCAGTGCTTCCACCGCTTCCAGGGCATCAATCGGGTCAATCTCATTGAGCGGGCGGAAATACTTAGCACCAGGCAGCTTCTTAAAAGGAACCTTCGGCGCCTTACGGTCAGCGGGCATCTTCTTACGAGCAGTAGTCATAACAGGGTTCTCCTATAGGGGGTAGAAGTGTAGCCGCCCCTCCCCTACAAAAAAGGGGCGAGGCGGCTACAACAACCAAATATTCAGTTACTAAGCGGCCACACCGGCGGCACGAACAACAGGCACAGCGGCAGACTGACGCTTCACCGGGTAGAAGGTCTTATGCCAGCGATCCTGGTCATTCGGCTTCACAGTAACCTTCACCGGCACTTCGGTGTACTTCTCGCGATCAAGGCCAAGCAAGCCAGCCTTCAGCGTAGCAACGTAGTAGCCGATACCAGTCAGAGTGCTACCATCTTCAACGACGATAAGCAGAGCGTGGGTCTTGCCACGGGTACGGCTAGTAGTAACGTAACCGTCCTCTTCCTCGATGCCGCCTTCCTTCACAACAGACCAGAAGGTCTTCGACGGAGAAACACTCTTAATGGTGCCAGTAATTGAACCACCAGTGCGGGTATCCTTACGATCCCAAGTGTCCTTGTTCGAGTCCTTATCATCGTCCTCTTCGAACTCCGGCAGAGACTCTGCCGAGGTATCGCCAAACCACTTCCAGGCTCCCCAGTCCTCGCCAGTGAACTCAAAGGTGTTCAGCTTCGGAAACTCAGTGCCAACAGGGGCGTAATAAATATGGCCAATGTTCGCAATAGTAGTCGCGTCAAGCGATTCATCAAGCTTAGACATCAGCCCTCCTTCCATATACAGGTCTATAAAACAACAGAGCCGGGGCTAACCGGCATTAGGAGATTGGCGGAAAACCACCTGAACCGCCGCAGTGTACTGAAACAGGCGGGACGCCTCGTACTTGTGCTGAACCAGGTGCGGCTGCTGAACCTCCATACAGCGGCTCACCCACCCCAACTCAGTCACCTCATGCACACCATCGAACAGGCGGCTAAACGCGTCAGCACACAACTGCTGAGCATCCACTCGACGCTCAGCCAACGCATTCAACGTCACCGTAGCCACCGCCGACAGCGACGGGTTATCCAGATTGTCGCTAAAATGCGTCGGTGCGGACTGCTCAACAATCAACGCCGGCAACCTCCGCAGCAAGTCAGTAGGAGCCTGAAAGAACAGCGCCCCACCAATCCCCTGCAGATGATGTTCAACGAGTCCGAGCGTGTCAATGGTCTTCATTAGAGTGCCCTCGCATTCTGTAGAGCGCGCGTGAACACGAACTTGCCGGGTTCCCACCCGCCGTCCTTCGTCACATGCCCCCACTCGATAATGTGAGCCTGCGGATCCGTAGTGAAGATGAGGTAGTCCATCACACCGCGCTTAGTCGGCTCACGCACAAACCCGAACGACTCACGATACGCACCCGTGACACGCCCCTCTGGGGTTGCGTACACGCGGGCAACCTCAGCGTCCACCAGCGCCTTGCCTTTGCGGGCAAGCGCAGCGAACCTTGGGTCACGGGATGCGTGCCGTGCCGCGATAAGCTCAATATCGGCTCTTGCTTGGAACGCCACGCTACTTCACCTCCGCAGACGGGTCCACCATCAACACCTTGTAGTGTGAGGTCGTCGCAGACATCGACGAGAGGATAGCTTCGCCTCTCTGCTCGAACACGCGGCCGTCCCATTCGATACGTGAGTACGGTCCGCCAGGCCATGGTGCCTGCCCATGCTCCTGATGGAAATACTTCACGCGGTAGACAGTCTGGACACCCTCAGCGAGCCCCGCAGCCTCTTTAGAGGAGACTGGCTGCACGTTGCATCGCACCGTGACGGGGGTTGCGGGTTCTTCCGGCCCATACGGGCCAACCGAGGGTTGTACGGGGGTTACCGTGACTGTGTGTACGCCTTTGCGGAGCCTGCTCACGGCAAACCACCACCGGTGATGTACCGTTTCTCAGAGAATGAGTCCTGGGCAGGCCAACCGTACTGGAATTGACGGTCAGGAGGCAGGGAGATGTTAGGTCCCCAGCTCCGGTACCGTGCCGCAGCGTAACCATCAGTCGCAGGGGCGACGGTCCGGAACCTGCCGGTGCCTGTCGCCTGTGCGAGGTTCTTCCAATCCTTCTCCAGAATGTCCAGAAGACCACTCGCGACCATATAGTTCAGCTGGTACGAGTACCCGTCTTCCGTCTCAGACTTATAAATGCCGCCATCATCCGCACGAAGCACACGAGCGACAGCCTCAGCCTCAATATTCCTAACCAGGTCAAAAACGACCTCATCAAGAACCAGCTCATCCAACCTCTTATACCGGACACGGATAAGATTCTCCGCCTTGGAGAGCAGGGAGGCAATGTATGATTCTTCGTCACCGCGGAACTCCCTACGGAGCGCAGCCTTCACATCATCAGCCGTCGCAATAGTCAATGAATCACTCACCATGTACGCCTCCCTTCTCTACCAGCAACCCGATTACTTCGGGTCAGTGACCTTATCCTCGTAGGCAACGAACGCGGACTTGTCAGTGATGACCCAGCCGAACTGAGCCTCCACCAGCATTGCCTCCATGTTGTTCTGCCACAGGTTGACCTGGGTGCCACCATCGTTGATGGTTGCCTGGTCGGTGCGGCGGATAGAAATCTTCTCCGCGAAGCCGTACTTGAGCGCGGACCAGTCACCACCGAAGGCACGAACCTTGGTGTCTGCGGATGCGCCAACCTTGCCGGAGACAGCACGACCGTAAGCGACGGGCAGACCCAGCAGGTTACCCAGGTTGTCCTTCAGGTTCACGCTATCGGAGTAGATGGGGCGGCCGAGGGTGTCGGTTGCACCGTAGATGCGGGACTTGAACGACTTGTCAGCTGCGAAGCCGTCCAGATCAAAGTCGAAGTTCTCGTTCAGGTTCACCAGATCCGCGCCAGCCAGAAGCTCAGAAGTCAGGCCGCCCTTATCCTTGGCAGTCGCGCCCAGCTCAATACGGTTGGTGGTCTGGTTGATGTACTCAACACCAGCAATGGTCTGACCGTTGATGGCGTTCTTACCGTGCAGAATAGCGAGGTCGAACGCGCGAGTAATTGCCGCGGCGGCTTCCTTCTCCAGAAGCTTCAGGTAGCCGGCGGCGTCAGCCTGACGCGCCTCCATCGACCAGTACATCAAGGCTGCCACCTTGATGGGCTTGATGGTCTTTGCGGCCACGCCCATGTTGGTCACGGGCTTTGCCTGGCCTTCACCGACCACGCCAGCCTGCGGCTGGGAGGTCTGAACGGAGATAGTGGTGCCGGTAATCGGGATGGGGGTGGTGCCGGCAAGCTTCTGGACGACGGAGCCTTCAGAGACTCGGCCGATGATGTTGCGGGCGAACGACTGCGGCAGGATGCCGCCGGTCTTAAAGGTTTCAAGAGTCGCGGTTGCGCTCATATTTGGGTCTCCAATCAAGTTTTGGGTATAGAAAAAGCCCTCACCGTCTCGGTAAGGGCTCAAATATTAGGGGCGTTTAGCCGAAGATAATCTCTGCAGCTTCCTCATAGGCATCACGTGCCGGTGCCGCGTGCTGCGCGGGGTTCGGCGCCATGCCTCGGCTCTTCGGAGCCGCTGCGAGGACCGCCTCGGTCTTCTCATTCGCGGCATCACTGATGAGCTTCTGCAGAGTCGCGAGGTTCGCCTCGATTTCCTCGCTAGTCGCACCCGGCACAAAGGGCGCGAAGTCCTGAGACAGACCGACTGCGGCGAGCGCCTTGACGCGCGCCAGCTCAGCCTGCAGGGACGCGATCTGGGCGGCCGAATCATCCTGCGCCTCAGAAGAGGTTTCAGCCTCAGAGGGCTTAGCCTCGGGTTCCGGCGCAGGCTCTTCAGCAGCAGTAGGTTCAGGTACCTCTGCCTGCTTCGCCTTCACCGCCGCCAGCTCAGCCTTCAGGTTCTGAACCAGCTTCCAGGCGCGCTCGGGGTCGAAGGTCTCGCCGTCACGCTCCCACGGGGGTTTAGCCTCGACGGTCTCTTCGACATTTGCCTCAGTGACAGGTGCTTCGCTCATCTTTTAGTTCCTTTCGGGTATAGCAAAAGGCACCCCGCCACCTTAGCAGGATGCCTTTCACAAAAGTTATAAGGAGTTAGCCAGTGACGCCCCCGAACGGTCCTTTAGACCGAAGCATAAAGCCGCGGCCGCCCAAGCGTTATTGCCACACCAATAGGTAATAGGTGAGGCTCAGGGTTGCAGAGGAATTGTCTAACTCCTTACCTACAGTCTATCAGCTGTCCTTGTTGGATTCAAGCTGAATGGGGGTTAAATATTGTCCCCGAGAGTGCATAACGTACAAATTTTTAATAGGGGCTTGAGGATTGCGTACATTGTACATTCGCAGTTGCCTCTCCAATTTTTGGTCCAAATACTTGTTTCCCAAATCAACCACGAAGTTCTTCTTCTGAACCCCATGTGCCTCAGCTTTCCTAACCGCATCAGAAATTCGGGTTTTAATTGTCGAGTACTTGTTCTTTGAGGATTTCAGCTCACTAATCAGCTCACCATTATTCAGCCAAATGAAATCGTTGCTGGGCTTCATCGCGCCGTCTTCATCAGGCGTCGGTCGTTCAATCCACCGAGCCTTATTACCCAGCGCCTCAAACCTCAGCAAGAACAACAGCTCGTGACCGTACAGTCTCTCACCGGCAGGAATCTCAGAAGCAAGAGCCCCGTAATACTTCGGGTCAACCTGTTCATCTTGACCATCAAGCCGCTCAGCCTCCTGCCAAGCCTCAGCCTCACGCGATAGCACTGTCGAGATCTTGACCGGCTCATACCCCTCTGGGTCAGCCTCGTACTTACGGTCTTCCTTCTCGACCGTCTCCCGATAGAACCTAGCCAGCCTCTGCTGCTCAGCCCGCCCCGACCAATTCTCAGGATCAAAAACGGGCACCACAATGCAGTCGCAATGCTCATGGAACGCGCGCGGGTTCTTCTTCCGCAGCTCCGTCCTCGCACGACGAGAGAGGAAACCGCCCTCACGGGACTTCTCCCCCACCGGCGCGGCAACATACTTCGCCGCATCCGCCGACGAATATACAGGGCCACGTGAAGCCAGCATGATACAGAACCCGCATGAATACTTACCCTGCAAAACACGAGCCCACCCCACCGGGCGAACCTTACCGCCACCAGCCGGGGTGTCATCATCCGACTCATCACCAGCAGTGAGCGGGGAGGTGGAGCGCTCCAGCTCCTCCTGCTCCTCCCTGGTCGCATAATTGCCGAACTCAGGGTCGAGAACCGCACGCATCATCTGACGGTGCCCCGCCATCACCACGTGCCGGAGAGCCGCCGCCGCCAACTGCCCCGCAGAAGCCCCCACGTTCTCGCGAAGGAGCTTCCTGAGTGCGGACGCATGGTACGGCTCCACCGGAGGGTGATACGCCTCCACCCCATGCTCCGCAGCTGACGCATCCAGGAAAGCGTTCGCCGCCTGCGCCGCCAACCGGCGATGTTTCACGACCAGCGACCGCATCCCCGGCTCCGCAGCCTTCACCGCCGCCGGGTCAGACAAATCAATCAACCCGAGAGCGGCGAGGAAGGCCTCCACAAACGCGTCAGCCACAGCGGCTAACGCCTGGGCATACGCCGCAGCGAGATCATCAAGCATGCGGCGCCTCCTTTAGTAGACGGGGTCTCCCACCGACACGGCTAAGCGACGGTCCAGCGCCCGGTCACGCTTCAACTGCTCCGGCGACAAGCCCATGAACTCGCGGACAGTCTCAGACGAGACGACACCCTGCGCCTGAGCCTGCAACATCAATGCGTTGCGAGAGCTGAGAGAGATAACCGCAGGGTCACGCCAACGCGCTTCAAGGGTTTCAAGCCCCTCAGTGTCCACACCGGCAACTGCCAGGACGCACCGCGCCAAATCCTCCACTGCGTCACCAAAAATCGACTGCTTCAACTCCGCCTTCGTAATCAGGCGGTCCTTAGCGCTTCGCATCGCCTCCGCAGACGCGGGATTCGACTCCGTCGAGACACCCAGCATGAACGGCGGGATGCCCGTCTGCGACGCGACCTGCAACGCGTAGGTCTTGAACGTGTTCAGCAGCTGGGTGAGGTCTGCGCCCGGCACTGAGCCGGTCTGTGCACCGGACGGACCCACCAAGAAGCGTCCAAAATAGGCTTCCAGGCGGCTCTGCTGCGGGTTGCCGTCCTCATCAACGAACATTTCCTCCACACCATCGCCGAAAAGGTAGCGAACAGGCATGGACAGGAGCTCCTGAGCCACCTGCAGGTTCGTCAGCGTTCGCGCCGCCGCATCACACAGCTTATGAATCTCTTCAATCTCGCTTCGACCCTCTTCACCAAGGCGAATCTGGTTCACAAAGGGGATAACGGGGATTCCGTCGAGGCCATGCTCGTCAATATGGGTGAGCACCTCAAAACCATCACGCAGGGCGAAGAACCGAGTCACGCCGGGCTCATAAACCGCCCGGTACGTGTCCAAACCATCGCGATACGTCTGGACAGCCTGGATTAGGCGGCCCGTAGCGTCCCTCCGCAGCTCAAATTCGTCGCCCTTGTGTACGGAGATGTGCGGTATGGACGGGTCAGAGCCGCCACCGACGACCATGAACGCCGCACCAGAGACAAGAGCCTCCGTCAACGCCAAAGTTAGCTTCGTGCGAAAATTGTTCGCTTGCAGAATCCGATTCAGCTGCTCAGGAGCCTCATCCTGACCGCCATGACGGGAAATCGAGAACCCATCGAGCACCAACGACTCGACCAGCACATCTACAGCCAGCTTCGGCCAGCCAACCTGCATCTCAAGCACACGAACGTCAGGAGGCAGGGACACGCCGATTGCGTCCAGGCGGTGTTCACCGTTGTAGTAGCTCTCCCACTTACCCGGGTTCTTTACAATACGGCCCATCCGGCACCGCCTCCCTTCTTGTCCTTCTCAGTTAGCCCATGGAGCGCCAAAGTGCACGCCACCAAAGGAGAAATATCTTCAACTCGATCATCGCGAGTCCAATACCACAGCTCACTGCCGCCCTTAGAACGTCGGCAAGCTTGCACCGCAGCATCCAACTCCTCCTGACCGGTATGCCTCACCTGAGCGCGACCGAGCGCCTCATAAAACGCGCCGCACGCCTGCATATAGGTGCGGTGGTCAAGGCCCATAGTCATCCGCTTCAACTTTGGGTGCTTCGCAATCACCTCAGTCGACTGCGAAGCCCCCGTATAAACCATCGCCGCAGGCTTCCACTTACGCTTCAGCTCCTCCAGGCGTGCCGGCACCCAATCCGTACCAACACGCCTATCAACAACCTCAATATGGATGACTCCGTCAGCCCGGCGAGACGCTGCGGCAATCGTCGCCACATCACGCAGAGGCGTGACATCCACACCGAACGCGACCTCAACACCGGAACGGGACTCCGAATCAAGGCACTGAGCCCAAAAATCGGCAGGAATCGCCGACGACGAACCAACCTTCGACCAGATGCCGAGGCGCTCACGCTTAAAATGCTCATCACTCATCGCGCGGCGCTCCGAATCCACATACTCAGCCGAAATACGCCGACCAAGCGCCGGATTTGCCAGCGCCCAGTTCGCCGGGTCAGCCGGGTCAGCGTCCTCAACCGTTGACCACTCGTAAAACGCCAGCTTCGTCTCCTCCGCAGGCGAGAGCGCCCTATCACGGATGCTTTTCAGCACCTCAGAGTCAGGCATACCGGCAGATGAGGCGTACCAGATCTGCGGGGACTCATTCAAACTCTTTGATGCCAACGTCGGCAACATCGAAGCCTGCACAGAACGCGGCAAATCGTAAGCCTCATCGAAAACAACCAGGTCGGCGGTGAAGCCACGCGCCGAACCGCGGCTACGCGCCTTAAACAGGACGCGGTTACCGCTCGCAGTCGTCAAGGACATGCCGCTGTTGCCAGTTTTGATGCCTGACATCTTCCCCTGCGGGTCACCCGCGTAGCCAGCCATGTACTCGACCAGCTCGGACCCGCGAATCAGCGACTCCAAACGCTGCTGATGCTCAACCGCCGTACCAAACAGGTGCGCCGAGTGAAGAATCAGCCGCTCACCGAACAAAAACATGCCAGCAAGCTCACGCGCTTCAAGAATTGAGCCTTTGCCGTTCTGTCGAGGAACGATAAGACCGACCTCGAACGCCTTCCAGCGCCCATCAACACGCTCACCGAGCGCGCCGCGGAGCACATGCTGCTGCCACGGGTCCAAATGCAGGCCGGCAACAGCCGCCAGATCCACCGCGTCATCACCAGCAGAGGTGAAATACAGCGGCGTAACGTCAATGCGAGGAGTCTGAGACCCCATCAGCTGAGCCGTCTCAGCCACAGAGCCTCACCTCCACCCTAAACAGCCTGCGCCTCTTCGATACGGCGCTTCCTACGAGCCGCCAGCTCATCCAAGGCACTCACCTTCGGCTTCGCCGTCTCCGTCAGCCGCTCAATATCAGCCGCAGCCTCACGCTCAGCGTTCAACAGAGCCGCCACATCACGAGGGCCAGCCACGATGAGAGCCGCGCGAGCCTTGTAGAGTCGCCACCGCGCGGACTCCAACGGGTCCTCATGCGTCGGCACAGGAATCTCACGGGTCGCGCCGTAGGCGACCATCTGCTCAACGACCACGGAGCCGCCCTGTCCAACGGTTCGGACAACAGGAGCACCAGCCGCCGCCTGCCCAGCCACCCGAACCGGCCGCTCCGCAGCCTTACGATCACGCGCCGCCTTCGACGCGGCACGCTCCGCCGCCCGACATTCCGGGCAAGGAGGCTCACCACGCCGCCGGTGACGCTTCGCCGCCGCCGTAGTCCCGCAGGGAGCCAGGCTGCGGCCTTTTTTCTCAGCCACAGAACCCCCTCTCAACGGGAATTTTTGGGTTTCAGAGCCCGCGGGGGGATGTCACTATGACCGAAGGGGGAAACTTGACCCCATAGGGGGTAACCCCCGGGGGTACGTTTCCCATTCAGCCATCATCTGAAAACCAATTCCGTTTCGTCGTCGTCGAATAAAAAACCTTTTTGAACCACTCACCATGTTTGCGTGGTCTTGGGCGCTCGCACCTGGTGTGCGAGTCGTTTGCGTCCGCGGCGGCTGTTGCATCGTCGGTGTGCTGGTGCCAAGTCGCCGAGCAGGTTGCCGCCGTTGGCGATTGCGTCGAGGTGGTCGGCGGTGAAGGCGAGCGGGTGCGTGTATGGGAGTGTCATGTCGATGGGTTTGCCGCAGAGGTGGCAGGGCCAGCCTCCGTCGCTGGTTGCTTTGCGCAGCGCTGCGGCTTTGGCGCGGTAGCTGCGGTCACTGTACTTGGTCGCAGTCGTCATTGGTCTGCCTCCTGGTACGGGTGGAGCCCCTGTCCGTGGTGGGCAGGGGCTCCGACTGAAGTGACTACACGCTGCTAACCATTGAGTGTCGTCTGTGATCCGCCGCTTTCATGTGCCCGCTAATTGTTTTTGGGCACCATGAAGCTGGGCCACAGTGTACACAAGTTTTTAGGTGGTTGCAATGAGTGCGGTGCGGATGGTGTCGATGCCGTGCCAGGTGGTTTTGCATGCGGCGCAGATGGCGGTTTCGGCGCGTAGGTGGAAGTGGATTGCTTCGGCTACTCGTTGTCCGCCTTCGCTGGTTTCGGTGACGACCCATTCGGCGCCGCAGTTGGGGCAGGGTACGCGGAGCGGGACGGTGGTTTCGTCGAGTGCTTTGATTGCTTCGCGCCAGCCGGTGAGTTTGGTGGTGGCGTAGTCGGTATCGACGTGGCGCGCCCAGTTGATGAGTTTGCCTGCGAGGGTGGCGTTCTTGGGTGCCTGCTGGGTGGCGGGCAGGTCGTACCGGATTTGGTGTTCGATGGCGGCTTTGATGAGGAGGGCGTGGTCGTTGCAGGGACTGGTTGATTTGAAGCCGCCGCCGCCGGGACCAGCATTGGGGCGTTCGGTGATGGCGTGTTCGAGTTGCTGCAGCAGTGGTAGGGCTCGGGTGTAGATGGTGGTTCCGTGCCAGGTGTGGGTGGCGAGGTGGTCGTTGGTGAATTCGTGAAGCAGCGAGTCCAGGGAGAGCATGGTGTTTCTGGTCCTTAGTGTTGTGGGTGGGTTGGTGGTTCGGGCTGGCGGTGCAGGGGTGTGATGACGATGAGCAGGCCGGGGGCTGCTTTGTCGAAGCCTCCGTGGTGTAGGTGGGGTCCGTCGAGGTGTTCGTGGTTGTCGTCTGGCAGGAGTCCGGCTGCCACGTATGCGTCGATGATGGCTTTGGCGGTTGGGTAGAGGTTGGCGGGGTCGTAGCGGCCCCTGCGTGCTTTATAGATCCAGATGTCGATTTGTGCGTGTTGGAGGGTGGGGATTCGGAGGGGGGGGTTCTGCTGTTTCCATTGGTGGATGTCGTGGTTGGCCGCATGCTTCCACTCGTCTGCGTTCTTGCGGTAGGTGCGCCAGTGGGTGCCGTTGGAGCGGTTGATGGAGAGGAGGGTTTTTCCTTCGAGGGGGATCCAGCGGAGGATTGGTTTGCTGTGGGGGGTCTTTTTGAGGGTGATGGTTGCGGGTGGGGTTTCAGAAGGGTGGAGTGTCATTGGTGGTGGTGTCCTTTCGTTGGTTGAGTATTGGGGTGTAGCCGGGGGCTGTGTAGTGGCAGATGTGGTGTGGTGCTACGGTGATACCTGGGGCTGGTGGGGCGTGGAGTTCGTGGAGGGGTAGTGCGGTGTCGGTGGTTTCGATTTGGTAGGCGCGGCGTCCTTGGGCGAGGGTGGCGCGGATGGTTGCTGGGTTGGTGGTGGTTGTGGGGTCTGCTGTGGTGGGCATTGCGGTGGTGGGTCCGGTGAGTCCGGTGAGGATGAGTGCTCCGCAGCGGGTGCAGGTGTTGATGTGTGCTTGGCGTGCTTGGCGGGGGTTGGGTTGGGTGTTTTTTTCGTGTCGGATCCATTCGGGGGTGCCTGGTGGTGGTGTTGGGAGTTGGTCGAGGAGGTCGGGCTGTTTTTTGGTGGTTTTTCGGGGCATGGTGGGCCTTTCGGGGTGCGTGGAAAAGTTGTGTAGCTGAGTATTTGGGCTTGTCGGCGGGTTTTTAGCTTCACAAGCTTCACAATAGCTTCACAACTTTTACACCTTGTGAAGCTGGGGTTTTCCCAAGTCAGACCACAAAACAGCTTCACAAGCTTCACAAC
>QWCF01000253.1_pt1 | contig 24836 bp, 14 predicted proteins | sample 1972521 | NCBI WGS metagenome assembly QWCF01 (sample SAMN09866715, study PRJNA288562) | Human oral metagenome isolate term4_saliva, whole genome shotgun sequencing...
CATGGGGGCTTCTCGCCCCCAAACCCCTCGGTGTTTTCAGGTATAGATTATTAAGCTACACCAGCACTTGGGATTGCAGTTCTATGTTGAACTTGCGATTTTCCTGTCATTTCTGTCATCCAAAATAACGACGTAACTCAATAAGAAACAGCACGTTAAGTCGAAGTGTTAAATGTGACAGCAAAACAAAATAAAACTTATCTTGTATTATACGTAATAACCATGCTGTTGTTAGGAGGAGCATTCAGCCCTGTGTCAGACGAACAAAAAGAACATAGTAAGCCTGTATTAGGGAATAAATGTCAAACCATGCTTGATGTAACGAACGAATAATAAGAACATTGTAAGCCTGTGTTAGGGAATAAGAGTCAAACCATGCTTGATGTAACGAACGAATAATAAGAACATAGTAAGCCCATGTTGGGGAAAAAGAGTCAAACCATGCTTGCTGTATCGAACGAATAATAAGAACATAGTAAGCCTGTATTAGGGAATAAATGTCATACCATGCTTGCTGTATCGAGCGAACAAAAAGAATGCCGTAAGCTTGCATTGTGGTAGGAACCACAGCTGCATACTTACGGCATTAGCCTTTTTCGAACTTATCTTTTTTACTGTTTTATCTCTTCTTCAAGAATGCTGCAGGCTTAGCACTTGTGCTCAAAGGATGGAAGAGCATCACTGGTTGAAGAATATAAGAAACATTGTTAAAAACTTGCGTGCGTCCTTGTTGGGCATACTTATAGATAGCGAGTGCATTTCCATTAAATGAACCAATAGGGAAACCCAGTTTTCCTAAAGCATTATAAGACTGGATGTAAGCAGCACTCGCAGCATTACTCTCAAGGAGACCAGCAACCATACCATCCTCCTTAGAGTAAGTCATTCGAGCTGTCATTGACAGATTAGGTGAAGCATAGATGTCATAGATAGCAGTAACCATTCTCTGGAATTTAGCAAAGTCATCATCACTCACTTTACCAGCGTTATGTGCTGCCGTCTGCTGTTGGATAAGGTTCATCAATACAGCATAGTGTTTAATATCCCAAAAAGCTGTACGATAGCGATATGACGTATTATCCTTCGTTTGTGTAAGGATATATTCACCACCCTTCAATGTCAGTGAGAGGTCAGCAGGATCAAAATAGAAAAGCATCCTCAAACCTGTATCATCAGAGGCGAAAGACAACTTAGTATCAGATTCCTTCTTAAAAGTACCAACAAACTGAGTAACCAATGAGTTGATATCAGTTGTTGAGCTTGTCATCTTCAACAAGTCATACCCATAGAGACTATACGTTTTACCATCGAAATCATCTATGCTACCCTGCGTTACAGTAATCGTATCACGCTGCTCTTGGTTCTTCAGAACGAGCAAGAACGTACGAACCTCGCCCGTTGAATTGGCATTGATATGTGCCACAAAAGCAGAGTCCTTATCCTCAACAGATGATACCGCAGAAGCATCAGCAGAATCAGCAAGCACTAAGTCAGGCTCAGCACCTACCTTTGAATAAGGCAACGTAAGCGTTGTATCTTTGTCGCTAACAACAATATTCTTAGCTCCTTTATATTTAAAGATAGCTCCCGACTGCAAGATAGGCAGATTAGTAGAGTCATTCCCATTCTTGATAGTCAACACAGCAGAACGACTGTCGACAGCTGGATTGTTAGTAACACTGACAACGACCGAGTCATTCAGCAGTTGTGCCGTAGCCCATGAATCACTGACAGAGACGGTTGAGCCAGCTGGTGCAGTAAACTTCACCCCACCCTTCTGTGCCGCAGCAGAGAAGAAAAGCTTAGCGTTTACCACGTTGACAGGATTCTTACGCAAGTAAGAACTACCTGCGTCATTGTCGTCACTGCAGGCAATAAAGCCTGCAGCAACAGCAAAGAGAATACAAATATTAAATATCTTTCTCATAAAACATTTACTTGTTTAGTTTTACTTGTTTCGCTACAGATGTGGTAAGGCGTGAGCTAAAGTCTACCTCAAAGCTTGGAATACGATTTGGCAGATACTGTGGCATCTGTAATGACAGAGTATTGTCGGATGTCTCCTCTGGTAAGATAGCAGGCTTAGCAGATGAGGATGAAGAAGACCTCTTCGTTATCACTGGGTTAATCCACATATCCAACATAGCAACAATATTATCATCGCTAAATGGTTCGCTCGAGTAAGCATTCAGAATGAAGCGTTCAGTAGTCAAATTCACGTACCTTAGCTGTCCGTTAACTTTGACGAACAATGGACCACAAAGTGATGCACTGATATCACCATTCTCATTTACAGAGAAGGTAATCAGGTTATAGAAATCAGTATCTGTACCCGTACCACGATTTGCATCAATATTAAAAGAATTAGCAATGTAGTAGGTTGCTCTACTATTTCGTAATGTTATCACATTCTGACAACTCTGCATTAAGAACGCCTTTGCGGAAGCCACGTAGGTCAATGGGAATACAAAGTCGTCACCATAAGGACTGGAAACATTCAAATAGAACTTACGGTTCGCACCAGAGCCTTCATATCTCAGTCGAGCTTGGCGTGTATTGACCTTGAGAACATCCTTGTTATTGTCACCAGCAACGTATGAAGTCATCTTGAGTTCATAGTAACCCATGAGAGCAGAGAGGTCATATTGCATAACCGCTGCACTTGCTTCATCAATACCATTAGAAATCTTAATCTTAGCACCACGAGCCTTGGTAGCTATTGCATTGGCGTCTACATCGACGGTAAGCGTGTTACCCTCCTTAGTTAGGTGAACCCATGAAGCGTCACAGCTGACGTTGAGCCAACTAAGATAAGGTATTGTCTTCTTAATTTTCTTAGCACCATTAGAGACATCAACAGTACCAATCAGATTGGCAATAACGTTGACATCAATCTTTGAAGAAGTAGTCTGAACACCGTTACCAGAGAGCTTTGCAGTCTCTTTATCAAAGGCCAAGTCATAGACAACAGCCCCATTCACCGTGATAGGTTCGTACAAACGGATTCCCCTATCAGTAAAGGTATAAGCAGACTCAGCAATAGGAGTATTGCCATCATAGATAGTTAACTGACGATTATCCCTATCAGTAATAACGAGCGTGTAAGCCTTTCCACCAATATTGAGATTGAAATCAGAGAAGACAAAGAGGTTGGTGAGGTCGGTCACCTGCTCTATATAGTCAGTTGCAGGCTCAGAGAGCTTGCGAAGATACATAGTATTCAGCGAACGTTTGCCATGGACCTTGATGTAGTCAGCCTTAATTTCGTCAATAACAAACTCGAAATCACCTTCCATACCACGATACTCACCCTTCTTTGGAGTAGCATACTTATGAAGGAAAGCATTGTAAGTATCGAACGACAAGACAGGTCCGTCGTCCTCTTTCATCTTATACAATGACTTCACTTCGCCATCATCAGGGTTTTTCTCATAGCGTACGATAGCATCATCATGAGTGAACTTAATAGTATAAGCCACGCCACCATACACCTGATTACTCTGTGGGTAATAGTCTAATACCCATCCATATTGCGATGCAGTCAATGTGTCCTGAGCCTTCTGCAGGAACTCTCCCATGCGCTCAGAATAAGGCTTATCAAAGACATTATCCTCCTCAGTCTGACAAGACTGAAGGAAGAATGCTGGCAAAGCAAGTAGGAGATATATAAATAATTTAGTTGCTTTCATTATTGTAATCCTTTCTTGTTAGTTAAGACTTGTAAGATTATAACTGCCACTGACAACGTTGTTTTCACGTCTGATGACAGCATCACGCACCTTATCAAGGTCGACATTAAAGGTCTCCTTATAGTAACGTTTGCAAATCTCAAGCTTCTTCTCAAGCGCTTCTACGCCTGGTTGAGGAGCAGGTTTTCCTGTTCCCTGATCCTTGATAGGGTCTCCATTCGCATCAACAAGAGTAGCCTTCTTAATAATAGCATTCCACTGCGCAGGTGTTGAGATAATGTAAGTACTTACCATCTCGGCAAAGTCCTCACGCTCTTCCTTCTGTGAGTATGCAGAAACGAAACCACGCTTCTCAAAGCCTTCTCCATACGTTTCAGAACTCCATGAGTCATTAACATAACCATTTGGAGTCACCTTACCGAAGTCACGTGGGTAGTCCTTGGTCTGGTTAACGATATGAACAAACTCGTGGTGAATGGTCTTTAGGAAGTATTCATCAAGTAGAGGACGATTGGTCTTATACTTATCAATATAGTTAACACCCAAGAGGCGTATCTTCTTTCCACCCTCTGCAGTACCGAGTTTCTGGCTACCACTGTTCTCGTATTCGAACTCACCTAAGAAGCTAAAGAGCTTTGGGAAGTAACGACGTGTGAAGTCAATGCCTGCAGCTTCGGTATAAGCTTCCACACAGGTGTACTTAATGATATGTGCTAACTCGACTGACTGAGCCGAATCAGCAGGTACGTCATAGTAAGACATGTCTGACTCATTGTCCTCATAACGCCACTGAATCTGAATGTTATAAGGTACTACGAAATTCTTATACAGCCACTTGTCAAAGGCTGTGTCTGCTGTCTTGGAAGACTTGATAACGCTCTCACTTGACAAAGCATCATCTGAACAAGCAGTGAAACCAGCTGCTACTGCTGCCAAGAGCGATAAAGCTAATATGTTATTCTTCATTTCTTAATCCTTTAATTAGCTATTAAAAAGTATGTGCACCAGCCTGAGCAGGATACTGATTGACCACAGAGAAACTTGGTCCGCTGTAGGCAGAAGGGTTGACGAGTATTGCGTTTGGCACAGCTGTCTTGGTAGGGTTACCCTCAACACCAGCTTCACGAATACTCTGTGGAATCTGAACTGTCTGACGTGGGTCGTCCTTCTCCAGCCAATCAAGGTTCTTAGAAGGTTTGCCATCAGCACCGATGAGTCGACGAGGAATCTCGATATTATAACGTCTGATATCCATCCAACGCAATCCCTGATGTACTGTCTCGATACGACGGAAATTCAACAAGCACTGCAAGAGTGACTCCTGTACGGACCCTTCAGCATCGATAGCGAAGCGAGGGCTGATGTGCTTCTTGAAACTTGGTACCATCTTATCAGCATCAGCGTATGCGTATGGCACTGAATTAAAGTAAGTTTGCACACTTGAAGGCGTCAGCGTCACGCTGGTATTGAAGTAGTTGTGCATCCAAGTGTTCATATCTGCACAGGCAGCATCGTTCTGTCCAAGCATGATTTCAGCCTCAGCACGATTGAGCAAAGCCTCATCCATAGTGAAATCAACATTCAGTGTGCGGAGAAAACCCGTACCAGTTGTCGTATTGATAATCTGTATCTCACGTGGAAGTTTCATCAATAAAGCAAAGTTAGCCTCACCTTGATTAGCGGTAAATGGCTTCCAGATGGTGTTTGCAGCTGAACCCCAAATATTATTACTCATAAACAACTCGGTATCTGCCAAGTAGTTAGTGAGGGTATAACGCTTATTTGACACCCATGGAGCAAGTGCCATACCCGCACTGCTGACACTGGTTTGAACAAGGAGGTTACAGCCTGCAGAAGCACTACAATAAGCCTCAGCAATCTTCACTGCCTGGTCTGAATTGCTCAAAGGCATAGCCTGCAATGTTTTATAGTCACGCAGATAAGCAGCAGGATTACTACCCAACAGTTTGTCAGCATATTCCTTTGCTTTCTCCCACTTCTCATAATAAAGGTAGAAGCGAGTAGCAAAGGCGTAGGCAGCCTGCTTATTGAAGTGGTACTTTGGCACCTCGTATGTATCATTAATCAATGGTATACCCGCCTCAATATCAGCAGCAATTTTTGCATAGAAATCAGCTACCGTACCACGATTGCTCTGCTCTGCTGCAGCGGTGAAGTCAGCTATTCCAGTAGCATAATAAAGTCCCGGATCAGTCTGACTGGTCTTACCATTATAAGGACGGCAGAACTCATTGGAAAGAATGAAGTGGTTGTAAGCACGGAGCAACAGCGCCTCACCCTTCGAATTGCTGAGTTGCTCATTCTTTGCACCACCTTGTTCTTCAATAGCAGCCAAAGCCTCATTAGCCTTGTAGACGCCATCATAATAAAACATCCACACCTGTTCAGGAGAGTCATTACCTCCCTCTGTCTGCTCTTGCCAGAAGAAGTACTGGTCATTACCACGACTTCCAAGGCTGTTTTCACGTCCCATATAGTCCGTATTATCAGACATCCACTCGTTAAAGAGGGTCGGTGTACGGTCTGGATAGGCTGTTACGAGCAGTCCCGCAATCTTCTTTGGTGTATCCAAAGTAGTACGGTTATCTGGCAACGTATCCAATTGGTCAGAACAAGATGCAAGTATCGCCACAGATGCAAGCATCAAACTGCCCATATATATGATATTTTTAATTTTCATATTCGTTCTATATTAAGTTACTTCTGGTGCTGGTTCAGTTTCTTTCACATAGCCTGTCAGTTGTCATCTAACAATCCTCAGCCTTGTTAGGGTTTATCCTTATTATCATTAAATATTGTGATATCCCCAGCTGAACCTATCCCTCAGTTAAAATATTAAAGACCTAATCTCAATGTCAAGGTGAACTGCTTTGGAACTGGTGCAGCCACACCACCTGTATTGAAGAACTCTGGGTCCTGACCATTCAGCTTCTTGTCTGAATAGAACAGGAAGAGGTTCGTTGCCTGAAGCTTCAATCCTAAACTGCTAACGCCAATAGTTCTAATCATTGCTGCAGGGAAGTTATAACCCAATGAGATTTCCTTCATACGAATGAAGTCACCCTTTGCGATACGAACATCAGAATAGTTATAAGCATTGTAAGCAATATCCAACTGCGTGTTGTTACGGTTCTGACGACGTGAAGCAATCACTGGGATATTCGTAACGGCCTCATCACCACTGTATGCCCATCGATTACGGAACTCCTTAGGCAGGGCGTCCATATCGTCATAGCGGTTATTGAATATATGGTTCAATCGAACTTTATTACCAAAGCTATATGTTACGAACACATTGAGGTCCCAGTTCTTATAACGGAAGACGTTACCAAATGAGCCTGTTATCGTTGGCTCAGCAGGACCTTCGTACTTCAAGTACTTAATCTTCTGCTGGTCGCGCTCTTGAAGGTTAAGGTCTGAGACCGTTCTTCTACCATTCTCGTTCATATATGTTGGTAGACCCTCACCATCAAGTCCTGCGAATGGGATACTAAAGATAGAGTTTGCAGGATAACCAACAAGACTATAACCAGTTCCCTGTACAAGGTCAACGACACGAGCATGGGTGAAGAGACTTGTAATCTCATTATGTGTCCATGAGAAAATGAAGTTTGTTTCCCAACTGAAATCCTTTGTCTTGATGTTTTGTGTATTCAATGAGAACTCCACACCATTTGATTTCATTGAGGCAACGTTCGCAAGGTTGTAAGAACCCAACTGTGGATGGTTCACGTAACCGATAAGGTCACTATTGCGACGCCAGTAGAAGTCTGATGTAAGATTGATACGGTTATCAAGGAAACCAAAGTCGAATCCGAGGTTGAACTCACGTTTCTTCTCGTAAGTAAGGTTCGTATTACCGAACTCCTCATCGTATCCTGTCTCTTGAATAGAAGTGAATGGACGCCAAGGCACTGTTGCTGTGAAGATTGGCAATGAGTTGGTTACAGGAGGACGGTCACCGGTAAGTGAGTAGCTGAGGCGCAATGTTGCATGTGTCAATGCCTGCTTGAACAGCTTACTGAACCAACCTTCCTCGTGTGCATTCCATGCACCGGAGACGTTATAGGTTGGCAACCAACGAGCTGAGGTAGCCTTACCCAGATAGTTCGTACCTTCATAACGGAAGGTACCAGTTACCTGATAGCGACCCTTATAAGAATAGGTACCCGTACCGAAGTAAGCAAGACTGCGGATGTGGGTATTTGACAAACCATAGTAGTTAGATCCCTGCTCTTGGAACATCTTGAAAGCACGATAGTTCAGCTTTGCAATCTCACCAGCATCGAACATCATACCCCACTCACGGTCGAAGGTTGCCTTACGGTCAACGCTGTTACTCTCCACACCTGCGTAGAGGTTTACGATGTGAGTATCGTTGAATACATCATTATAAGCGGCAGAGAGACGTGTGTCCCAGCCGAAGAAATTGTTACCAGTCCTATCGAGAATACCGCCTTCTTTGAGGATTGACTCTGGAAGAGCAAATGGGTTATCAGGATCAGTATAAAGGTATGGATTCGCATCACGGATAGTTGTCGTACTCATAGCACGATAAGCCAATGCTTGATTAGAGTTCTCTCGAACGATATGTTCCATCGTTGAGGCTGCACTCTTCACTGCTATCAAGGCTGTAAGTTTAACTTTTGTGATAGGCTTATAGTCTACACTGGCCTGAACACGGAAGTCGTGCACATTAAGATCCATATAGTTATTGTCCAACTCATTGAAGATGTTGAACGGAGCATAGTTACGTGTGTATGACTCGTTAGGGTCGAGAGTACGTGAGGTGTTCAGAGAGTAAGAGTAAGGGTTGATGTCGAAAGCACGACTAACAGCACCCGTTGTAGGGTCAATCGTACGGCTCAACGAACCAGGAGCTCTCTGTTTACGATAAGAAGCATTAGCGATAAGGTTCAAGCCTATCTGCTTGTTAATATTATAAGTTGTGTTGATGTTACCTGTGTAACGCTGAACACGACTTGACTTATACCATCCTGGATCATACATTGCAGAGAGGGAAGCATAGTACTGACCCTTGTCTGTACCACCAGAAGCACTCACTGAGTGGTTGTGCATGATAGAACTTGAGAAAAGCTGGTCGAACCAGTCTGTGTTACGATACTCTGCAGCACGGAGATAAGCGTCACGTGCAGCCTGTGTGTTCTCAAGACCGAACTGTCCCTTAGTAGCATCATACTCAGAGATGAGCTGATACATACGACCATAGACGCCACTTGTAGAGGCGTTAGCAATTTCGGCATAGTTCAAATAGCCCTTCTTCTCCAACTCACGATAAATCTCCATCTGGTCTTGTGAGTTCATGATATTGAAATTCTTATAGCTTGGCTTCAAACGGAGAGTGTACTCACCGGTATAGCTTAAATGGCTCTGACCAGCCTTACCCTTCTTTGTTGTCACAACAATCACACCCGCCATAGCACGAGCACCATAGATAGATGTAGCCGAACCGTCCTTTAATATCTGAAAACTCTCAATGTCGTCAGCATTCAGACCAGCGATAGCAGAAGAAATCAAAGTCTTTGCATCACCTGATGACAACGAACTTGCATCTACATTAGCAATGTCTTCCATGATGACTCCATCAACAACCCACAATGGTTTAGACGAACCAAAGATTGACGTATTACCACGCACACGAATCTTAGGTGCAGTACCGAACGTACCAGACACGTTCTGAACACTCACACCAGCAGCACGACCTTCGAGCGAACGGCTCACATCCGCCATACCATCGAGCTTTGCTTTTGAAGCATCAATCTTTGTTGCAGCACCAGAGAAGAGGCGCTTGTCTTGTTGAGTCATACCAGTTACAACAACCTCATTAAGCTGATGATTGTCATTACTAAGGACAACCTTCATACCGTCTTTGGCTGCTACGGTCTGCGTGACCATACCAATGTAACTGACTACGAGTTTCTTTCCTGCAGGAACATCAAGTGTGAAATGACCGTCAATATCAGTGACAGTACCCGTCGTAGTACCTTGTACCATGACAGACGCACCGATAACGGCCTCTCCATCGTCCTGAGAAACTACGGTACCATTAATCTTTGTCTGACCAAATGCTGTCCCTAAAGACAGAAGAAGACCAAACAAAAAGAGAGTAAATCTTTTCTCCATAGATCTCTTTTGATTATTATAAATATTATTGTGTAGTTGTTTCGCTAAACGTTACCCTTATGTTTGACAATGAAACATATCATCGCAGATAGGTCGCAAAATCAAATATATTATCGCTTTCCAGCTTAATTTATAAAGATTTTTACATCCAATAGATGCAAAATTAAGTATTATTTATAAAAGACACAAGACTTTCCTGATTAAAATTACATTTTCTATTAAAATTTAACTGATTACTTACTAAATTCAACAAAATAGTATGCAAAACACCTATAATTATTAATCTACGCAATTAAAAGACGAGTTGATGGGTTTAGTAGTATGTTGGGTAGTCCTTTAACTGATTTTTGTTTATGACAAGTAAACTTATTGACAAATTAACAAAGTTCTGTTTTCATTCGGTCTCACCCACAACACCAGCAAGCCACACCCACAACACCAGCAAACCACACCCACAACCCCAGCAAGCCAAACCCACAACCCCTCTCGGCCTCACCCCCAATCCCTCTCCGAATGGAGAGGGGCGCGATTACCGAAATAGACCTATTGTTAGGAATAACAAAGCCAAATTCTATCGCCTTTACCACCAAATTCTGTTTATACTTTACACCCAGTCTTTATTTGTCACTATGTTATTCTGTCTCTAAAAAAACACTCTGTCATTATATGTCTTTATGTCATTCTGTCTCTAAAAAAAACTCTGTCTTTACTTGTCCCTATGTTATTCTGTCTCTAAAAAAACACTCTGTCATTATATGTCTTTATGTCATTCTGTCTCTAAAAAAAATCTGTCTTTACTCGTCCCTATGTTATTCTGTCTCTAAAAAAACACTCTGCCATTATATGTCTTTATGTCATTCTGTCTCTAAAAAAAACACTCTGTCTTTACTCGTCCCTATGTTATTCTGTCTCCAAAATATCCTGACTAAAACCCGTACAAATGTCTGACAAAAACACTGAGGGATATACATAAAAAGCAAGTCTATAACTCACCGACAATCAGCAAGTTATAGACTGCAAAGAAGAAGACGCCCTTCTTGAGGTAAGAAGGGCGTCTTCAACGCTTAAGAAGGGCATGTTCTTAAACCAAGAAGAGCGTCTTCTTAAATCTTAAAGAGAATGTATAGCTTTTATGTTATCTGTCTTTTCTTATCATCAGATGAACAACATACCCACTTGGAAGACCACCGCACTGACTATCCAGGCTAATGCTGTGGTGTATCCAGCAGCAAAGAGCGCCCATCCCCAACTACCTGTTTCACCCTTGATAGCCGCTATCGTTGCTACACAAGGGAAATAGAGCAGTACAAAGAGTAGGAAAGCAAAGGCCGTCAATGTTGCTATAGGCTCAGCTTCCTCATAGCTTACATGGTGCATGGTTGCCACATCCTTTGTTATTAGATTATGTAGTTTGGAGTATTTACCCACCTCACTACTATAACCACTGTCGTCAGAGAAGCTATCATCATTAGAATAGAGCACACCCATTGTTGATGCTACAATCTCCTTCGCACCCATACCTGACAGCAAGCCGACATCCAATTGCCAACTAAAACCTTGTGGACGAAATACGGGTTCGACGGTTTTACCGATTCTGCCGATATAACTCTGCTCCTGTCGAGCCTGTTTTCCCATGTTCGGATTATCTGGAAGAGGGAAATAGCCTAAGGCCCACACGATGATAGAAGCTACGAGAATGATACCTCCCATCTTCTTGAGATACTGCTTACCCTTCTCCCATGTATGGCGACCAATAGCTTTCCATGTTGGGAAACGATAAGGGGGTAGCTCCATTACGAAGGGAGTGTCCTCTCCTTTTACTACAAAGGCAGAGAAGAGACGACTCATCACTACTGCCATCAACACACCTATTATATATAAGGAGAGCATAGCCAGCGAACGATATTTCATGGCAAAGAACGAGCCTGTAATCATCACATAGATTGGTAGACGAGCCGAACAGCTCATCAATGGGAGTATCAGCATTGTCACCAACCTGCTCCTCCGGCTTTCTATCGTACGTGTTGCCATCACGGCAGGTACGTTACAACCGAAGCCCATGATAAGTGGGATGAACGACTTACCATGTAGTCCCATCTTGTGCATAAGCCTGTCCATGATGAAGGCGGCACGTGACATATAGCCACAATCCTCCATATAGGAGATGAAGAAATAGAGTATCAAGATCTGAGGGAGGAATACGATAACGGCGCCTACACCACCGATTATACCGTCGACAATCATATCCTTCACCGGACCGTCAGGCATATTCGTAGAGACAAACTGCCCTAACCAGCCCACACCTGCCTCAATCCAGTCCATCGGATACTGTCCGATGACAAAGGTAGCAGTGAACATTACCAACAAGACAAGGAAGAAGATTGGGAAACCAAAGTATTTGTTTGTCAAGACATGGTCGATAACATGGGTGGTCTGATAGGTGTCTTTCTTATCTCCTGTCGAGTAGTTCGCCTCTTTCAGTGCTCCATTAATAAAGCCATACTTGGCATCCATTATCGCAGTCTCGCTGTCATTGCCTGTCTCTTCCTTAACTCTTGCAGCCGCTGTATCACGATGTTTGAATATCTCGACCGAGTCGCCTAACGGACTAATGAGCTGTTCTACATCCTTGTCATGCTCTAACAGTTTGATTGCGAGATAACGGGTTGAATAGCGCCGATAAAGTTCTGGGTACTTCTTCAGGTGCTCTTGCATCTCTTCAATACCATGTTCTATCTCATGACCATGGTTGATATGGATGTGACGAAACTTCAGTGACTCGTCTTCTGTACCTTCATAAACGGCTATTATCTGTCGGAAGAGTTCTTGTACGCCCCTGCCATTGGTGAACACCGTCGGTATCATCGGTATTCCAAAGAGCTCTGAAAGCTTCTGTGCATCGATATGGTCGCCACGTTGCTCTGTCTCGTCATACATGTTAAGGGCGCAAACCATACGTATGTGCATATCTATCAACTGGGTTGTCAGATAGAGGTTGCGCTCAAGGTTTGAGGCGTCTATCACATTGATGACAACATCTGGCGTCTTGTCTACCAACTGTTTACGCACATAGAGTTCCTCCGGACTATAAGCCGAAAGACTATAAGTGCCAGGAAGGTCTACGAGGTTGAACTCGTAACCATCAAAGGAAGCATGCCCCACCTTCGCATCTACCGTCACTCCCGAGTAGTTTCCTACTCGCTCGTGTGCACCTGATGCAAAGTTGAAGAGCGATGTCTTACCACAGTTCGGATTACCGACAAGGGCCACATTGATGGTGCGGCTCTTTTGTCGTACGGCATCTGACAGCTTCTCTGGGGTTAGTTCTTTGTCGGTACTATCGTAGGATGAAGAGCCAGCTGATTGCTCACTTTCCTCATACTCTACGTCTTCTACCTGCGCAGGGTCGACTGTGTCGGGCAATACTTCTATCTGGTCGGCCTCGCTATGACGGAGACTAACCTCATAGCCCATAATTTTGTATTTGACAGGGTCGTGCAAAGGCGCATTGAGCAACACCTCAACTGTCTTGCCTTTGATAAATCCCATCTCTATTATTCGTTTCCTAAATCCACCGTGTCCCGATACCTTTACGATAACACCAGTTTCTCCTGTCTTCAATTCTGATAGTTTCATAAGCCTCAATCATCATTTTAATTCTTATCCAAGAATTATCGTTACTTATTCTTAGTTCGCCATGTGTAGCAAGCTACTCGTCTACTTCTTCTCTCGTAGACTCGTCTACTTGTACATATTTGAACAAACAAAGGTAATGAAAAAAAACAAGATAGAAAGTGTTTACAAGCTAAATACCTAATAATGGGGATGGCTAACGACCCTAAACAATGGCTTTAGCTGCTCTATTCCTCACTATAAATTACAACACAAGAAATGGCTTTTGCAGTTCTATTCCTATCTATAATAACAACGAGAGATTCGCTTGCTAAAGGAGCTAATAAAATGTTTCTAAGATGACAAGAAACATTACTTAATATACGAAAAAAGTTTTATTTTGTTTTGCTGTCACATTTAACATTTCACGTAACTATACTGTAAACAAGCAAGTTAACATCCCTCTCCGACTGACAGTAATGACAGCAAACTTCGTTTTAGCTTTTTTCTTGGTTATTAGAATACAGCGATAACAACTCTATCGACAAATGAAACCAAACCTACAAAGCCTATCATCAATGCAAATGTATAATTTCTTGATTTCATTTCTTATAAGTTTAATTCCTTAGACTTGTTATGGTTGAGCTGATGTTGACGTACCTGATGCCGTGTGGGTCTCACCATCCAACTCCTCTTCGGGGGTAGGTACAAATGGTGTAACGTCTGTAATAAAAGTGAGTTCATGCTTAGATCCTGCCAAAATCGTCTCTGCCTCCACAATGTTATATACATTGACAGTGGGCGAAAAATACTTCTTTTTCATTCTTTTTAATAGTTATCTTTTGTTTTATAAATTACGTTTTCTTGCTCATGTGAGCGATAAAATAGAGGAATGAATAATAGTTATTCTTGTCCTATACAATTGTGACTAAACTGTTTATGTGGCGTAAGAATTATCTTAGTTAGGCATGTTAAGCGATTGCAAAGTTACTACATTTATTACAGATTATCGATGAAATAGACTGAATGTTTAATGTATTTTAACTACATAAAAATACTATAAGATTTCCAAAAAAGTCACGGAAACCTTGGTTTTAGTTGGCTTTTTGGTCAATTATAAGGTTTTGTCTTATTGCTCACGGACATACCAAAAAGTAGGTATAAACACTGAGAGACACGCTCGCTATGGCACAATTTTGATATTACCAATGCTGTTTGACAAACTATGAAACAATCGCCTTTGTAAAAATAATTTATCTTCTTAAAACCAGACTACCGTCTTTAAGGTTTAAGAAGATGCCCTTCTTGCTCGAAGAAGACGCCCTTCTTGGGTGTAGAAGACGCCCTTCTCCACCCTTGGAAGGCATCTTCTCCCTTACTACTACTTAAATTATTGAACACAAAAGAGTTACAACACCAATAGAGACTACTATCCTCATCCTAAAAGAAGGACACTAATACGCAGCTTTGTAAATATATTTTATTATAAACAAAAGCAGCGTTTTCTGTTTATCTCAGCCTTACAAACGACAAACACGCAATTTCTCAACCATATAAAAGACAGACTTTCTGGCACAGAAACAGGGAGAGAGAGCCAAGAGAGGATAGTCGACAAGATACCACATAGATGGTATTTTCATCGTCTTCGACAAACTTTTACAGCGTTTTTAAGGACAGAAAAGAGAATTATCCCTATCTTTGCAACTATAAAAAAGATAAATTCAGTGCGATTAGTCACACACGTCTATCCTTAATATAGAAGGTGTGAAAGCTGCGCACTACAAGTTGAACAACATAAAAAGAAAGGATTATACGATATGAAAACAGCAGAATTATTATTCCCAAAGGTTGAGAGTACAAAGGCATCCCTCCTTTTGTTGGCATCACGTCTCGTGTTCGGTTTGACCTTTGCGAGCCACGGCCTCGAGAAACTGCAGCATTTCACGGAGACCGCAGCACATTTCCCTGCACCCTTCGGATTGAGTGGTGAGGTAGCTGTAGGACTAAGTATTTTCGGTGAGTTGGTATGCGGTTTGGCCTTTGTCTTCGGTTTTCTCACACGATTAACACTGTTGCCGATGATATTCACCATGATAGTAGCCTTCACAACCGTCCATGGCGGTTCGGTTAGCGGTGGTGAGTTAGCCTTCCTCTACCTTATCATCTTCGTCCTCTCATGGTTCGCTGGTGCTGGTAGATTCTCAGTTGATGGCATCATCAGAAGCAAATTTTCCCATTAAGCGGTAACCAGATTCGTAGCGATTCATCCGTTTACTCTGGGAGAGATGTGCACAAACAGAATAGTAGCCCGTCCCCCTTGTGGGATCAAAACGTTGGCAGAAAAGTTCTTTTAGATTTGTGTACTCTGTGAGAGAAAAAACTCCTCAGCGAGTTGCATGTGTCTCATCTCATAAAGAGGTTGCGTTATTTTTCTCACAGATTAACACAGAATAACAGAACACACAAAGTCGCACAGAGACATTAAGTCAACCGATATCACAGAGCCTTACAGCCAATTTTAGCTAAAACGCTCTGTGTTCTCTGTATGCCGAAGGCCTTCTGTGGGCTCGAAATGTACGCCAAAAACCTCCGTGAACTCTGTGCACTCTGTGAGAGAAAAAACTCCCCCACCACGTCTCCAATATTCTTTTTCTCACAGAAGAACACAGATGAACAGAACACAAAAAGGCCCATAGAGACATTAAGTCAACCGATATCACAGAGCGTTACAGCTAATCTTAGTTGAAAGGCCTCTGTGGTATCTGTATGCCGGAGGCCTTCTGTGGGCTCGAAATGTGCGCCAAAAGATTCTGTTAAATCTGTGAGTTCTGTGAGAGAAAAACCTCTCCAGCGAGTTGTTTGTATGTTATCTCATAGGGTGGGTGCGTTCTCTTTCTCACAGAGTTACACAGAAGAACAGAACACACAAGGTTCAGTGAAGATGATGGCCCCTCCCCCTTCCCCTCCCCCGAAGGGAAGGGGCGTAAACACCGAGATACCCCTTTCGGCAGGATGTAAGCTGCTTGTTGCCCCTTATCGGTATCTACGATAGCTGAAACGCTCTGTGTTCTCTGTATGCCGGAGGCCTTCTGTGGGCTCGAAACGTTGGTAGAAAAGTTCCGTTAAATCTGTGTGCTCTGTGAGAGAAAGATATACCCTCCGTGAGAGAGAAGAATTATCTCTGTGAGAGAAAGAAATACCCGCTGTGAGAGAAAGATACTCCCAACAATCTCACGCAGCATAAACCTAAAAAAGAAAAGAGCTTACCACCAACACAAGTAAGCTCTTTCTCTCCTACCAACATTCAATATCTTTTTCGATATCAGGCATTGTCTCGCGTTTGAAGACAGGACTCTTCACACCTGCCCGCTTCTGTTGTCGATAGTCATCGAGTAGGCGGAAGGCATATTTACCAAGTGTGATGATAGCTATAAGATTGCATATTGTGACGAGCGCCATAAAGAAGTCGCCAATACTCCATACAAGGTCAAGACTGGCGATAGCACCAAACATCACCATCAAACCGCCTGTGATGATACGCAGAACGAGGATAGCTGAAGGACGCTGGGTGAGGAAGCGCACGTTAGCCTCACCATAATAATAGTTTCCAATAATACTACTAAACGCAAAGAAGAAGATAGCGATAGCAACAAATATCGGTCCACTCGAGCCTACCTCATGCTCTAAGGCATTCTGTGTAAGCATGATACCTGACGCAGAGCCGTCTGTATAAAGTCCGCTAATGATGATAATAAAAGCCGTACAACTACAAACGAGCAACGTATCTGTGAACACTCCGAGCGACTGAATAAGTCCTTGTTTGACGGGATGGGTCGTAGATGCGGTCGCAGCAATGTTAGGTGCCGATCCCTCACCAGCCTCATTACTAAACAGTCCACGCTTTATTCCATTCATCATCGTGGCTCCTAAGCTGCCTCCCGCTATCTGTCCGAAGCCAAAAGCATTCTCAATAATAAGGCGGAAGACGTGTGGAATGAGTTGAATATTCATAACGATTACCACCAAGGCAAGGACGACATAGCCCACTGCCATCAATGGAACGAGGACACTACTGACCTTCGCAATGCGCTGAATACCACCGAAGACGATGGCCAAAGAGAGTACTGCAAGGGCAACACCCATCCATGTGGGATTGATAGAAAAAGCCTTCTGCATTGCACCACATATCGTATTACTTTGTATGGAGATATAAGCCATACAGAAAGTCATCGTTATCAGGATGGCAAAGAGCTTCGACATCCATTTGCAATGCATACCATGAAGGATGTAATAGGCGGGTCCGCCAATGAACGAGTCGGCATGGCGACGCTTATACAATTGGGCCAGCGTAGACTCGATAAAGGCCGTGGCAGACCCAAGGAGAGCGATGATCCACATCCAGAAGACGGCCCCCGGACCGCCAATCGCTATGGCACTCGCCACACCAGCAAGGTTTCCTGTACCCACACGGGACGCAATAGAGACTGCAAAGGCTTGAAAGGAAGATACATGCTTCTCCCCTTTATCGTGTGTATCAGTCGATTCACCCAAGAGGCGAACCATCTCACCTACCATACGAAACTGCACGAAATGCGTACGAAACGTAAACCATAACGCACAGAGAATAAGTGCCGCAACAAGAATATACGACCATGTAAAATCATTGATTGACACGATGCTCTTATTCAACCATCCGTCAGCAGAAAAGATCTCAACCATAGTATAATCGGTTTATTACTGACCACAAAAATAATAAAAACATCTGAAAGTTGCCCTATTATCCCATAAAAGTTTTGCTATTCACTTGACATTCACAATATTTTCACTAACTTTGCACAAAGCTAATGGTTGACAAACACATGGTAAGAAAAAGAAAGAATAAGTTAAGAGATGTACGCGAGTTCCTGATGATTGCGTTAGCTATGCTCATTGGGAGTTTCGGCTGGTGTGCTTTTCTGTTGCCCCACCACATCACAATAGGTGGTATTGCGGGTATTGCGTCTGTCATTCAGTGGGGTTTCAACATCCCAGTGCAGTACACCTACCTTATTATTAATGGCATACTACTCTTTGTTGCGTTAAAGATCTTGGGTTGGAAGTTCTGCGTAAGGACAATCTTTGCCGTATTGGTCTTTGCCTTCTCGACATCAGTATTGCGTGAAGCCTTCTCTAATCACCCCTTGTTCTCTGACGAACCATTCCTTGCCTGCGTCGTAGGTGGTGTGCTCTTAGGGGTCGGAGTGAGCATTGCTCTACAGTATAATGCCAGTTCGGGTGGTTCAGATGTTATTGCCGCAATGATTCATAAGTACCGAGATATATCGCTCGGACGTGTCATCTTGGCATGTGACCTTTGTATCATCACCTCCAGTTATCTTGTGTTAGAGAACTGGGAGAAGGTTATCTACGGTTATATCGTCCTCTTTGTGATGACCTACGTGGTAGACTATCTTATCAACGGTATGCGTGGCTCGGTGCAGTTCTTTGTCATCTCTGACCATTGGGGAGAGATAGGTTCTGCCATAAACAACGATGTCGACCGTGGTTGTACGGTCATTGAAGCACGCGGATTCTACACGGGTAAGAAGGTGGGAATGCTCTTTGTCATCGCACGACGGTCTGAAGCCCACTCTATCTATCAAGTGATTGACGAGATAGACCCTAACGCCTTTGTGTCACAAGGTGCTGTCAACGGTGTCTATGGCATGGGATTTGATAGAATGAAGGTGGCACACAAGAAGAAAGCGGCCGACGAGAAAGTTAGAGAAAAAGTATAAGTAAGAAGGGAAGAAAGTAAAGATGGATATTCAGGAACTCGAAGGTAAGCGTATTGCCGTTCTCCTCTCTGGAGGCGTCGACAGCTCTGTTGTAGTCTATGAGTTTGCACGCTTAGGACTATATCCCGACTGTTTCTATATAAAGATAGGACCAGAAGAGAAAGAGGACTGGGACTGCAACTCAGAAGAAGACCTTGAGATGGCCACGCTTGTGGCACGTCGCTTTGGCTGTAAGTTGGAGGTCATCGACTGTCATAAGGAGTATTGGGACCAGGTGACACGTTACACTATGGAGAAGGTGAAGGCTGGCTTTACACCAAACCCAGACGTTATGTGCAACCGACTGATAAAGTTTGGAGCCTTTGATGAGAAGATGGGACATGACTATGACCTCATCGCAACGGGCCATTATGCACAGACTGAGTGGATTGATGGGCGTAAGTGGCTCACAACAAGTCCTGACCCGGTGAAAGACCAGACCGATTTCTTGGCACAGATTTACGACTGGCAGCTGAAGAAAGCAATCTTCCCTATTGGCCACTACGAGAAGAATGAGGTGCGAGAGATTGCCGAACGTGAAAATCTCATCAATGCCCATCGCAAGGATTCGCAGGGTATCTGCTTCCTTGGGAACATCGATTATAACGAGTATGTACGTCGTTATTTAGGCGAACAAATAGGCGACGTCATCGAACTTGAGACGGGAAAGAAGATAGGCGAACACAAGGGACTATGGTTCCATACCATCGGGCAACGTAAAGGGCTCGGTCTTGGCGGTGGCCCTTGGTTTGTGATTAAGAAAGATGTAACTAAAAATATCCTATATGTAAGTCATGGTTACGACCCTGCTACAGCCTATAAAAAAGATTTCCCGCTCCATGACTTCCATTTCTTAACAGAAGGTATTACAACCTTACCAGAGAAGATTACCTTCAAGATTCGCCATACACCTGAGTACCATCCAGCAACTGTTAATCAGTTGTCGGACGGTAGGTGTTTGATTCACTCTGCCGAAAACATCCATGGGGTGGCCCCTGGACAGTTCTGTGTTGTCTATGATGAACAACATCACCGATGCTTTGGGTCAGGGGAAATAGCGTTGTCAGTGGACGAGTGAACGAGTGGAACTGTTAACAAGTAGACGAGTTAACGGGTAGACAGGGTATGTCTATTGCTGATAAGAAGACAGGGTAACAGGTAAACAGGAGTTTTTTGTAAGTAAACAAGTTGACGAGTTAACGAGTAGACAAGTTATGTATTTTGCTGAAAAGTAGACGAGTTAACGGGTAGACAGGGTATGTGTTTTGCTGATAAGTAGACAGAGTAACAGGAAAACAAGCTTCGTTGCAAGTGGACAAGTAGACAGGGTAACAGATAAACAGGCTTCGCTGCGTGGTAACAAATTGATAAAGTAACGAGCTTAAAAGTTATATCTCTAACAAAGGATATATTTTTCTCTCACAGAGGTGATTCTTTTCTCTTACAGAGGGTATTTCTTTCTCTCACAGAAATCACAAATTTAACAGAACGTTTTAGCACACTGTTTAATTCTTGTGGGTATATTATCTCTCACAGAGTTAACAGAGTTAACAGAGCGTTTTAGCACACTGCTTATTTTCTGTGGGTATATTATCTCTCACAGAGTACACAGAGTTAACAGAGCGTTTTGGCACACGTTTCGAGCCCACAAGATAGTGGCCCCTCCCCCAACCCCTCCCCCGCAGGGAGGGGCGTAGTATGCGAGGTTACCCCTACTGGGTTGCTTGCATACTTCGTAGAGGTTCTTTCTCTCACAGAACTCACAGATCTAACGGAACCTTTTTGGTACACGTTTCGAGCCCACAAGATAGTGGCCCCTCCCCCAACCCCTCCCCCGCAGGGAGGGGCGTAGTATGCGAGGTTACCCCTACTGGGCTGCTTGCATACTTCGTAGAGGTTTTTTCTCTCACAGAACTCACAGATCTAACGGAACCTTTTTGGCACACGTTTCGAGCCCACAGAAGGCCTTCGGCATACAGAGATCACAGAGCGTTTCAGCTAAAGATGGCTGTAAGGTTCTGTGTTATCGGTTGACTTAATGTCTCTGTGAAACTTTGTGTATTCTGTTCATCTGTGTAATTCTGTGAGAGAGAAAAATCCTGTGTGTTCTGTTCATCTGTGCTCCTCTGTAAGAAAGAAATCCCCTTCACTCCCTAACTCCTCCACCCCTTGTCAAGAATTTTTGCTTCTCTCGAACAGAACATACGCCTTTCATGGGTGAAGAAGAGGCCCTTCAACGTTCAAGAACATGCTCTTCTTGCATGCAGAACATGCCCTTCTTGAGGCAAGAAAGGCATGTTCTACAAAGCAACTTGTAACGTACTGATTTATTGAACGTTATAACATCACATGCACGAGACTTTATACTCGGATTTAGAGGGTATGATAGTCGATGTTTTGTAATGCTTTTTTACCACCAATAGGTTCCTTTGCACTATGATGAACGGGTATATAGACTATGTCGACTCATTGTTAATAAGCTTATTATCCCATATTTTAACAATCAACTAAGACGTCAGCTTAGATATGTGCATTCTGTCAACTCGTCGACTAAACTCGCTTATTTTATAACAACAAGTGTTTTGTGTACGATTTTGTTTGAAATAGATACAAATAAGACTAATTATGAATTAAAATATAATTTTAAGCGAAAAAACTTTGTTCTAACCATAAATAATAACTACTTTTGCAATAGATTTATAAAAGAACAAATAACCTGTAAAAGTGTTTGCTCGGTATTTATCACAACAACTCCTCTGCTTTTAGTGCAGAAACCATAGTGAAAAAGCTTATATCCGATATTTGGTCAATAATAAAATATATGTCTATGAAGCAGGTTTACTCTTATCTTATTTTAGTGCTATTGGTGTTCTCATCAGTAAACGTAAAGGCTGACACGCCCGTTAAAATCAATATTGATGACGTTAATAGAGTTACCGTGAAGGTTAATTATGTCCCAGTGGCTGACCTTGCCAATGGTACAAACACGGTTAATGTACCTCAATATGCCTCTTTAAGCATAGAGGCTAAGGAAGGTTTCTACCTTAAGGATGTTACAAAACAAGGTAAAGACGGAGCAATTATAGCTCAAAACATCTCAAATCTCACGTCTTGTAATATCTATTTATCAGATGCAGATAAGAATAAACTCATTAAGGTTAAGAGTGGAGTCTTAGCTGATGCTCGCACAGGCTCATGTACTGTAAAGGTCGATAAGGCCTCAAAAGTGAGGGTATCTCGCTATGAGTCACAGACGTCAGTAGCGTTGCAAGATGGTGAAAACACGGTTAAATGGATTCCTAAGACCGAGAAAACGCTTGTGATAACCAATGCTAATTATGGCGATGCACCTATATATAAGGTGACAGTCGACGGTAATGACGTAGCTTCTTCAGGTGGTCAATACTTTGTAACGCTGAATTCAGGCTGTGTTGTAGATATCAAAGCCGATTATCCGGACGTATCTTATCCAGTGAAGTTCAACTTCTCTAACGAGGCAGCGAAGGGCGTTATCTCAAAGGTAATGGCTGATGGTGAGGAAGTTAAGAACTACAATGACGCTGATTTCAAGCTCAAAGCAGGAACGAAACTATCATTAACTTTCGACCAAAGCAACTATGCCTTAGATGCTTTTAAGGTTAATGGGACTGCCGTTACGATATATGGTACCTACGAATGCTATGTGAAAGACAACCTTGTCTTTGATGTTCAGGCACATAAATATGCTACTGTAAAGGCTGTGTTGACTGTTGATAACGCAGCAAATATTACCGCTTATGAGGGTCAAAGCTATAATAATAAGGTGATAACGCTACAGAATGGCAGTAATAATATTGAGTTAGGCGAGAAGAACAACCTTATCCAAATAAAGCCAAACAGCGGTTGCAAGGTTGAGTCACTAAAGGTAAATGGAAATCTCGTAACCGCCAATTACGAAGGAGCATACGAGATAAGACTAACCGAGGGTATGACGATTGAGGTTACGACATCAGCCATTGTGCGCGACCAGAAGGCAACAGTTGTCATTGACGACATCAGCCTTGCGAACTATGGATTCAACTTCTACCGCTCTGATCGCTCAACGGTAAAGATGCAGACAGGTGAAAACACTGTCATGTTCTCAGCCGACGACCATCACTTCATGCTTGGTGCTTACGGCAACGACTTGAGTAAGATGGTGGTTAAACTCAATGGAACGGAACTTAACCCATCCTACCCTGGTGGCACAAGCTATGAGTTTGATTTGAATAATGGGGACCGTTTGGAGGTCTTACTCAAGGGCGACACAGCTGGTATTGACGCCATAGAAGCCGTAAAACAAGGGAAGGCAGTAGTCTATCGCCTTGATGGAACGCGTGTAGAAGGTAGTCAGCTACCTAATGGAGTCTACGTAATTAATGGTAAAAAGATTATAATAAAGAAGTGATGAGAAAATTTCTACTTACAGTATTTAGTATCTGTACGGTAGGAATGGCATTCGGTCAGTCGAAACTCGACCTACAAAGTCAGTTGGAACTGTATAAGCTCCGCAATACAGCCATACCTACCTACAATAGTCGAACACGAGCGTTTGAGCGACCTAAGAGTGTACCAGAAAACACAATGGCAATGGTCGAAATGAAGGATCAGAACGACCGAGCAGACTTAGAGGCACAAGGAGTAAAGGTGCTGCGAGTACGTGGTAATATTGCCATTGTCGTGGCTCCAATAAAAGACATTGAGCGTATTGCAGGCTTAAAGTGCGTTCGTCGTATGGAACTCCCACGTCGTGTTTTGTTGATGGCGGTATTGACCCTAACCATATCAATTTCCTCAAGCCAGACGGCAGCACGCGATTTGGTTATATCAGTAAGATTACGGCCAGTCAGTCGAATAAGAATGGTTATCAATATGATAACTACTATCCTCGTGCCGTCCTTGACACCTTAACAAACCGTGATGATGCATACGCTATAGAGGATTTCACAACCGATTCCTACACTACGTTCCATGGTACTCACACTACAGGAATCATGGCGGGTGGATACAAAGGCAATATCACCTATGCTAAGACTAACGATAACGATAGGTCTTATAAAGTGACAGGTCCTAATCCTTTCTATGGTTGTGCGACAGAGTCAGAACTTGTGGCTTCATGCGGAGACTTGCGTGATCAGTATATTGCATTTGGTGTTGATGATGTCGTACAGTATGCAAAACTATCAGGAAAGAAGCCTAAGCCATGTGTTATCAACCTTTCATTAGGTAGTAACATTGGTGTACACGACTCTACAAGTGTAATGAATCGCTTCCTTGCAGAGGAAGGAAAGCATGCTATTATCTGTGTTGCTGCAGGTAACGAAGCGAACATGGGCATCGCATTAAAGAAGGATTTTGCTGCTGCAGGTGAGATGGTTAAGACCTTCCTCACGCCAATGCAGCCAGATACTTTACGTTCTGGAGGTAAGATCTACTATAATCTTCGTAACGGACAGATAGCTGCTTATAGTAATGACTCTACAGAATTCGAGTTACAAATCGTTGTTACTAATACGAAGCGTGGCAACCGTGTTGT
>QWCF01000353.1_pt1 | contig 24812 bp, 14 predicted proteins | sample 1972521 | NCBI WGS metagenome assembly QWCF01 (sample SAMN09866715, study PRJNA288562) | Human oral metagenome isolate term4_saliva, whole genome shotgun sequencing...
GGTGATAAATGATAATGAATACCATGTTAACCCAAACGCTTCACCGAGTAATCTCTGTTTCAGAACGCTTATCCTAAAAGTATCAAGTAAAAAGCACCTCTTCTTTTGTTCCTTAATTGTTTTGAGGCGATGCCTCAAAAGCAAGAACAATGAATTGATCGGTTCGTTTCTTTTACCCATCTGAATGACATTTAATGTCAGACAGACGCTTCTTGTACTACTTCTCTGTTTATGTAAATCTTTTCAAAGAACTCTTTCTTTCATTGTTGCTTACGTTAACTTGCCAGGTGGCTTGTTTTGTAAAGCGAGTGCAAAGGTATAGACTTTCTCTGTAACCTCCAAATGTTTTTAGAGAAAATTTTATCAAAAACTTAATTTTTCTTCGTTAGGAGCGAATTAAACAGCATTACACCTTATTATATAATACGCTTCCCTTTCTTGCAAAAAATAAGCCTATTGTTTCGATCGTCATCCTTTCACGACCGAATTAAGCCAAGATTGACATTACAGCCATACTATTTCTTTTTAGGCTTTATCAGATGCCAAGCCTCTCTAACCCATAGAACCAAAGAAGAGCCAAGCATGATAATAATCCAATCCTCCAATGACAAACCACCCTTAGCAATGTTAAAGAACTTCTGTAAGATAGGCAGTTCCACCATAGCAATTTGTCCGATAAGAATAATCATAACGATAAAGAGCAATCCCCGGCACCCTTTGAAATGCAAAGCACTCCGTCCTGTTTCAAATGCGCGAGCATTAAACAGATAGAAGAAATGCGTCATAACAAAGATAGTAAAAAGTAAAGTTAATTCATACGGGCTAAGTCCATTAGTGCTACCAAGCTGCAGATGGATAATATCCTTTAATGCCGTAATATCAGCATGTTCGAAGATATAGAGTAAAGCCAACAGCATAACAAAGAAGAAACCACCCACTCCAAGAATATTCCAGCCCATAGAACGGCTGATAATAAAGGCATTACGGTCACGCGGAGCATCCTTCATCACCCTTTCAGACGGAGGCAGAGAAGCCAGTGCCATAGCCGCAAAAGTATCCATGATAAGGTTCACCCACAACATCTGCGTCACTGTCAGCGGAGATTCCGTACCCATGAAAGCACCAGCAAGGACGAGGAAACAAGCCGCAACATTAACCGTAAGCTGAAAGAGTAAGAACCGTTGTATATTCTGATAGAGCGAACGACCCCACATCACCGCCTTACCGATACTACTAAAAGAGTTATCGATAATCGTAATATCAGAAGCCTCCTTAGCCACCGACGTACCATCACCCATAGAGAGTCCCACATGTGCCGCCTGCAATGCAGGAGCGTCATTCGTGCCATCACCTGTAACGGCAACCACCTCATTACACCGCTGCAACGATTCAACCAGTCGTTTCTTATCCAGCGGACGAGCCCGAGAAATAATCTTCAAGTCCTCCACTCGTTTATCAAGTTCAGCATCAGAAAGAGCCGCAAACTCTGGTCCTGTAATAATATTCTTATCCGAATCGCTGCTTGTCCACAGTCCTATCTGTCGTCCAATCTCCTTAGCAGTCCTTGACGTATCGCCTGTCACGATCTTCACATCAATCCCCGCCTTCATACATTCAGCCACAGCAGCAGGGACATCATCACGAACAGGGTCGCTGATAGCGACTATCCCTTGGAAGATAAGGCCATCAGCCACTACTCTTCCCTCCTTAAACACATCCTCCTTACCATCAACAATCTGATAAGCAAAGCCCAGCGTACGCATAGCCTGCTCCTGATACTCTTCCAACTGTCGTTCGATATCCTCTTTCGTAACATCACAATCCGTCTGTTTACAGAGTCCATAGACAATCTCAGGAGCACCCTTCACATAGAGGATCTGCTTTCCTTCCATCAGCGTAGACTTGACGAGCACAGCCATATACTTCCTTTCCGTAGTAAACGGCAGCTCCTCAACGATTTGCACATTACTTCTTATCTCTCTATAAGATATCTGATGATCATTCAGCCACAGCAACAAAGCCCCTTCAGTAGGACTCCCCAATACCTCAGGTTTATCTTTTTCCGAGTAATCCAAAGATGCAGTAGAGTTAACCGATATCCCCTCTATCAATAAACGTGCAGCCAGACTCTCATCCAATTGTTGCTTATCCAGGGCATAGAACTGCGTCTGATAAACCCGCATCTGGTTCTGTGTCAGCGTACCCGTCTTATCTGTACAGATGACTGTCGTTGCTCCCATCGTCTCGCAGGCATGCATCTTACGCACGAGATTGTTCGTCTTCATCATCCTTCGCATACTATAGGCTAAGCTCAACGTCACAGCCATTGGAAGACCCTCTGGTACAGCCACAACAATCAAGGTAACGGCAATCATCATTGTATTCAGCGTATGCGCCAACAAGCCCGTCATACTCTCTTCAGGAAGAAGCATTATATGGAACACGACAACACAAGCCATTAAGATAAGGAAATAGCCAATCGTTATGAACGTATTAACAAACCATTTCCATCCCTCAAACTTCTTGATAACAAGCCAGAAGAATATTAACGTAGGAATACTCAACGTCCAAACAATTGGTTGCCAATGGAAGAACACGTTCAATCTACCTACTATGATACATCCTGCAAAGACATAGCTTAATTTCGTAATAAGCTCACTCAGTCCGTCAAGCTGTTCACTAAGCGGTGTCTTCACGCTATCGTCTATTTGCGCAGCCTCAAACACCTTACCATTTTCAGTACTATCGCCTACAGCCTCAACCACAAAGATGCCATGTCCTTCCATCACCTTCGTACCACGCAACACTTGGTTAGTAGCGTAGGAGGCATCCTTGTCAAACTCCTCTTCTTTTACTGATTTATAAGCAGGAACACTCTCTCCATTCAGCGTTGACTCGTCAACATAAAGCGAGATAGCCTCGAGCAACCTACCATCTGCTGGTATTTCTGATCCTGTATTGATAATGACAACATCGCCGACAACAATATCCTTCTTAGCAACTGTCGTCGCATTACCATTTCTTATCACCTCAACCTCTTCCTCATCATTCGCTTGGTTGAGGATAGAGAACTCTTTATCTGCTTTCAGTTCAAAGTAGAATGCAATACTTGTAGCCAAAAGGATAGCGATAAAGATACCCACTGGTTCAAAGAAGACAGCCACTCCGTCCTCACTATGTAGTCCCCAGTATTCCCAACAAGAAATAGCGATAGAGAGGAAACCCGCAATGAGAAGGATGATAATGAGTGGGTCCTCAAACTTCTCTAAGAACTGCTTCCATAGTGGATCCTTCTCACAAGGCGTTAACACATTAGCCCCATGTTGTTCACGACTGGCCAACACCTCCGTGTCAGTCAACCCTTCATAATGTCTTTTTTGCTCCATAACTTTACTTTGCAAATATATTTAGTTAGATTTTTTCTTGTTCTGCAATCGTATTATCTCTTTGGTAGTGTAGCGTTTAGAAGATTTCCGTCTCTCGTTCTATTGACTGGTAAACACCATTGAGAATCATTACGCTCAATTTCACTTGATATGTCTGCAAAGATACAAATATTTTGTTATTAACAACCTTTATAACCATAAATATTACGAATCATAACCAAAATCTTTTGAATAACAAACCACAACACGCATTCAGCCGACAAGTGATATATTATCTTTTTTTAACTTAACTCAGTCACATTTGTTATCTTTCTATTTCCAAAGAAGGCCTTATCTTTGCAGCAGAAAACAATAAAATCAGTAACAGAGTTATGGCAAATAAGATGAAAGACTTTCTCCCGAAGATTGAAATGGAGAAGATGCAAGCAATGCTTGAACTGGAGGAAAAGTACGAGACAGGACAGCTCTCATTAGAAGAGGCACGTGAGCAGATGAAGACAAAGGTAGGAAAGATACGCCCTTATCACCTTGCCTTCATCGAACAAAATATGAAATCGCGTGAAGACGATGAGTGTATCCGTGCCGACATGCGCAAGATTATTGAACTCGTAGAGGGTTTCATGGATTATAGCCGACCAGATGTACCAGAGGACCACCCGCTTTCACATTATTATAAAGAGAACGATGAGATGCGCCGACTGCTTCTTGCTGTTGAGGACCTCATACAGTATCCGATGATAAAGAACCAGTGGTTAGAACTCTACGACCAGATACGTCAGTATCCTATCCACTACCAACGTAAGCAGAACCAACTCTATCCTCTCTTGGAGAAGAAGGGCTTCGACCGCCCAACAACGACAATGTGGAACTTTGACGACATCATCCGTGATGAGATCAAGGAGTCGCTGCGACTCTTAGAGGCTAACGACGAGGAGGCCTTCATCGCTGCTCAAAGTGAGTTGATAGCCAATGCACGCGACTTGATGGAGAAGGAAGAGACTATTCTCTACCCTACTTCTTACGCACTTATATCTGCGGAAGAGTTTGAGGACATGAAGGCAGGCGACCAAGAGATTGGTTTTGCATTCTTCACAGTGGAGACTCCATCATCACCCAACACCCACCATTCAACACCTAAAGAAGGCTTTGCAGAAGACCTCCAAGCCCTACTCAGTAAGTATGGTTACTCAGCAGGACCACAGCAGGAGTTGGATGTGGCAACAGGTAAGCTTACCTTAGAGCAAATCAACCTTATCTATCAGCACCTGCCAATCGACATCTCCTTCGTAGACGAGAACGAGTTGGTGAAATTCTATTCTGATACTGACCACCGCATCTTCCCAAGGTCGAAGAATGTCATCGGTCGACAAGTATCTAACTGCCACCCTCGTAAGAGCGTGCACATCGTTGAGGAGATTGTTGCAAAGTTCCGTAGTGGCGAACAAGACAAGGCTGAGTTCTGGATTAACAAGCCTGAAGTGTTCCTCTATATCATCTACTTTGCTGTGCGCGATAAGCAAGGTCGCTTCCGTGGCGTACTCGAAATGATGCAAGACTGTACGCATATCCGTGAGCTGACTGGCTCACAGACCTTGCTGACATGGGCTGGTAAAGAGGAGGAAAACGCGTCAACCACCACCGCTACCGATGATGAGAATAACGATGCACCTACTGCTCAACCAGACAAGCAGATAGAGATAACTTCAGACACACGCTTGAAAGACCTCTTTGAAGTTTATCCTCATCTAAAGAAGGAACTTGCTGCTCGCTATCCATCCTTCAAGATGCTGAACACGCCATTAGGTAAGTTGATACTCAAGAAGGCCACTGTCCGCACTGCTGCTGAACGTTCAGGATTGGGCGAAGAGCGGTTTATTCAGTTGCTAAAGGATTGTATCTAAATCAAACTTAGTAGTGGGTCTATCCCTATAAAGGGCAACCTCACCCCCGCTTCCTCTCTGATTGTAGAGGGGAGCAGGGGGTGAGGTTGTCCTTTATAGGACTACTAATAAAAGAATAAGGAACGTGTCCACCCTATTTATCAACATCTCCACATGAGAAAAATCGGTAATGCCTCCACCGCTCAGGATAATCAATAACATCGTAAGAAATCATTACAGACTATTGAAGTAAGTGTCTGCAAGATAAGCACATATCATCTCCTTTTATCACACTCATAACAGTCAACAAATCAGCCCATTACAAACAGCGTTGTAGAAGACGCCCTTCTTGCCTCAAGAAGGGCGTCTTCTGTATGCAAGAAGGGCATGTTCTCGAACGAAGAAGACGCCTTTTTAGCCTCACCCCCAGCCCCTCTCCGAATGGAGAGGGGAGTGATCACCGCAACAGCACATCCCCCGGCCCCAGCTGGCCCCTCCCCCTTCCCCTCCCCAAAAGGGAGGGGCGTAATCACCGAGATACCCCTATAGAGTGGATATAGGCTTCGCATTGTCCTTTATTAGAAGTCTTGTAGGAGTGCCTCAGCGTGTTTTTTCTCACAGATTTACACAGAAGAACAGAACACACAAGGGTTCACAGAGACATTAAGTCAACCGATAACACAGAACCTTACAGCCAACAGAAGCCTCACCCCCACCCCTCTCCGAATGGAGAGGGGAGTGATTACCGAGATACCCCTACATGTCCTCCACATGATTCGTATGTCTTCTCCTCCTATCAGCAGCCTAATAGGGGTAACCTCACATACTACTCCCCTCTCCATTCGGAGAGGGGTTGGGGGTGAGGCCTCTGTGTTCTCTGTATGCCGAAGGCCTTCTGTGGGTTTGAAACTGTGCGCTATAATGTTCTGTTAAATCTGTGAGTTCTGTGAGAGAAAATACTACCCAGCGACTCTCAAGCGTTCATTTTTCTCACAGAAGAACACAGATGAACAGAACACACAGCATTTCACACCTCTGTAAAGCTATCTTTTGTTGTTCATCCTTGCAAGGTTCAAAGAAAATACGTAAATTTGCCTACAAGAATCACGTATTATGACAAGAAATATATTACACATCATAAGCTTGAGCCTGCTACTCTTGGGTGTTACAGCTTGCAAGCAAGAAAGAAAATCAAACGATATCATCACTAAGATAGCTCCAAAACCTCATGTACCGAGTGGTACAAAGGCTATGGATGAATTCAAGTATGAGAAGAAAGTGGAGTGGATGGGTGCTACCTATACCATTCGCATACATCGTTTTGCAGATAAATCACTCTCTACTGTAAGTGACGAGGACGGCCGCAAATACTATGACAACAAGTTTCAAGTACAGATACTACGCTCGGATGGTTCATCATTCTACGACCGTACGCTTACAAAAGACGATTTCAGAGAGTTTACCGACAATCAGTACGCTAAGAATGGAGCCCTGATAGGTTTCATGTTCGACCGAGCTGAGGGCAACAAACTATACTTTGGAGCAAGTGTAGGCTCTCCTGACCCAAAGAGCGATGAGTATGTTCCCTTAGATGTAACCATCGATAACATGAGTAGGATGCGTATCAATAAGGCGACACAATTAGACACTCCAAGCGACCAACCCGAACAGCCGAAGAGTGAAGTGGATAAATCGGAGGAAGAAGGGGTGTAGGGAGAAGGGGACCTCCCCCGACCCCTCCGAAGGAGGGGAGCCCCAAGCTGCTAAATCCCCTACAATTCTTTCGAAGGAGGGGAGTACTAAACTGCTGGGACCTCCCCCGACACCTCCGAAGGAGGGGAGGCCCAAGCTGCTAAATCCCCTACAATTCTTCCGAAGGAGGGGAGTACTAAACTGCTGGGACCTCCCCCAGCCCCTCCGAAGGAGGGGAGGCCCAAGCTGCTAAATACCCTACAATTCCTTCGAAGGAGGGGAGTACTAAACTGCTGGGACCTCCCCCGACCCCTCCGAAGGAGGGGAGGCCCAAGCTGCTAAATCCCCTACAATTCTTTCGAAGGAGGGGAGTACTAAACTGCTGGGACCTCCCCCGACCCCTCCGAAGGAGGGGAGGCCCAATAGGATAAGATTGGTGATTAGGCTTAAGTCTTATTAGTCTTATTAGCCTTATTAACCCAATACCCTTTACTACCCTTCTCTCACAAAGTCAAGGGCCTCTTTCACCTCTTCCTCGCTAACAGACTGGTTGATACGGATGTCACCAATACCCCCTAAGAGCGTGACATTAATCTCATTTCCACGGTTCTTCTTATCATGATGCATCAGCTCAATGAGCCTTGCATAATCGTTGCAGGTGATGGGCAGCGTCCCATAATACGTACGAATGAAACTAACAGTCTGCCGCATACGCTCTGTTGGAAAACCCGTCTTCACTACAGAGAGGTATAATTCAGCTATCAAACCAAAGGCTACAGCATATCCATGAAGGATAGGACGATGCTCTAAAGCCCATGCCTCGAAGGCATGACCAAAGGTATGACCAAGGTTAAGGGCCTTTCTAATACCCTTCTCGTGCGGGTCCTCCTCTACAATACGTTCTTTTACGCATACGCTTCTACCCACCATTCCACTCAACATCAGCAGGTCTGGATCAGCAAGGTTGTAGTTTATTAACTCAGCCCACATCTTTTCATCAGCAATCAAACCGTGTTTTAGCATCTCGGCATAGCCACTGCGGATATTAGCAGCGTCGAGTGTCTTAAGCCAATCAGTGTTAAGAATAACCGTATTGGCCTCATTGAAGACTCCAATCTCATTCTTCAATCCACCGAAGTTCACGCCCGTCTTGCCACCAACACTGGCATCAACCATCGCAAGAAGCGTTGTAGGAATATTAATGAAATTAATACCCCGCTTGAATGTTGATGCCGCAAAGCCACCAAGGTCGGTCACCATACCACCACCAAGGTTTATCAACAGCGAGTGACGCGTAGCCCCTCCCTGCTGTAAGGCCTCCCACACAGCAACCAAGGTATCGAGCGTCTTATTGCTATCTGTCGTCCCAATCGTAATCACTTGAGCCTCTTTTAGACAGAAATCATCCTTGATAAGCTCCCAACACAACTCACGTGTCGTCTCATCAACAAGCACAAATATCTTGTCTTTCTCGCACTCAGAGATCGCTGTCGCCAGTTCACTCTTGAACTGTTTGGATATAATAATGTTCTGTTTCATAAGCTTCTCCTCTATAGTTCACAATACAAAAATAAGCTTTTTCAGCTTACGAAAACATAGAAACACGCTGATATTTCACACACTTTAATACTATCTACCACGTTTTTGCGCACATTGCTCACTCTATGTGCAACCCTTTCAGAGGATAACGCACCGTGTTTTCCTACGCAGAGACCTTTCATTTGGCCTCAACAACCAGCCGAACAACAACTATTTTAATAAATTACTTATATCTCATTAAACCTTATTCTTTTTTCATCGTCATACTTATCGTTCTACGACAAGATTAAGAACTTAACAATAAACTTATGGTAAAAAGACTGTTGACATTTGTTCTTTTGCTGTCTGGCTCTATATCGATGCTGGCACAGAACAGGACAATTACGGGATCTCTCTACGATGGAGAGTTAAAAGAAAAGGTACCTTTTGCTGTTGTTCAGCTGCTGAAGCAGGACAGTAGCTACGTCGTTGGTGCCACATCAGACGAAGCAGGAAGCTTTAAGATTACGGCCCCTAATAACGGACGCTACATCTTAAAGGCATCGTATGTAGGCTACAAGACTATTTTCCAAAACGTTACTATCGCCAACGAGCAGGATGTCTCGGTGGGACAATTAGACTTTCAAGTAGACACAAGGACGTTGAAAGAGGTGAAGGTAGTGGCCAGTGCACCGAAAGTAGTCGTCAAGGCCGATACCTTTCAGTACAATGCTTCGGCCTATCGAGTGCCTGAAGGCTCCACTATCGAGGCCCTCGTAAAACGCTTACCGGGTGCGGAAGTGTCAAGCGACGGTACGATTAAGATTAATGGTAAGGAGGTTAAGAAGATTCTTGTAGATGGAAAAGAGTTCATGGTGGGCGACACCAAGACCGCAATGAAGAACCTTCCTACCTCTATCATACAAACGATTAAGGCCTACGACCAGAAGAGTGACCTCAGTAGAGTTACTGGTATTGATGACGGAAACGAGTCGACAGTACTCGATTTCGGTATCAAGTCGGGTATGAACAAGGGTCTCTTCTCTAATATCGACCTCGGTATCGGTACGCAAAACCGCTATTCAGAGAAGGCAATGGGCGCTTACTTCAATAATAAGTTCCGTATGATGGGCTTTGCATCAGCCAATAATGTCAACGACATGGGCTTTGGGGGTGGTCCACGTGGCGGCTTCGGTGGTGTGCGTCAAGGTCTGAACGCAACCAAGATGGTGGGTCTGAACATGAACTACGACAATGGTAAGACCCTACAATGGGACGGTAGTGTGCGCTGGAACCACGCTGATGGCGACTTAAACACACGTATAGCGAGTGAGAACTTCGTAGCACGACAAGGCTCATTTGCGAACCGCTTGTCACAAGAATACACCAAGAGTAACTCTTGGGATGGGCGTTTCAGACTCGAGTGGCATCCCGACTCTGTATGGAACATTATGTTCCGACCAAATTTCCGACTTAGTAAGAGCGACGGACAGGTCGTTAGTTCGTCTGCAGCCTACAATGCCGACCCCTACGAAACGGTTGACGATCCATTGTCAACAGCCGCTATCGCACAGCTGAAAGGGCTTGGCTTGATGGTGAACACACAGCGTAATATGACCATCAGCTATGGTAACACCACTGCTTTGGGAGCTATGTTACAGGTGAACCGCAAGCTCTCCAGCAACGGACGAAACGTCACCTTGCGCACAGATGCCAACTATAGTAATTCGGACTCTAAGACGTTCTCAACGCAAGACATTCAGTATTTTCAGTTGCAGGACGCTCTCGGTAACGACTCTACCTACCGTGCTTACCGCTACAACCTCATGCCGACAAAGAGCTGGGACTATGCTTTGCAGGCTACTTACAGCGAACCAATAGCTCGCAAGACTTACTTGCAATTCAGCTACCAGTTTAAGTATGGCTTCTCAAAGAGCGACCGCGACACTTACGACCTGTCGGCTTTACCATCAGGAACGTTCGGTAGTTTGAAACCTGCCTACCGTTCATGGGACAATTATCTCGGCTTGTTGACCAACCCATTGGGCAACTACCTTGATAATAACTTGAGTCGATACTCTGAGTATCGCACCTATACTCACGACATGCAAGTGATGATGAGGATGATACGCGACAAATGGAAGATGAACGCGGGAGTAATGTTTCAACCACAGCACTCCACTTACATGCAGGACTACCTCGGTGTACATGTCGACACAGCACGCACGGTATTCAACTGGAGTCCTACCTTCGACTTCCGTTATAAGTTCAGTGAGCAGAGCAACCTGCGTATCAACTATAGGGGTACGATCGCTCAACCAACAATGAGTCAGCTGCTTAGTATCGTCGACAACACCGACCCACAGAACATCTCAATTGGTAATCCTGGTCTGAAACCAGCCTTCACCAATAACTTCCGCTTGTTCTATAACACCTATAAGCAGAGTCATGCGCAGGCATTGATGACCTTTGCAAACTTCTCAACGACCCGAAACGACATAGGAAACAGCGTTACCTACGATGCTGTCACAGGTGCTCGTACGATACAGCCTGTCAATGTGAATGGCAACTGGGGAGCTGATGCAGGACTGATGTATAACATGAGTATCGACTCAGCTGGCGTATGGAACATCCATAGCTTCAGCCGTGCTAACTTCAACCGCTACGTCAGCTATCTACAGCTGAACCGTACAAGTAGCTTAGACAAGAATATCACGAAGTCGCTTAACTTAGCTGAACGACTTGCTGCAAGTTATCGTACATCGTGGTTGGAGTTAGAGTTAGACGGGTCAGTAGACTATACTAACACGAAGAACAACCTGCAGAGTATGAGCAACCTACGCACATGGCAGTTCGCTTATGGTGGTACGCTGAGTCTTAACCTACCATGGAACATGAGCATCTCGACCGACCTTCACCAGACCAGCCGACGTGGTTATAGCGACGCATCATTGAACACCAACGAGCTACTCTGGAATGCACAAATATCACAGAGTATGCTGAAAGGAAACGCGCTGACCTTCAGCTTGCAGTTCTATGACATCCTTCGTCAGCAGAGCAATCTCTCACGTGTCATCAACTCTGTGAGCCGTACGGATACAGAATACAATAGTATCAACAGCTATATCATGCTGAGAGCAACCTACCGATTGAACCTCTTTGGTGGTAAGAACGCTATGCCGAAACCAAAGGATGGTCCTGGTTTCGACCGAAACGGGCCGGGTATGGGCCCAGGTGGCGGTCAGCGACCTCCAAGAGGCGAACGTCCATCGGGTCCTTCACCATCAGGCGGTGGCTTCGGTGGCTTCTAATAGACAGGATATAAAGTTTGCGTAACGGCGTGAGCGGTGTCTGACCGAGCATAAAAGACAAGGTTACAGCGTGAACAAGGTTAGGCTGACAATAAAAGAAAAGACATAGGAGTGAACGACGACAGACTGAACAAACGCCGTCGACACCCGAAAGAGCGAGAGAGCCTCACCCCAACCCATCTCCAAACGGAGCAGGTCAAGGGTGAGGCCTCATTCTTTTAAGAACACTTGCACAGTCCTTTGAAAATGCTTACCTTTGTCTGCAAAGCTAAATCTTACAAGGGACTGAACCCTAACAAACAAATACATTGAAGATACAAAGTCGTAAAATGAGACAGACCAATCACTTTATTATAGCTGTGGGCTTGCTGTTTGCGCTCTCTGCAAACACGCACATCGCTCACGCACAAGGACGAAATATGCAGGAGAAGGTGAAGAACTATTTCCTACAAACACTCAAAACAAAACAGGACGAGGAGCTGAAGAGCAAGGAGACCTACCAACGTAACCGACCTTACACGACGTCTATACAACAAGGGATGAAGGCTAATGAGATTGCTGAAAACCAAAAGATGGTGTGGACGGCATGGTGTGAAGCCAATCAGGCGTTGAAGGAAGAAAAACTTGCCAAGCCCGAGGACTTACGGAAAGGGGTGAAGGCTTCATGGCACCTGCCTGTGGCTTTGGAGAAAGATGCGGTCATGCCCTACTATTACGGATGGAAGGGAAGCAGCGAGGGAAAGTTGCCCTTGTTTCTTTACCTGCATGGTTCTGGTCCGAAAGAACATGAATGGTCTACCGGACTTGCCTTAGGTAACAGGTTCAAAGACGGTCCTTCGCTCTATTTCATCCCACAGATTCCTAACGAGGGCGACTACTATCGCTGGTGGCAGGTGGCTAAGCAATTTGCTTGGGAACGCCTTCTCCGACAAGCACTCGCCGAGGGCAATGTCGATGCCAACCGCCTTTATGTCTTCGGAATATCTGAGGGAGGCTACGGCAGTCAGCGTCTTGCCTCGTTCTATGCCGACTACTGGGCTGCAGCGGGGCCTATGGCAGGGGGCGAACCACTGAAGAATGCACCGATAGAGAACTGTGCTAACATAGGGTTCTCATTCCTTACCGGGGCTGACGACACTGGGTTCTACCGCAACATACTGACTTACTACACGCAAGTGGCCTTCGATTCGGCACAGTTGGCACGTCCCATGGATGCCGACAAGCGGCCGCTCTTTGTTCATCGCATCAATCTTCTACCTGGGATGCAACACCATATTAATTATGACCTCACCACCCCTTGGCTGAGAAAATTTGTCCGTAACCCCTATCCAAAGACTGTTCTTTGGGAAGACTACGAGATGGATGGGCGACATAGGTCAGGTTTCTACAACCTTCAAGTGATAGCTTCTCCTACGAAGAATCGCACCTACTATGACATGACTATCCATGATAACGTGGTGAGAGTCAGTATTCGTGAGGTGGAATACACCGCTGTCGAGCGTGACAAACAATGGGGAATTGAAATGAAATTCAACCGTAATTACACCACAGCAAAGGGTGGACGGCTACGTATCTATCTGAACAATAAGCTCGTAAACATGGCTAAGCCCGTGACAGTCATCGTCAATGGGCAAGAATGTTATCGTAAGACTGTGAAGCCCAACCTGCAAGACATGATTAATAGTTGCACCGAATACTACGACCCTTATCGTGTTTATCCAGCCTCTATCGAGGTTAGTTATTAGGTTCAATGGGCTTTTCAAGTGCGGTTACAAGGGTTTTTCATAGTGTTAACGACTGGTTATCAGCGCAAGGAGTATGTGTCAGACAGGTCGTAAAACACAAACATAGCGAGGGTAGATGTTGTTGTCTTCCCTCATTTTTTTCTCTTTCTACTCTTTAACTCCTCAATGGCTTGTCAATAATTTTCGCCCCTCTTGAAACCAGTACACGCCCTTCTGCGTTTAAGAAGAGGCCCTTCTGCGTTCAAGAACATGCCCTTCTTGTATGCAAAAGACGCCCTTCTTGAGGCAAGAAAGGCGTCTTCTTCAACAGAGTATGTAATGTGCTGATATATTACGAGTTACATAGTTGAACTTTATAGATATTATCGTCTTAATCTAAGGACCAACTTGTGCGTTTTTGTCACATATTTTCATGAATTAAGAAAGTTATCTGAAGGTTCATTCCTCAGAGGTTTTCACAGAATGAGTAGGGACCTATTCGCACCCGAGAAGATACCTTATAGCAGCGCCTTCTATAAGGTTGTCGCACGAAAGAGATTGTGCACTTAGAATGAAAGAACCATCAAAAACGGGACTACCTCCGTAAAGGTAATCCCGCAAATCTAATACTTCTAAAGATTATGATGTGCTATAAGCCTATAGTTAAGCGTCTCATCAAGAGCTTGTTGTGTAGGAACTTAAAGCACTTTCAGACGATATTCTGTTAACGCAACTTATAGCCCTTGAACGCATAGAACATGATATAACCAAAGCATACAAAGCAAAGACCATAGGCATATCGAGCATCTAAAACATCCTTTAAGAGGCCAAACAACACTGTAATAGCTGCTCCACCGATAAGTCCCATGGTTAAGAGTGACGACCCTTTCTTGGTGAACTTACCCAAATCCATCAGTGCTAAAGGCCAAAAAGCAGGCCACATCAGTGAACAGCCTAAGGCCATGACACCAACACTAAAGATACTATAAACCCCTGGGAGAAGGACGACAAGGGCAGTGCCCAGCAAGGCTACGAACGAACATATCTGTAAAGCACGTGTCTGAGAAAGATACTTAGGGATAAGGATAATTCCCGCTATATATCCAATACTAATACTAATCGGTGTTATCCAAGAGTAGTTCTCTGGATGAGTAAGCCCTAACTCGTTTGCATAATCAATCAGTGTACCCAAGACGATGGTCTCTGCACCAACATAAAAGAAGATGGCAATAGCGCCAAGAACCAAATGTGGAAACTGGAAAACAGACTTTTTACTATTCGCATAAGCAGACACCTCTTGGTCAATCTCATCTGTTTCACTGCTATCCTCACCAGCGGCCTTGACCTCTGGTAATGGTGATAAAAGCGCCACAACACCCAAAGCAATGAAAAGAAAGATAATCACAGCAAAGGGTTTACCTAAGTCATCTATAGCAACACTGCCTGAGGCTCCTGCAAAGAGAGCAATAAACAGAGGTGATACTGGCCAAGCTAACTTGTTAATCATACCCATAATAGAGATACGCTTTGCGGCACTCTCCGTTGGTCCTAATATCGTAACGTAGGGATTAATAGCTGCTTGTAAGAAGGTGTTGGCCGTTCCACAGAAAAAAGAAGCCGTCAGGAACAAAGGAAAACTCTTTGCATCTGCCGAGAAGATAAATGCTCCGAAAGCTATGGCAAACATTCCAAACGCAGTAGCCATCGTACGCTTATACCCTATCTTACTGATTAATATTCCCGCAGGATAGCCAAAGATGAGGAAAGGAAGGAATGTTGCACCAATAAGCATATACGCTTCCATGGAAGAGACGCTTAACGACACCTTCAATACTGGTACTAATAAAGAATTAATACCCAGTGCAAAACCACAAGTGAAAAACATTAGTCCTAAGAATGCCATAGGTACAAGGAAACTCTTTTGTTCTTTCATAAGTCTATTAACAACACTTTTGATGAATACTATTATATATGTAATATGGGACAATAAGAGATATGCTCCAAAATAAAGGAGTGATGGGATGCCCACAAGCAAGAATGATGCACAATGTTTTCAGTGCTACAACGCTTTGATAACAGGAACAGAGATGTCAAAGGATGTGATTGAACACTAACCTTAGAAATGGCACCTTCTCACTTCTTTAAGCGTTATGAAAAGATTACCAAAGAGTATATAAGTCCCTAAACACCTATTATCAACAACTGATATACTCTATCATTTATAATTGTTGGAAGGCCCAACAAATGTTACTCTGTATGTTGTCATTTCAAGAGAAAACCTAACTCAAGTGTTGCAATAAAGCCACATTAAATCTTGAATGACGGTGCAAAGGTACAAAAAAAATGCGAAAGTCTATCATAAAAAGATAGCTTTCGCATTCAAACTCTTCGTAAAAAGATAAAAAAAAAGTATCATTTCGTATGTCGAAGTATCTCATCACGACACTCCTCCATCAGCCATTTTGGTGTACTCGTAGCGCCACAGATGCCTACTGTCTCTACCCCATTAAACCAGTTCATGTCGATTTCATCAGCACTCTCAACCTGATGGGAGTTTGGATTCACACTTAGGCACTCATGGAAGAGAACCTTACCATTCGAACTCTTACGGCCTGCCACGAAGAGAATCAAGTCATGACGGGCAGCAAAGGTAGAGATGTTAGGCATGCGATTGGCCACCTGTCGGCAGATAGTATCAAAACTTTGGAACTTAGCATCAGGGGAGATATGACGCTGGATGTAGTCTATTATCTTATGAAACTCATCTAAACTCTTTGTCGTTTGGGAGTAGAGATAAATGTCATGGGTGAAGTCTAAGGCCTTTACATCCTCAAACTTCTCTATCACAATGGCATGACTATGGGTCTGCCCAACCAGTCCGAGAACCTCTGCATGACCGTTCTTACCAAAGATGACAATGGAGGACGACGCACTAAGGGTTTGTCCCTCGCCCACTGCAGGAGGGAGAGAAACAGAGGAGGAAGATGTCGTGTCTTCTCCTTCTGTTAGGGGTCTGAGTTTTGATGGGTCGTTGACAGTTCTGTTACCCTTGGATGTTATCATATAAGAAGACTGTCGTCCCTTCTCATACTGAGTCTTGATACGCCGCTGAAGGGCAAGGACCACGGGGCAAGTAGCATCTATGATCTCAATGTTATTACGCCTTGCAAGCTCGTAGGTCTCGGGAGGCTCGCCATGAGCACGCAGTAGGACCTTCACATCATGAAGCTCGCGCATCTGCTCATGGTTGATGGTGATGAGTCCTTTCTTCGTCAGACGCTCCACCTCCATACTGTTATGTACGATGTCACCTAAGCAATATAACTTTGTCCCTTTGGCTAATTCTTCCTCGGCTTTCTTTATGGCTGTGGTCACACCAAAGCAAAAACCACTACCGTTATCTATCTCTATTTGAAGCATTCCTACTATTTGTATAAAAGAGTGAGGGGAGTGGAAGGGAGGTAAGAAAATATCCCCCTATCCGCCTCACTATCTAATAACTCGTTCACTTGTAGACTTGTCTATTTGTCTACTCATCATCTTTACTTGTCACAGAAACGGCTGAAAGGGAGTTAAAACACTACCCCCTATCCGCCTCACTATCTAATAACTCGTTCACTTGTAGACTTGTCTACTTGTTTACTCATCATCTTTACTTGTCACTGAAACGACTGAAAGGAAGTTAAGACACTACCCACAATCCACCTCACTATCTAATAACTCGTTCACTTGTAGACTTGTCTACTTGTTTACTCATCAATCTTTACTTGTCACAGAGACGGCTGAAAGGGAGTTAAAACACTACCCCCTATCCGCCTCACTATCTAATAACTCGTTCACTTGTAGACTTGTCTACTTGTCAACTCATTCACTTATCTACTCGTCAACTCATCCACTTGTCTACTCGTCTACTTGTCTACTCCTTCACTTGAACAACCATGGCTCCAGTGCGTCCGCTATACTCTGGGGCGTATGCACACTGTACTGTACAGGTTCCAGTTTGGTAAACACCAGCGCGATCAACGTAATACTCGGTCTCAACAACATGTTTACCCTTAGCCATCTCATCGAAGTAATAGTTGGTGGTGTAGTCCTTTGGAGCAATATAATACCCCCAACGATAACCACTCAACTGGCTGACAGGCTCAAGACAGGCCGCACGCTTGTCAACAACCTGTACGAAGTCGTAATCACGATCGGCAATGATTGTCAAACGAATGCGCACCTTGTCACCCACCTTAAGGTGCATAGTCTTCTTGAAAGACACGCTATCTACCAGCACCTCACGCATAATCTTCATACCAGATGCGGCTGCAGAGATATCCGTCGAAGCCTGGAAGAACTGTGCATAGACCGCCCCCCAGCTGGTGCCAGTGCTTGTCTTATTGATTGTTAACTCATGACGGGAAGGCGATTGGATGTCGACTGGCTGCGTAGCCTTCACATATCCCAAGCCAGCAGTAGGCTGTGTTGTCTGTAAAGGTTGGTTGTCAAGCAACAACGTAGCTTGTTCTCCGTTCTGCATCAGCCAGTTACCTTTATTAGTAAAGGCCCAAACAGCATTGACAGAGTTCAATGGTGTGTCCCAAGCCTGCGTACGCTTCTCCTGTAAGAGCCACCGCTGCATCTCGATAAGCGTCTTACTATCATTAGGTGCGATGGCCTTTAAGGCCTCGATAGCCGCTACCTGCGTTGGTATCTTATAATCACGCCAACTGTAATAAGCGTTTTTAGAATCGAAGTAACGCCCCTTCTCTTCCGTATAAACCGTATATTCCTTGATACTCTGTAGGTATTGACGTGCCTTCTCAACCCTACCATACTGCTGAAGGATTACTGCTGTGTTAGCCTTACCATAAATGGTTAATTCCGTAGGCATCTTGGTCAAGCGGTCAATGAGGTACTTAATATCATTTGTAGAACGGTCGTGATAGAACAAAGCATTGGTGTAGAGATAATCACAAAGGTCATCAGACGGGAAGAGAGTAGTGTCATACTTCTTCTCGTAACGCTTCATCTCCTTCACACACTTAGCCACCTTCTTATCCATAAAACGGAAAGAAGCCTTAATCATGTCCGTTTGCTCTGGTGTAGGAGTCGTAATACTCTGCAGACGAGCGAGTGTCTTTGTCACCGCAACCGTCATATACAAACTTCCCTTCATCTCTGGCCACCAAGAGAACGAACCATCAGATTGCTGCAAATCCTTCAATTTCTTGAAGATTGAAGTAAGGTTGTTCTGCAACTGATTAGCGTCGAAGAAACGTACGAGTTGCTGTTTTTGCTCGCTTTCGTTCTTTGCCTCCATCACCCAAGGCGTCTCATTAAGTGTCAACGACTTAAGTTCTTGATTCTTCTCCAAAGCCGACATCATTGAAGTCTCCTTACTGCTCTCCTTCTTCCATTGCTCAATAGTCTGCTTAATCACCGGTGAAGTACTCATGATGTGATTACCCAAGTAATTTGCATAATAAGCCGATACAAGACTGATAGCATTATCGTCATTTGTCTTAGAGATATATGGCAAGGCCTGAATCATCAACCAGTTAGGGTTGTTAGTGTACTCTACTGTAAGCTTCTGGTCGGTACTCTTCTTTGGGAAGAGCTTACTGATATCTATTGTCTTAACGCCCGCCTCATTCTGAGTAAACGGATAGGTGTTTGTAACATACTCCTTATTAGGAAGTACTGAAAGGTAGTGTTGCTCCCCATCAGAGAACCCACCGCCCTCAACCAAGAAGCGCACAATGAGCAAGGATTGGTCAGCTGTAAGCTTGTTAGCATTCTTTGCCAACAATGAAGCTAAACTATACGTTGCCGAACCACCCCCCTGTGCCTTCAAGACAACAGCCTTACTATCCGTGAAGAGCACCTTCTCCGTTGCAGGGTCAAGTATTTCAATCTTTGCCTTAGCATTGATATCCTTCTCAGACAGGTTGAACAAGCGCGCAGAAAGCATCGCCTCATCACCCATACGGACAAAGCGAGGCATGTTAGGTTGCACCATCAAGGTCTTCTGAGCCACGATGTCATCAGAAAGGAAGCCATTGTTCATATCCTCATCATGTGCCAATCCCATAAAGCGCCACGTTGTTAAGCTCTCAGGAAGGGTGAACTTAATACTTACATTACCGTCCCCATCTGTCTGCAACTGTGGATAGAAGAAGGCAGTCTCATTGAGGTTCTCACGCATAGAAGGCTTTACAGTCTTCGTTTTGTCCTTTTCTTGTTTTATCTCCTCATCTTTCTTGATAACAGGAGCAGTAAATTTCACATCCGATTCATTGTCATCTTCATGGCCAACCTTAGCTACCTCGGCCATAGCAGACTCCTTTGTCTTAGCCATTGACTTAACGGCACGTGTCATGCTTACCATTCGGTCTGATGTTGCTGAATAAATATAAGCATCTGGCGTATCATATTCTTCTAAGAAGCGGCTATCAAACTTTGAGAAAGTTAACCTATCCACATTATAATAATGAAGGTTTGCATCAGCTGAAAGATAGATGCCTCCATAGCGAGGACTACGCCATTCAGCAAATGTATAGTTAAGTGAAAAGAAGTTGATAAAGCTCCATGAATGAGACATGAGCTCGTCAAGACTCTTATCATAAAGCGTTGCCATCAACTGAGCATTAGCCGCCTTACCATCAGGACGATTAATGGTCACTGTCCATTCCTCCTGTTGTCCTGGGGTGAGCTTATTACGGAATGTCTTCCATTTCACTATTAAGTTCTTATCTGGTAACGGACGGCTAATCCTCTCAGAATGCCTATACAGAACGCCATTCTTTACCCAAGCATAATTAAGAAATAGCTCATCACCATACTCTTCCTTATATATAAACTTGCGTGTCGTTATACTATTACTTTGATTGAAAGCGCCTGTCTCAATCACTTTATCGCCTGAGAAGATAGAATAAACAACATATTGATTCTCATCGCTTGAGCCTACCTGCATATAAATAGGACCTCCATCACGAGGGAATTGGTTCCCACTTAGATAGAACCAGTCATGTGTCTCAATAACAGGACGCTTATCGTCTAAAGAGAAGACAATAAAGTCCTGGTCTATTGTATCCGTCCCACAAATTGCATGTAGACGATAAGTTCCAGAAGACAAAGCCTTTATAGCAACCTCTTCATTAGCCTTCACGGTCGTGTAATTGCCATATACATACTTACTCTTATCCTTCTGCTGTGGTACTATCACATACTTCACAGTACCATCAAGAGTATTTCCTGCAACATTATAGTAACCGAACTTTATTGTTTTAAGGCTATTGCGCAGATTCTTATAAGGGAGATTACAAGACAAGAATGTCTCTTTTGTGCCTATTGGTAACGACGCATAGCCCTCATGGGTCTCACCGGCAGCATCAGTCACCGACGCTTCCACTCTAAAACGATAGAATAGTGAGCGGAAGTCTTTATTACCCGCTTTTAGTTCCTTCATGACCTTGTCAGAAAATACAAAAGGTACGGTAACAACGAACTCACCCTTATCATCTGTCATAACGTCCTGTTCGTTCACGTTTGCAACGTCTTCATAGAAGCTACACCAATAGCTTGTATTACGCGTGACAACGTAATGCACCTTTGCACCTTGTACTGGTACACCAGCAAAACTCTTAGCATGTCCAATCAACTTGATTGTGTCACCGATAGCATACTTATCCTTATATTCGTCAAAACTTACGTCAAACGTTGGGCGTTTATACTCATCTACCGAGAATGACTCATACCCTTTTGTACCGTAATCTGCCTTGATAGAGAATCGTCCAGTCAGTCCACTTGTAGGCAGCTCAAAGTCGGCTGCAGCAGTACCGAAGCTATCTGTAGTCACTGACTTACGTCCAATCTCCTTATAATTAGCGTCACGTAAGATCATATCGAAGGTTAGTCCGCCTGCAGCCTTCGTCTTATAGCCTTGCTTTGTATTCTGATAAGCAATGACAGATGCGTGCACTGTCTGTCCAGGACGATAGATACTCCTATCCGTGAAAACCTCAGTTACCAAGTTGTCATAGTTTCTCCCGCTGTAATCATACGAACTTTCCAGTCTTACTTCCCTAAAGGCTTTGTCCTTACTCGTAGCGACATAGATCTTTGGGGTATTGCTTTCCGACTCAAACACAACCTCCCCTTTCTTGTTCGTCACCTGCTTCTTGACAACAGAGGGCTTACCATAATATTCTGCATAGGTAGCTCTAACCTTTACATCGGCTACTGGTTGCCCATCCACAACATTAACTACAACATACCGTGACAGCCCCTTCGGCTGCTGTTCAGACATGACATAGAGGTCACTAACATAGTAGAAAGCATACTCTGGTCGGACATCCTTATTAGAACTCTCTATCTTAATAAGGTAGACACCCAAAGGTAATGTAGGCATTAAGAAGGAGTCCTTCACCTCTTCATAGTCTTTATGACCAGTGTAAGTACGGATGATTGTCTGCTTTGTTGCGGGCAACAGGCTTGCCATCAACTTGTCCCTATCCTTCTCAACATTGACACGAAGGAGGTGATCTCCAGCCAGTCTCGTACGTGTAACAGTTACGGTAACATTCGACAAGTTGCGTGTATTCAGTCTAACCCAGTTATTCTTCTCCGACGAACTAACATTAGACTTATCAAAACGAGCATCGAACATCGGTTCTGTCAGTGACATACGGATATTACGTAAACGCACTATTCGCTTCCATGAGGCCCATCTAACGAGGGCATCATCAATATAAGCTATCTTCTTCTCAACGGGTGTGTCCTTGCCCATACATAGATAACGTTGTATTGCAACTTCCCCACTTATAGGTAAGTCGCTATACTCTTGCATGAGTGAGTCGAGCTTTGGGATACTCTCTTCCTTCTCCTCTATCCCCATCAAGGCCGTGTAGCAAGCTGCTTCTCGGTTTCCAACACTTTTGTAATAACTATGTAGTTTATCGTAGTTACCCACCTGCATACCAATAACATGCAACAGGTCGCCCTTGAAGATATTATCGTCTTTACCGATTTCTACCAACGGCTGAAAGTCAGCTGCTTTCTGGCTTGCCAATAGAGAAGGATTGGCAAGTGCCTTCTTAAAGTATTCGTCAGCATTACCATCATCTTCATTCCGATCTATCACACCCAAGACACAGTTATAGATAGCCGATAAGACCTCATCCTTACCTTCTACCATCTTTGCCTTTGCCTTCAATCGTTTAAGCTCCACCTCAGCAGAGTCTGGAGCTATCTCTGTCCGTAACCTTGATGCCATCAGACTTGCTGCCAACACCTGTCCATAGGCTTTCTCCTTCTGTGCCTTCCGTTCAATCTGCTGCAATAAGCTGATTTGTGTCTTTGGCAGGTCCATTCTCTCTGCTTGATTTACTTGTTGCCATAAGACATCGAAACTCTGTGCTGTTACGCTGATAGGCAACAACAGAAATATAATTGATAAAATGATAAGGGATTTTCTCATACTCTCTTTCTTTTTATTAATTGCAAAGATAATGATTTCAAAGGATATTTCAAAAGATGAACTATGTATATTATAGAGTATTAATATTCCTACCTTATTATATAATTAAACGTATCGAAGCGTGTAAAGCCCATCTTCTCCAACTGCTGCCGACTCTCTTGTCGGTCTTTGTCTGTGTTATATTTGGGTATCAAGGGTAAGCGAATAATCACCTTATCAGCATATCCGTTCGCTGCTAACCACTGAAGGTTACTGATTACCAGAGCGTTGTCTTTACAAGTGTATGCCTTATAGATATCAGGGTTCATATCCTTAATATCAACATACCACAGCTTTATCAAAGGGGCAACAGACTTGACCCTCTCAAGCTGTACATTGAGTGACGTCTCTATTGTCAATATCCATTCAGGGTTCATTATGCCTGCAAAGGCCTTGATGAAGTCTGAATGTAAGAGGGGTTCACCACCTCCAAAGCAGATGCCACCACCCGTTGCCATAAAGTAGAGGTCGTCTATCTCCACCTCACTATATAACTCTCCTGGTGTCATCCTGCACCACACCCCGTCAGCTTGTAAGCACTGAGGATTTAAGCAGTAGACGCAATGAAGCGGACAACCATGGAACCCTACCAATGTTGTTACGCCCTCCCCATCGGTAGAGAGCCTATGCCGATTGATGGCTATAAACGGTGATGTTAATTCTGACTGCATTTCTCTTGATGGGATTGCGGGGCTGCACTGTTTTCTAACTCTTTCTCTAAATACTCCCTGTCTATCTCTCCTACTTTGTCAAGAGAGGGTTCTAAACGGACAACCATATCGTTAGGATTACGAATAGACTTCACTGCTATCACCTTATTTATATACCCATAAGATGAGAACACGAGCGTGTCATTGCGGTTAACCTGCAAGGCAAACCTTCCATCCTCGCCCAAAGACACTCTCTTCTTACCACCTTGTATAATAATATTAACCTCAGAAGCTGCATCACCAGATGACGCATTAAGCACTCGCCCACTAATAGCTATGGAGCACTTCAAATCTCTTGTGCGTGCTTCTGGCATAACTTCTGTCTCGCCCTGAACTAACATATCAGTAGAATCCTGAGCTTTGCTCTCAACGTTGCAAGCTTTGGGACTATTCTGACATGATGTAAGCGGGACCGTAGCAACACAAATGCCTGCAGCCAAACCAGCCACTTTCATGCCCCATCCCTTGCGTTTCCGTTCTCTTAACTGTGTCTCTAAATAGCGTATCTCTGCCTCACAAGCAGGGCAAGTACCCGCACACTCCCCTTCATAGTGACATTCTTTGGGTTGATAGCTAATACCATTCGCATTTGCTATCTGCTGCCGAATACTCTTTAATAGCTTACAAGTACTCTTTCCTTTCACCATAACCTTAATCTTTACTTACACTTCTTCGTCTTCTCCTTATGCGACTTCACCTTATAAGTCCTACGACCATATACATCATCGTTATATACTGTCTTCGTAAATACAGCAAGGTCTCCAAGTAGCAAATTTCCATCGGTTTTAAGAATAATAACATTATTCTCTGAACGTAAAAGAGAACTTACACGAACCTTTTGCTTCTCATAACCGATATATGAAATAACCAACGACGTGTCTGATGGTACTTTCAAAGCAAACTGTCCATCGATATTTGTTGCAATGCCCTTGTCTGTTCCATCTATTACAACAGAAGCTCCTATTACAGGTTCTTTATCTTCTGCATCTATGACCATTCCACGTACAACCACAGGTGATGCACATCCATCAGAAAGGTCTACTACCTTTATAGGGGCTTTCTTGGTTGTTTGTACAGGAGGGTTAG